>OCPH01000023.1_pt1 | contig 46219 bp, 43 predicted proteins | sample 1475691 | NCBI WGS metagenome assembly OCPH01 (sample SAMEA3360696, study PRJEB22359) | human gut metagenome | biome: ENVO:urban biome; feature: ENVO:human-associated habitat; material: ENVO:feces | place: Bangladesh | collected 2011 | reverse complement strand
GGATATTCAGTAATAATACCTAAATCCTTCTTTGTTTCAACTGGCTTTTCATCTTTTTTGTCTTCGTTATTGTTTATAGGCTTAGATGGTTCACTAGGTCTATGTGGACGATATGGTCTTGGACTTGGTTCGTACGGTTCATATGGCTCTGGTTGTGGTTCTGGTCTTTGATCTGGATCTGGTTCTGGCTCTGGATTTGGATTTGGCTCAACCGGCTTTTCTTCTAGTTTACTCATAGCTTGCTTTAACGCGTCTATAGCTCCTTCAAGCTCAGCAAGAGTGTCGTAGTCTTTATCAACTTGTGATATAGTTTCTTTAAGCCTGTTAACTGAGTCTTCTGTGTATTTAGCCTCGTCTATGGCCTTTGCCTCGTCAATAAGTTTGTGAAGCTCGTCAAGAGCATTGATATATTCTTCATCTTCTTCTAATTTATACGCCTTCTTTATTTCTATTACTGATTCAGTTGTTACCATAATGTATTTAGGGTAGTCATAGTCTTTGTCGTCTCCATCGTTTACTGTAAGCTCGTATATACCTTGATTTCCCATTAAGAAGTAGATGTATTTATCTTTATCAGGCATAGCATCTAGTTCTTGAACATCTCCACTACTAAGCTCTTTGGCCTCTATCTTAAGAACTCCCTCTGATACAATCATCGCAAATCCATCAAGTTGTGGTTCTGGTATAGCTTCAAATGTAAAGCTTGCAATAGCTTCTTTATCTGCTCTTATTGTTACAAACTTAAATGTATCGTTAGTGATGTGTGAGCTAGAATCATCAATTTTAGGTCTTACAACGTAGTTACCTTCAGGCAAATGCTCAAGGTCTGTGTATTTATTGCCGCCCATACCAAAGTAGCTTCTTAAGTCTTCTACGATATAGTCTTGTTTGTAGCCAAGCTCTTGTGAGTTGTCTTCTATCTTTAAGCTACCAAATCCTTCTGACTTGTGTATATCCATTTCTAAATCAATTGTATCGCCTTCAAAAGTGTAGCTTGTTTTGCTTGGTAAACTTGTTATTTTGCTACTTTTTCCTAATTCAAGTAAATACATAGGTGGATCTGCATAGTAGCCTTCTTCAGGTAGAGCTGCTACCAGATAGTCTTTCGGTTCTACTTCTGCACTCTTAATAATATCTATAGCTGGGATTGTATTAAGTGAGGAAAGGTTCCTATCTGTACCATCTTTAACTAGCTTATACTTAGCTTTGTCAAGATTGTCACCTATGATATTAACTGTCATATTGTTCTTGTTTACATCAATTGAGTATGATATGTTGCCGACACTATTTAACTTTGAATCAGCATTTACTTCTAGATCAAAGTTTGCATCCACTTTTTCATTTTTACCTTCGGCATTTACCTCCTCTCTCTTGATGTCGTATTTATAATTATCCATGTCCGCATCAAAAATAATTTTGTAGTTGCCATATGGTACTAGCTTTTCAAAAGTCTTAGGTCCAAAGTAAGTTGGGCTGTCTTCACCAATGGTCATCTCAAAAACAATTTCCTTGTTATTATCTTTATTTACAAGCTTAACACCGTGGAAATCTTTGTGACTACCATATACCCAGAAGTATACGTAGTAGGCGTCTAGCTTTTCTACATCAATATTAACTTCTGTCACTTTATTTTCTTCTACTGTAAATTCATATACGTATACACCGTCTTCGAATTTTACAGAATCAATATTTATATCATTAATCTTTTTAATCTCAAAAATCTCTTCTGGCTTATTAATCTTTAAAGTATAGCTTCCAGGTGCAAGGTTATCCTCGTAAAACTCTCTTCCTCCCTCGTCATATATCTTGTAAATAAGCTTAAACTCAGGGTCTTCTTTGTTAAGATTAACATTTACCTTTAAAGAAGAATTGTTTCCTTCTAGAAGCATCTTAAGAATTGTTTTGTATCTGTTGTATCCGTAGTCAACTGCTTCGACTGTGATCTTGTCAAGGTCTGTGCCTTCTGCTATAGTGTATGAGCCATCTGGGTTCATTTCGATAACATCATCTGCATTTTTAACTACTACTTCTCTTAAACCGCTCTCGTCCTTTGCTTCAAATGTCAATTTATTCTCAGCAAGACTAGCATTTGTAATCGTTGGCTTCTTTGTATCAACAGTAAATGTCATGTCTACATCATCTGCAGGATTATCTTTATTGCTATATGCCCTAAGACTTAGGACGTAGTCGCCGTCCTTAAGTGTAGTCTTCGCATCAGGGAAGCTTCTGCCAAGGCTATATGAAAGCGGCATCATCGATGAGCCAAAGTTCTTTGTCATGTACTCATCTTCAAGTAAGCAAGCGATTGGCTCTGCTTCTTTGTATCCGTTTTCATCTAATTTATACACATAGGCTGAAACGTGGCCACTTCTTAGAAGTGTGTAGCTAGCTGATAATGTGTCTGCGTAGCCGTCTTTGTTTGGCGATATAACTCTTTTGTCGTAGAACGTTGGATTTTGGTTAGTAAAGTCCTTAGCTTGGCCAAGTATCTCACTTTTATCCTCTACATATGTGTATAAATGAGTAAAATCATTGTTTGGAACGCCGGTGTCGTTAATGCCAGCGATGTGCATAGTTGCTTTTTCGTTCCAATAATACGGAAGCTTGCCTTCTTTAGCTAAGTCATATACAGGCTTTTCAAAGTAAGTAAGCTTTTCTAAATCGCCCACAAAAGTGATAAATGGTATCGATATCTCAGGCTCACTTTGATTTGTGCTTTCAAAAACCACAAAGCCATCAATAAAGTAGCCGTTTGGCATCTCTTCTTTAAGTTTAGATGCAAAATCACTTGTGTCGATAGTAACGCTTACATCCTTTGTCTCATTAGCTCCTAGCTTTATCTCTCCATAAGGAATGTCTTTAAGTTTTCTTGTCATGTATGTGTAGTAGTCACCGTTTAACTCGTCCGCAACTACTATCGCCTTATAATTATAAGTTAATTCTTCGTTTGATAAGTTTTGTATTTTAAATCTTAAAACTTCATTATTACTAGCATTTCTTTTTAAAATTTTAGTTTCGCCCTTATCACCAAGAAGTATAGCCTTAGTAGTAAGTGCATTTTGAAGCTTCATAATACCTGCGCCTTGTCTTCTTGGGCTTGTTGCAGCATCTCCAGTGAAGTGGATTTGTGCAGTAGACATTAGTAAATTTCTAATTCTTTGCCACTTTTCTTCAACAGGCAAATCAGGGAATCTCTCATCAACCATAGAACGTGCAAGTGCAAGTCCACCAGATACGTGTGGTGTCGCCATGGATGTACCGCTTTGAACGTTGTATGTGTTGTTGTTGCCAAGTGATAGTATATTTCCACCAGGAGCAGTTATCTCCGGCTTGAATGAGCCATCGCTTGATAATCCAAATGATGAGAAGATTGAAATCTGTCCAGCAAGTGGATTGTTAAGCTCTACTTTGCCCTTTTTGAATATTACTTTTCCCATGCTATTTCTAAGTGCCATACCAGTTGAGTAGTATAGCGATGCAACTGGAACACTCTTGTTCCAAGTATTTGCCATACCGATGAATTGGTCGCCACCATCTTCATGATTGTAGATAAGAACAGCTTTAGCACCATGTTTTATAGCTGTGTCTACTTTATTTTCAAAAGTATTTTCGCCTCTTTCAATAAGAGCAAGTTTGCCTTCTACATTATAGTTATTTTCTTTATAGTCTTCTTCTTTACCTAAGCCAACATAAACTATGTCATACTCAGTATCATACTCAGGCTCAGTCATACTATCATTTGTAGTGTCAACTGACCATTTTAATGCATAGTTTACATCAGCATTATTACTTCTATTAATAAAATAATCTTGCACTGTAAAGCCGTTCTCTACAGATGCAACCGCAAATGACTTCTCAGCAGCAGCAGGATTGCCAAGTATACCGTAGTCCGGGTTATCCTTAAACGGATGAAGCTCGTGACCCATACCAAAAGCAGTCTCATTACCAGCCGCAACCGCAACAACACAACCCGCCTCTGCCAAACGATCAAGTGCATCAGTAGTGTCTTTATCAATTTGAGTTGCGTCACCTGCAGGAGAACCAATACTCATGTTAACCGCAGTAACCTTTAGTTTAACACAATCTTCAAGAGCTTTTACATATATGCTCGGATCAGTACCAGGGTTATCATCAGAGAAAACCCTCATAAGAGCTAGCTGCGCTTCAGGTGCAACACCTACAAGCTCTCTATCGACCCCGTCATAGCGTACATGCACCTTATTAGCAGCAATACTACCTGCAACATGTTGACCATGCGAGTTCAAACTTCTTTGCTTTAATTTTTCTGGATTGCTTTCTGGAAAGTAATTGCAGCCAAATGGAATCTTTTCGCTAAAGTAGCGACCTTGTTTAAGTATGCCGTCATTCTTAAGCTTTTCAATATCCGCCTCGTCATATACAGCCTTAGCTTTACCTTCTTCGCTTAAATAAAAAGCCTCATGATCTACGTCAAAACCAGAGTCGATAACAGCAACTATAGTACCCTCTCCCTTGAATTTTGAGTAAACAGCTTCGTTCCCAATTATATCTCTTGATTGCTTAGTGCTGTAAGCTCTAAACCTAGGTCCATCACCCTTAAAAGCAGGTTTCATAATAGTTTTTTGTATAGTAGCAGACTCTACAAAATCTAATGACGCCATGCTTTTAGCGTCTCTAAACGAAACCTTAGTATCAAAGCCAAGTAAAAGTACTGTGAATTCATCAATCACATCAAAAACAAATCCTCTTGACTTAAAATCGTTCACGGCCTTAGCAATGGCCATATGAGCAAAGTCTAATTGCTCTTTGATGCCTTCCTCACTGTATAGTCTAGATGCATCAATCATTTGACCAAACTCACGAAAATATTCTTGATTTAGTCTAAATAGCACATGCACCTCATCTTCATTGTCAATCTTGCCATCGCTTTGACGTATAAGACTTGCTACTTTATCATTAATGTAAGTGTCTTCATTACCCTCGTTAAGTACATAAATTTCTTGATTTGAAGATAGTGCAAAAACATTTACACTTGATAAAATCATTAGCATGGCTAAGATTATAGACATAGTTTTCTTCATAAAAGTCCCTCCTTAATTAGTATTTATAGTAAACTATATAGCTATATTTTATCATAAGATTGCTGATTTTTTAAATTTAAATTTTATAATTTTACTCTTCTACTTCCCTTTCAAACACTAATTCCACCCTCGGATTAGCGTCCACTAGCTCTCTATGTTTGTTAATCGAATCAACATAGCGCCAGCCATCTTCCGCATGCTTCTTAATTATTTCTTGATAATCATCATACCAAAGACCTGTGGTCTTAACTGTAACGAATTTGTATTCATACTTTTTCATAAAATCGCCCCCTGTATTTATATTTTATTTTATCAAAGAACTAGATCAAACAAATTTTGTCGGAAAAATGCGATGATTGAAGAACCTCGCCTATAACTAGCCGAGAACCTTTGCGCTATGCGTTGTGCAGAATTTTTTGGAGTGAGACGTATAAACATACGTCGCAGTGACAAAAAATTCGAAACTAGCAAAAGAGCTCAACTTAATGCGAAATAAGCGAGCATTGCCGTGAATGGAATGAGCGTAAGGGCGCATTTGAAGAACCTCACCCATTTACAAAGCTAAAGCTTTGGATGGGTCCCGGCCGTAAGTTTAATCAAATCGACGTTCACTAACGTTCCGTCTCTTTGTAAACTCTGGCATAAGGCATGCATAACCAATCGAACTTCGTTTCACTCGTTCTCTTGGTGCATGGACTTAAGAACCTTGGTGCTTCGCACTCGAGATGACTTAAGAACCTTGGTGCTTCGCACGAACCAGAAATTCTATTTTCTATCTAATATCTTTTCATACTCCATAATATATTTTATATTCTGCGCTTCCGTACTCGATAAAAACGTGCTATTATAATGCTCATCCACTATATACCAAGATTTCCCGCTAAAGTAATCAGCAAATTCCTTCGTCTTAAACGCATAACCATGGCGCGCCAAAATTTCCGCCTTAATCAGCCTTATCTCGTTACGCGATAGTGATTTCAAAAGCTTCAGTGGTATCAATTTTGCATCGCCATTAAAAAGGTACTCTTCCTCGAAGTTCTTCTTATACGACTTAGAAAAGTTCTTGTCAAGCTTCTCCTTCGGCTCAACTGGCATAAAATACTCAGCTTGCGCCTTAATGAAGCTTGCGTCATCTATCTTCATCTTGAATTTTTCGTCAGCCTTATTAAACTTCTCAAGATCGAGATCTGTACTCTTGTAAATCTCCTCGTAAACGCGCGCGTCCTCACTCGCTTCCTTTATATATACATGGCTAGTCGTGTACTTATACAAAAAGTAAAAAGCCAATAAAAGCACTATGGCAACGATACTTAGCACCGCAGCGCAAATCTTCCTTTTGTCCCTTTGGCCCTCGCCGCGGCCCTCGAAATTTATGTAAACACCGTTATTTTTCCTTCTCATTCTATCACCTAAGCTAATTATATCACGCATCGTCAATGTTTTCAATAGCGATTGGGTATCTATATATTAATAGATTTACGTTTATGGTCTTGCCACTTCGAAGTTATTGGTCGTGGCACGTCCATAAACGTAGTAAAATATAGTCAAATAGATATATAAAGGTGATTAAATGACTAAGCTATCGATACTAAATCTTGTACCGAAATACAAGGACGAAACAAAGAAGGAAGCTTTCGAAAGGGCCGTGAAACTCGCTCAGTTCGCAGACTCAAGAAGGTTCGAGAGATATTGGGTTGCCGAGCATCATAACAGCCCCGGCGTACTATCGAGCGCAACTGAAGTTGTTCTAACTCACATACTGGGCCAAACAGAGCGCATCAAGGTTGGCGCAGGCGGCGTGATGCTACCAAATCACACTCCATTTCAAGTCGCTGAACGCTATGGAACTATGGAGGCTCTCTTCCCTGATAGAGTTGACCTCGGCATAGGTAGAGCGCCCGGCACTGATATGGAGACTGCAAGAATACTTTATCGTGACACATATAAGCAAGAAAAGTTTTTAGACGCAATTCGCCTAATGCTAAAATATTTCGATGGCGATGCAAGTGGACTTAAGAGTGCGCCTTACCCTGGCATGGGTGCCGGCGTACCGATAACTATCTTAGGTAGCTCGATGAACTCCGCTTATGTAGCGGCTGAGCTGGGTCTACCATATTCATTCGCAGGCCATTTCGCGCCACACACTGTTAAAGCGGCCTTTGACATCTACAGAGACAATTTCAAGAAGAGCAAGTACCTTGACGCGCCATACACAATGCTTGGGGTTTCGGCTAACATTGGCGAGAATAAAAAGGATGCGGATGAGCTTGAGTTTCACGCGATGCAAGTATTTCTAAGGATACTTGACGTGGACAATCGCGATGAGTTCGAGAAGATCGACCCGAACGACGCGCCAGAGCTTACGAGCATGCAAAAATTTGCGCTTAGGGCTATGCGCGGACTGCACATAGGCGGCACTTATGAGGACGCGAAGAAGACTTATGAGGGCTTTAAGAGGGACTATGGCTTCGACGAGCTGATCGCTATTAGCTACATTCCTGAATATGACAAGCTTACGAAGTCCTTCGAGATACTTGAAGACATTGTAAATAATGATAATAAATAAAAATAATAAAAAGAGGTGATTTTATGAATAATAACAACAAGACCATACACCTAGCTGGCGGCTGCTTCTGGGGCATGCAAGGCTATTTCGATAGGATACGCGGTGTTATGGGCACCAAGGTCGGCTATGCTAATGGCAATGGCGATAGCACTAGCTATGACAAAGTTAAGGAGACTGATCATGCTGAAACTGTTGAAATAACTTACGATACAAGCCTTGTGAGCTTAGAAGAAATACTTCTTCGCTACTTTAAGGTGATTGACCCAACGAGTGTCAATAAGCAAGGCGGCGACAGGGGTAGACAGTACAGAACGGGCATATATTATAGTGATCCCGCTGATAAAAAAATTATTGACAAGGTATATAAATATGAAGAAAAAATTCACGGCGAGCTCGCTGTTGAAGTCGAAGAGCTGAAAAACTTCGTAACTGCAGAGGGCTACCACCAAGATTACTTGGAGAAAAATCCGGGCGGCTACTGCCACATCAATCTGGCTGAGGCTGATGAGCCCATTTTCGAAAAAGAGTACAAAGAAGTCAGTGACGAAGAAGCAAAAAAGCTTTTGGATGAGCTTAGCTACAAGGTTATGAGGGAAGAAGGCACTGAGCATCCGCATACGTCTGAGCTAAATGATGAGTGGCGCGCTGGCATTTACGTGGATAAATTAACCGGCGAAGTGCTATTTACTTCAGAGGATAAATTCGATGCAGGCTGCGGCTGGCCTAGCTTTGCGAGGACCATAAACAGTGACAGCGTTAGCTACAACAGGGACGAATCGCATGGAATGAGGCGTGTAGAGATCAAGAGCAAGCACGGCAATAACCACCTAGGCCATGTTTTTAGCGACGGACCGAAGGAGATGGGCGGACTAAGATACTGCATCGATGGCGCCGCACTGCGCTTTGTGCCGCTTGAAGACATGGATAAGGAAGGCTACGGCGAGTACAAAATATTTTTCTCAGATGAAATTTATAAAGAAAATGCCGCGAAAACTGTGAGCGAAGAAGTTAAAGCAGATGAGCCAGAAGCTTCAAGTAAAGGGATTAGTGCGGATTGACTGATTATTTTACTAGTGATAATCGTTTTACTTAAAATATTTGGAAAGAAGATAATAGATAAGTTTAAGAAGAAAAACTAGGAGGATTATTATGGAAAAGAAAAATAGTTCAAGCATCATTGGCATTATAGGCATACTCATTCTGATTATAATACTGTATAATTCAATGTTTAGCAGTAGAGCCAAGATGGATAAAAACCTAAAAGATCTAGCCGATACCAAAGAATTTCTAAGCACAGAAGTGGATAAAGATGTGCTAGATTACGTATGCGAGCAAAAAGGCTATGCTATGATGAAAAAGAGCGATGCCAAAGACTATGAAAAGCTTGGAACTGTTAGAATGGTGGGGAAAAATGACAATACGATAAATACCTTCGATGTCTATGTGAGAGATGGACATGATTATGCAATAAATATGAGAGGGATTTATATGAAGGTATTGAATATGAAAGGCAAATGATTTTCATATAGTTCGCATTCAAGCGAGCCCTTGAGCTCGTTCCCTCCTCGGCAATGCTCAGGTATGCACTATACATTCCGCTTGCCTCGTCAGTCCACATCGCCCAATCATCTCGCTTGCTCTGCAAACTTAGTTTGGTGACGATTCATTGACAAGATAAAAAAGTTGATAAAAAATAAAAGCTGTGAGAAAATTCTTACAGCTTTGTTTTTGTTTATCAAAATAAATTTGAATGTGAACCAGCTCTCAATATATTAAGTATCAGAATATTTTCTTGTTTTTCATATATTAGAAGTAAATCTGGTTCAATGTGGCACTCTCTTGCGCCAAGATAACCCCCTAACAAAGGATGATCCTTGTATTTTGCATCTAAAGATTCTCCTCTAGCTAGCTTATTAATAACGGCTAAAATTTTATCTGTATTCTTACCTTGCTTTTTTAATAATTTAAAGTCTTTTTTAAATTTAGATGTTAATAAGACCTGGTATTTCATACTTCTAAAGCTCTTCTTAGATCTTCTATGTTATCGTATAGCGGTGTCGAAGGATCCATTGCTAAGCGCCTTCCTTCTTCAATCGCTTCTAGGGTCTCTTTATTAGGCACATCTAGCTTCAAATCAAAAGGAATGCCACCTTTTCTAATGCTTGCTCTTAAAAACATGTTTATAGCTGTCGACATATTAAAGCCAAGTTCAGCATAAACTTCTTCCGCAGCCTTTTTTACGTCCTTATCTATCCTTACATTTAAGTTAGTGTTGCTCATAAAATCACCTTCCTTAATATAATTCTAGCACTTTATAAAGACTTTGTCAATACGTTGTCATTAAGTTTACTTGCTAAGCGTCACTGCGCGAAAAACCATTCTTCATAAGTGTAGAACTAGTGTAAAGAACCTTATCCAAATAATCCAATGTTTCTTTCTCTACAAAGTCTGATATTTCTTGGTTTGCTTTTTCGAAGAAGGCCTCTTTGTCCTTTGCATTAGCATATTCTTCATCAAATCTATTGATATATTCATTCATCTTGTTATTGATTCTAGCTTGGTAACGCTCAACGTTTGAAGCATTTTCAGCAAAGTGTGCGTCGGCAAGCGCGCCTATAATCCTGTTTATCCAGTAGAAATTGTCTGTACTTGGCTTAGTTACTGCCTTTCCAACATAGTCTGGTGTCTTGGAAACCTTTGTGTAGAATGGTACTATCGCGTTGAAAACGTTGGAGCCAAGTGCTAGCCAGTGAAGTGCCTTCAAATCGTCTGGCATGTAGCCTCTGACTTGTGTTAAGCCCAAAACGTTATTTCTGTTTATGCCTATAGGTCTAAATATGCCGGCCTTCATCTCGTCTTTGTGCTTTGCGTATGGGTCATAAGGCGTACCTTGATAATGGTTAGATAGTGCCCATTTCACTTCTTGTATAGTAATTTTCTTTTCTGGCATCATTGCCCATGGCAATATGTCATCTGTTGGCTTGAATGATGGTTCAATCTCACCTTCAAAATTAAATGTATTTTGATTAAAATAGCGTAGTAAAACCCAGGCTCTTGGTGTGTTGTATGTGTGGTCTGAGTCGTCGTGTGAACCAAAGGCGTCTCTTGGATTAAATACCTCTTCATCTTTAAACATTCTCATATCTAGGTGGGCTTTTTTAACTAAATCTTTTAATGATTTTGAACACATATGTTCTTTCTTTTTGCCATAAGCGTCTTCAAAATCGAATTCATCTATGCCTAATTGGTTCGGCATAATTACATAAGCTTCGTCCGGAACCCTCTTTGCCATCCAGTTGTGGCCGCCAATTGTCTCAAGCCACCAAATTTCATTTTCGTCTTGGAAGGCAATACCATTCATCTCGTAAGTGCCGTATTTTTCAAGTAGTGCGCCTAATCTTCTAACGCCGTCTTTCGCGCTCTTGATGTATGGAAGTGTGATGGTAACTAGGTCTTCTTCGCCTATGCCGCCAAAATGCTCAGTCCCGTCCTCATCCTTATGGTACTCAACCAATGGGTCAGCGCCCATAACTAATTCGTTTGTAGTAAGCGTTTCAGTCGCGTTCATGGTAACGTTTGCAGCGTTAACGCCGTAAGCGCCCCAAATACCGTCCTTTGTGTCAGAGCTTGGTGAGTAAGTGTAGTCCATCGGATCGTCTGGTAAATCGATCTCAACCTTTGAAATAACTGCTTTATATTTGCGTGGTTGGTCCTTTGCCTTCATCAGCGCAAATCTTTTTGCGCAAAATTCACCTGAAGGTGAGTCTTCATTTCTTGCGACTATAGTTGAGCCGTCGTAGCTCGCATTTTTACCGACTAAGATAGTTGTACATGCCATATAAAAAACCTCCTCATCTTTTGCTATCGTGCGAAGCACCAAGGTTCTCGGTCCATAAGACCGAGGTTCTTCAAATGCATCCTCTTTGCTTAAATAGCAAAGACATCACATTTTCTTAGCAAAATCTTATTTTAATTATTATAATTATTTTTACCCAAAATAAAAAAAGGCTACACATTTTTATAGTATAGCCTTTAAAAAATTCTATTGAATAGTTTATTAAAATATCTTTGCTATTTTAAATTTAAGTATAAATCCTCATCTTTTACTAAATTCATTTTTTTGAATAAATTATGGAATAGTAATGATAATACCGCAGGCAAAATTACGTACGTAAGAGCAACACCAAGTGCAGTCACCATCATATCTTCCCCTTCCATTGCGTTGAAGGTTTCCAATATACCAACCAATCCACTCGTACCCATACCAGCGCCGAGCGGAGTGTTTTTCAACTTAAAAACACAAGTTGCAATCGGTCCAGTAATCACACTCGCTAAGCATGGCGCAAGCCATATCTTCCAGTTCTTTACTATGTTTGGTATTTGCAGCATGCTAGTGCCGAGTCCTTGAGCAAGTAGGCCGTCGACCTTATTCACCCTGTAGCTAATCACCGCAAAGCCCACCATTTGCGCGCAGCAGCCAGCAGTTGCAGCGCCTGCAGCAAGGTCACTTAGCCCAAGCATCATGCAAAGAGCCGCCGACGATATTGGCAGAGTCAAAACCATGCCGACTATCAAAGAGACCACCATACCCATGAAGAATGGTCTAAGCTTAGTCGCTTCAATAATTATATCGCCTAGCCCCACCATCATCATGTTTATGGATGGGCCGACGAATTTTGCGATGGCAAAGCCTGAAAGTATTACAGTTAGTGGTGTTGCGATGATGTCTATCATGGTTTCTTTCGAAATAAGTTTGCCGAGCTCAATCGCAACGACTGAGGCGATAAGGCAGCCAACTGGTCCACCGAGTTCATTGCCTATGTAACCAACTGCGAGCGATGAGAGCATAACTAGGTTTGGCGCCTTTACTGCGACCCCTATCGCCGCGGCGATGGCTGGGCCAGTCATCATTTTACAAAGCGGCCAAAGCTCCTCCGATAAAAATTTCAATCCAGTGTGTGTACCGATCGTGTTAAGTATAGTACCTATCAAGAGCGAGGCAAAAAGGCCCATAGCCATGTTGCCTAAGACATCAATTAGGTATACTTTGTACGATACCAGTACGTTTTTCTTGTGTAAAAATTCTTTTATTTTCATTTCATCAATCTCCTTTTTGATATTATAGCACCAATATTTTTTATGTGAATAGTTTTTTGCAGTTTTTTGAGCTGTTTTTACAAGTTGTTAATTAATAATATTACCTTTGTTAGTTTTGTGTCAATGTTTTAACTTTCTTGTTCAAGCTGCACATAAACTTATTCTGATCTATTTAGTGAGAAAAGATATGTTCCAAAAGCAGCGCATTTCTTAATCAATATATAAATACAAAGCATTTTAGTGAGAAAATTGATTTTCACGAGCGCAGCATTCGGAGAAAATTTTCTTAATTTCATAATTTGCAACAAAATCAAGATGATTTTGCGTTGTACAGAATTTTTTGGAGCGAGGTGTGCAATCGCACTCCGCAGAGACAAAATAATTCGAAACTAGCAAAAGGGCTTGATTTAATGCAAATTTGGCGTAATGACGGCCGTTGAATCCATCTAGCTGAGCGTAGCGAACGAATATGAGGCCACAGGTGAGTAAGCTTAGAAATTAACAATTTATGTAGACGCAGCAAGCGAAGGAAAACACTTTTCGATGTGCAATTTTCACTTTGCCCCACTAAGCTGCGTGGAACTATTTTTACGATGCATCAAGCGAGAGAATATACTTTTCGGATACCATAAACATAAATCTATAAATGTGATCTCGCTTCTTGACTTTTAAGACCAAAAGTGGTATGCTTCAAGCAAGGAGGGATAAGAAATGACTCTATTATTCATATTATTAATCATTGCAATATTTGCAGCAATGCTATGGGCAACTGGCTACCTAAAGAAGCTAAACTTAAGCTTTAACGCAAGAGTTTTGATCGCTTTAGCAGTCGGCATCATCTTTGGCGCGCTATTACAAATTATCGTTAAAGACAAGGAAGTCCTTGGAACATCAGTATCCTGGATCTCGATAGTCGGCAGCGCCTATGTAAAACTACTAACTATGGTGGCCTTCCCACTAATCTTCATCAGCATCGTTAAATCAGTTGCTATGCAAGAGAGCGGCATGGGCAAGAGCACAGCTAGGATTATGGCTGTCTTCTTAATCACTGTATTTATCGCGGCTATGATATCTGGCACGCTATCAGCAGTCTTCGGACTAAACGCTGAGGGCCTAAGCTCAGGCGAAAATGAAATGCACAGACAAGAAGTGCTAATGGAAAAGCAAGAAAGCTTCAGCAAACTTCCTATGCAAGAGCAAATCGTTAATATCATACCATCAAATCCATTCTACGCACTAACTGGACAAGGCAATAACGCAACACTCGCTGTTGTATTCTTCGCATTTATAATAGGTCTTGCGGCTATGCAACTTAAAAATTATAAGAAGGACGTGGCAGATAGGTTCATTCAGGGCATTCAAGACATTTCCGATGTCATCATGCACCTTGTAAGAATCATCATCAGACTAACTCCATACGGCGTTTTAGCTCTAATGACTAAGATCACTGCAACATCTGATTGGGAGGCTATATTAAAGCTTGTAAACTTCATACTAATCAGCTACGCAGCAATGATCATCATGGTTATAGTTCATATGCTATATCTATTAACAGCTGGACTAAATCCATTCACATTCTATAGAAAATCTATGAGTAACTTATTATTTGCTTTCACATCAAGATCATCTGCAGCGACACTACCTATTACCATAAACAATGCAGAAAATAACTTGGGTGTGCCTGAAGGTATAGCAAACCTTGCATCGACACTTGGTACAAGCGTGGGCCAAAACGGTTGTGCCGGAGTTTTCCCTGCGATGGTTGCTGTTATGATAGCGCCGACTATGGGTATAAATCCATTAGCAATAGGCTTTCTAGTAAGGGTCGCACTTTTATGCGTACTAGCAAGTTTCGGTACTGTAGGCGTTGGTGGTGGAGCGACTTTCACTGCGATAGTTGTTCTAAGCGCTTTAGACTTCCCTGTTGGCCTAGTTGGTCTACTAATTTCAGTTGAACCAATCATAGACATGGGTAGAACTGCTCTAAACATCTCTGACTCACTACTTGCTGGGGTCATAGCTTCGAAGAGAACTGGTGTACTAAACGAAGAAATTTACAACAGAAAGGAAATTGTGGAATAAACTCTTTTTAAAAGGAGGAAAATTATGAAGATTATTCTTGAAGATGGCTTTAAAAGCGCTCTTAAGAGCGAAGGAAAAAGCACTGTAACGATTGATTTGCTGGGCTGCTCCGAATGAGGCGCAGGTGAAGTAACACCAATCGTGAAATTGGAAGAACCTAGTAATAAAGATGATTACGATCTTTATGAAGTAGATGGTTTCAAGGTTTACGTCTTTGTTGCTGTGAGGGCAGTGGACGATACGCTAACTTTGAAATTCAAGAAAATATTGTTTAAAAAATTATACCTTGTTGAAGGTGTAATTAAATAAGAGAGAGGCAGGTGCTCAACAGCACCTGCCTTTTTTACTTAATTTGCATTACTATTCTTCCCCATCTAATCTTCCTCCACAATATGGGCAGTAATCACCTAAGCGTCCTATTGAGCTAAGCTCTTTATTGCAGTGTGGACATCTAAGAAAAATCATTTCAAATATTATTGAACCAAACATAAATACTGCTCCAACTATAAATAGAGGCTTAATTGGTTCTACGCCCTGTTTTATAACTGATATCCAAGCCAATGTAAGTCCAGTTAATTTTATTAATATTATCAATACTTTTACTAAAAATAGATTTTTTAATAGATTTTTCATTTGGATACTCCCTTCTATGTCTTATATATATATTATATTGTGCATATGTTAAATTTACGTAAAATATATTTAGTTTATTGAGCTTAAGCAAAATTTATTTTTGAAAAAATAGTCAGAAAAGTGATTTTCAAGGGGCGCAGTTTTATAGCATATACTTTCTTATTAATAGCAGATTTTGCGGAGCAAATGTGATGATTGAGCGAAGTGGACTGACGAGGCAAGCGGAGTGTACAAATGTACTCGAGCATTGCCGAGGAGGGAACGAGCTCAAGGGCGCATTTGAACGCAAAATCAAAAATCAAAAATGAAAAAGCTATTGCAAGTATATAACCCACAATAGCCAATGCAAAAGATATATAATTTTTACAAGAATAAACTATCTACTCTTATCCAATCCGTACAACAATACGTTTTTGGATAAAATCAATATAATTACAAAAGCAATAACCGCTTCAACACCCAAGAAAGTACCATTATAAATAACTGAGTACATAAGTGGGCCGTGGCCTGATCCTTCTGCATATTCTGCGAAGAAGATGTAGCCTGATAACACGTGGCAGATGAATCTTCCTAGAACTGCGACTATAACAGCGATTGGTACGTAGAATGATTTTCCTTCCTTAACTATTTGTCTAGTGAAGCATCCAGCAAGTCCAAGTAGCGCAAATGCTAGCGGATAGTCAAGTATAGCTTGGATAGGTGTGTAGATGTAGCCGCCTAGTAGCATGTCTAAAACGCCATAAACAGCTCCAACTATCATTCCAAGTCCAGCGCCATGTCTTATTGCAAAGAATAAAAGTGGAATCATTTGTCCAAGAGTAATTGAGCCGCCTTGAGGCATTTCAAAAATCTTGAATCTGCCAAGTACTATTGACAAGGCAATCATAACTGCTGCTTCTGTTAATACTTTCGTATCAAATTTTTTCATAAAAAACCCCCTAATGAATGATCACTAGGAGCTTAATCGCACTTGCCTACGCTGGTACTAACCAGATCAGGTCGTAAGGGTCGATAAATCTCTCAGCCAATGGCTCCCCTAGTGATAAGTATTAATTATTACAATGATGATTGTAGCACATCCACTTTATTTTGTCAAGGAAATGGATGGATTTATTTATAAATATCTCTTCTGTGGCCAATTTCAATCGCGATTATGGTAAGGTTCTCATCCTCAATATTCGCTAGAACGCGGTAGTCTCCTATCCTGTATCGCCACATCTCTTTCTTGTCGCCAGTGAGTGCCTTGCCAAAAGCCCTTGGGTCCGCTGCTCCATCAATATTTTTCTTAAGCCATGCAAATATCAGTGCGCTCACAGCCTTATCCATCTTTTTAAGCTCCTTAAGCGCCCTCTTTGAAAATAAAAGTTTATATCGCATCACAAGCCAAGCTCTTTCTCTACTTCATCCATAGAATAAGTCTTTGGATCAGATAAATATTCTTTCATCGCCTCTTCATAAATTTTGATATCGTATTCGTCCTCGATGCGCTCCAAAACTGAGCTTCTGATGAGTTCAGACATGCTGATGCCATTGATATCGGCATAAGTTTTGAATAGTTTTGCATCTTTTTCACTTAATCTAACTGATATAGTCATAGCTCTTCCTCCTTTATTTATTACATTGTATTACATTTTCACATTTTTGTCAATATTTGCATAAATATTTAATAAAACTGTTATATCTCCATGCAAATGGGTATATATAATTGAACGATTTATCACATTCAAGTGATTCTTAACGAGCTTAAGGAGGTTTACAATATGGGTGATTATTTAATTTTGAAAGCCTTAGGACTTATACTTGGCCTAGCAGCCTTATATTTTCTACTTAGGAGCCTTAAGAGAGTTCAAAGGAAAAACTAAGTTAATACGATGAAAATATTTTTTTCATTTTGAAATATCTCCTTCAAAAAGAGCCTGTACTTTTGATGTACAAGCTCTTTTTCTTATGCAAATATTAATTTTTCTTAACTGTAATATCTTTTCCGTCGTAATCCATTGTGATCGCGTCGCCGTCAAGTACTTCTCCAGCTATAATCATTCTAGAAAGTTTTGTTTCAACTTTTCTTTGAATGAATCTCTTAACTGGTCTTGCGCCAAAGGCTGATGAGTAGCTTTCTTTAAGGATGTACTCTTTCAAAGCCTCTGTCATCTTTAGTGTGATGGATCTTGCTTCAAGTTTAACTCTGATTTTGTCAACTTCTTTTTCGATGATGTCAAAGATTTCTGCCTTCATAAGTGGCTTAAACATAACAATCTCGTCGATTCTGTTCAAAAATTCTGGTCTGAATGCGGCCTTCATTTCTTCATTTACCTTTTCTCTTGTTTCGTCTGTAATTTTGCCGTCTTCGCTAATGCCTTCAAGTATGTCTGGCGAGCCGATATTGCTTGTCATGATGATGATGGTGTTCTTGAAATCGACTGTTCTGCCTTGATTGTCAGTTAATCTACCATCGTCCAATACTTGAAGTAGTATGTTGAATACATCTGGGTGAGCCTTTTCTATCTCGTCAAATAATACTACCGAATATGGTTTTCTTCTTACTTTTTCAGTAAGTTCGCCGCCTTCTTCGTAGCCTACATATCCTGGAGGTGCGCCTATTAGCCTAGATACAGCGAATTTTTCCATATACTCACTCATATCAATTCTAATCATATTCTTTTCATCGTCAAATAGGTCTTGTGTCAAGGCCTTTGTTAATTCTGTCTTACCTACGCCAGTTGGTCCTAGGAATATGAAGGAGCCGATAGGTCTGTTCGGATCTGATAGTCCTGCTCTGTTTCTGATGATGGCGTTTGATACGGCTTCTATCGCCTCATCTTGGCCGACTACTCTTTGGTGAAGTATCTCGTCAAGTTTTAGTAGTTTTTCCTTTTCGCTCTCTTCAAGCTTAGAAACAGGTATGCCAGTCCATTTCGATACAACGTCTCTAATCTCGTTTTCAGTAACTTCAAGCTTTAGATACTTTTGCTTTTCATTGACATTTTCGTTCTTTTCCTTAAGTTCTGCCTCAAGTTTCGCAAGCGTACCATATTTTAGCTCGGAAAGTTTTTCCAAATTGTATTCTCTTTGAGCCTTTTCTATCTCGTATTTTGTCTCATCTATCTTCTTCTTTAGCTCTTTGACACCCTCTATCCTGTCTTTTTCCTCTTGCCATTTCTTTAGACTAATGTCGTAACCTTCTTGAAGTGCTTGCAAATCCTTGTTAAGCTCCTCAAGTCTCTTCATGCTGCGCTCGTCGTCCTCTTTCTTAAGTGCCTCTCTCTCAATCTCAAGCTGCATAATTAGCCTTCTCTTCGAATCAAGCTCCTCTGGCATCGAGTCAATCTCAGTTCTAATCATCGCCGAAGCCTCATCCATTAGGTCTATGGCTTTGTCGGGTAAATATCTGTCGGTGATGTATCTATCTGAAAGCACTGCGGCAGCTATAACAGCGGGGTCAGAAATTCTGATTCCGTGATAAACCTCGTACTTTTCCTTTAGGCCTCTTAAGATGGAGATGGTGTCTTCAACCGATGGTTCAGTGACCATAACTTTTTGGAATCTTCTTTCAAGTGCTTTATCTTTTTCGATGTATTTTCTGTATTCGTCAATGGTTGTCGCACCGATGGTTCTTAACACGCCTCTTGCAAGTAAAGGTTTTAGAAGGTTTCCAGCATCCATAGAGCCTTCAGTTCTGCCAGCGCCGACGATGTTGTGAATTTCATCGATGAATAGAATTATCTTGCCTTCAGATTTTTCGACTTCTTTTAAAACTGCCTTTAATCTCTCTTCAAACTCGCCTCTGTACTTAGCTCCAGCGATTAGAGCGCCCATGTCAAGCTCGAAAATAGTCTTGTCCTTCAAATTTTCTGGCACGTCGCCCTTAACTATCCTTTGTGCTAGACCTTCGACTATTGCTGTCTTACCAACGCCTGGGTCACCGATTAAGCAAGGATTGTTCTTTGTTCTTCTCGAAAGAATCATAAGAACGTTTCTGATCTCATCGTCACGGCCTATAATTGGGTCCATATTGCCCTTTCTTGCGTATTCCACAAGGTCTCTGCCGTATTTTTCAAGCGCTTGATAACGCATCTCAGGGTTATCGCTTGTTACATTTTGATTGCCACGAAAGCCCTTCAAAGTATCTAAGAATGCCGCTCTCGTTATATTGTATTTCTTGAAAATGGCATCTATGTTTGCATTTTTTACTTCCATAATACCTAAGAATAGATGTTCAACGCTTAGGTACTCATCTTGAAAGTTTTTCATCTCTTCTTCTGCTAGTTCCAAAACTTTATTGTACTCAGCCGATGTGTAGATATTTGCCCCGCTTTGCTTAGGGAAATTGTTAATAATAGCATCGACATCCATAAGCATGCCGTCTACATTTACGCCCATCGCCTCAACTGTAGTTCTGATCAGGCCTTCCTTGTCCTCAAGTAGTGCCTTTAAAAGGTGCGCTGGTCTTATCTCAGGATTGCCAAGTGATCTCGCAGCCTCATTCGAATTATTTATCGCCTCAATTGTTTTTTTCGTTAATTTATCCATGTTCATAATATCACCTTCTATTATATTTATTTATATTTTTCTTCTAATTCTTTGTATAATTTTTCGCTAGCTTCGTCAAGTTTTGGGTTCACCATGTTAAATCTGATGTATAAATCGCCTGTATTGCCCTTCATATCAGTAAAGCCCTTGCCCTTGATCCTCATAAGCTTGCTTACGTCGTAGCCCTTTGGCACCTTGATCTTGATCTTCTTGTCAAAGACTTCGACCACTCTTTCGCAACCGAAATACGCGCCCCAAGGGTAGACGCCCACGCTCGTTTTGATGTCTAGACCGTCAAGTTCGTAGCGTTTGTCCTTCAAAAATTGAATTTTGAAGTAAATGTCGCCACTTACGCCCCATTTTTCGCCAGCTACTTTTATGGACTTGCCAGCGGTAATACCCTTTGGTATATTTAAATTTATATTAATATTTTTGCCATCAACATTAAGTGAAACTGATCTTTTTGAGCCATTATAAGCTTCATCAAGCGTGATATATAGCTCAGTATTGTACCTTTGTCTCTCTTTTTTTGCCTTGCCTCTAAATAAGTCATTTATATTAAAGCCAGATGAGCGTTTTGCTCTGCCATTACCCATGCCGCCCATATCGTTTCCACCGAAAAACATGTTGAAGAAGTCAGAGAAGTCGCCACCAGAGCCGTTTGTTTCGTATCTGTAATAAGTGCCGCCATTACCATTAGCACCGCCAAAGCCGCCGAAACCAAAATCGTTCGGGTTAAAGTTTTGTCCGCCTCTAAAGTCATAGTTAGAACCGAAAGCGTCGTACTTTTGTCTCTTGTCCTTGTCAGAGAGAACTTCGTAAGCCTCATTTATTTCCTTAAATTTTTCTTCGTTCGCCTTGTCACCTTGATGCAAATCAGGGTGATACTTCTTGGCAAGCGTCCTAAAAGCCTTTTTAATCTCAGCATCAGAGGCCTTTTTGTCGACACCTAATATTTTATAATAATCTTTATACTCCATAATATCACTTCCTTTGACTATCTCTGACTTATTTATACCCAGTAAATGAAAATATAAACATATTTTTTATTTTTCTATGAAAATAGTAAAAAAATCGCAAAAAAAGAAGCGATGATATCAATCGCTTCAATGAGTTTATTATGAATTTATTTTTTATTTGTTTAGAGCTTTGCCTGTAATTAATATGCTAAACACATCATCTTTATAATCAACCGATACATTCAAGCCCATCAATTCACATAAGTTTTCGACTATATTCAGCCCCAATCCGCTCGACGCATCATTCTTCGACTTATCTATAGTGTAGTTCCTCTCGAAAACTCTCTCTATACTATCATCCGTTTTAATCTGAGCAAGATTAGAAAATTTGAGCTCGAAGTAGCCATCTTTCAGCTTTAGCTCGATCTTGTCCTCGCCTTCTGAGTACTTCATCATATTTGAGATTAAATTGTCGACAACTATCTTAAGATTCTTTTCATCTTGGAAACATCTCACTCTATCAAGCTCGACGTCAATCATTTGGCCTTTGGCAATGTAGTAGTCGTAGTAATTAACTATCTCTTCCTTGATAAAGTCATCGAGATTAAAGACCCTCTTGTCAATTTTGTAGGACTTCGACACAAGCCTTGAAAAATCATAAAAACCGTCGATGAGTTCCTTTAGCTCCTCGGCCTTCTTCTTGATTATCTCAAGGTACTTCTCGTCCCTAGTCTTCTCGTAGACATCGATGTAGCCCATGATGGATGTAAGAGGCGTTCTAAAATCGTGCGAGATATTCGTAATCATGAGGTTTTGATTCTCGATCGATGCATTGTACTTTTGACCCATGGTGTTCTTCGAGTCAATGATCGCTTCAATTATCTTACAGATCTCATTCAATTCACCCGTGTAAGAATAGCTTTGCAAAGCGACCTTAATTTCGCTTGCTTCCTTGTACTCAAGATTTTCACGAAACTCCCTAAGCTCTTTTCTTGAGAGATATATGGTATACGAAAGATATGCCACAAGTGCTAATAGTATGAATATTACACTCATCAAATCTAAACCAAGAGCGGCTACTAAAAAAATTAGTGCCGCTGCTAGTATGATTGAAGGAAATACCCTCTTCATTAAAATTCTCTTTTTCTACCTACAAAGTAAATGCCAGCCCAAACAAGAGCTATCCAGCCAAGCATGATATAAAGCATAGTGTTAACGTTCATAGGTTTAATTGTATAAGTAATACTACGCAAAAAGTCTAGGTTGTAGCTACCCATCATTCCAGTTAGTAATTGTACAATTTTTGATGGTGCTAAAAATATTAAACTTCCATTCAAATTAAATTTAGTTAGTATTATATATAGTACAGGTTGGAAGATAGCCATGGCAACGTAAGAGATAGCGATAGCTGATGATCTGTGTCTTGTTAGTATTTGGAAGAACAAAACAAGTGACACATAAAACCATATACATGGAAGTAGATATGCAAAACCTATAAGGAAGTTCTTCATCATATCTGCAAACGGCGTAGTGCTGATAGATGCGATGATTGCGCCGACTCCTATAAGTATAGTGCACATGATGATCATGTAGACTAAAACATATAGGAAGGAAATAATTGCGTTTGCTAGATAGATTTTTATCCTTGATTGTCCAAGGGCTAAGTTGTTGTTGATGGCGCCCGATGCGTATGGCTCAAGCGCTGTTAAATTCACCATTAGAGGAATTAGTATGGATGCTAAGGATAGTATTTGACCTAAGGTGAAGAACATCATCGATAGGTTACGGTCTACCCTACGAAGTCCTGCGAAGAAGTATAAGACAAAGGCACACATTGCAAATCCGAAAAGCCATAGACCCATATTGTATTTTCTTTTACTAATTCTAAATAATTCTGATTTTATGAAATTAAACATCTCTTCTACCTCCTACTAAGCTTAAGAAATATGATTCAAACTCTTCCTTAGCTTGATTTATCTCGATAATTTCAACATCAGCTGCTTGGAAGGCCTTGAATATGGCGCTGCTATTAACATTATCATAAATTGCAATGACATTATCAGCTAAAACCTTGTAATTGTGAAGCTTCATGTCCTCTTCCAAAACTATAGTAGCCTTGGCAGCGTCATCAACCTTGATCTTTGTCGACGATTTAAGCTTTTCATCGAGATCATCCTTAGTAATCTCTTGGATCAGTCTGCCATTGTCAATAAAGCCGTACTTAGTAGCAACCATGTTAAGCTCACTTAGAATGTGGCTCGAGATCATGACAGTAGTCTTTCTCTCTTGATTAACAAGCTTAATAAGGTCTCTGACCTCCTTGATACCGATAGGGTCAAGACCATTGATAGGTTCGTCAAGAATTAGAAAAACTGGGTCATCGATAAGCGCGATACCGATGGCAAGCCTTTGCTGCATACCTAAGGAAAAGTTCTTCGCCTTTTTGTTCTTAGTATTTTCAAGGCCGATTAGCTCCAAAGTTTCATTTACCTTCGTCTTTCTGTCCTTGATGTCCCTGTTGATCGCGATGTACTCAAGATTGTCCCTTGCACTAAGCGTTGGAATGAAGTAAGGCCTATTTATTAGAGCACCTGTCCTTCTCCTCGCTATGTTAATATTTGCGCCCGCATCGCCAAGAAGCTCGATTGAGCCACTTGTTTGATAGCTAAGGCCAGTTATGATTTTCAGTAAAGTAGATTTACCAGCGCCGTTCTTGCCGACAAGACCATAGATCTCGCCTTCGTTTACAGCCATATTGACATCTTTCAGTGCGTAGAAAGAGCCGTAAACCTTGCTTACAGAATTTACTTTTAAAATTTCGTTCATAGTTTTCACTCCTTTTTTATCTTTATGGGTCTATTATAATACACAAATCTTAATTATTTCTTAATTTTCCCTTAAGAATTCCTTAATTATCCCTTAAGAATTTCTTAAGAGAATGGTTTTGGAGAGAAAAGAACTCATCATCACAGTGCGAAGCACCAAGGTTCACGACCTAAAGGGAGTGGTTCTTCTTTTATCTAAGAAAAATGGTGTTTGTGAATAAAGATAAATTATTACTTTCCTTTTTCAAGATTAAAGTTTTAGTGAATAAAGACAGTATTATCTAAGTTAAAATAATGAAAAAAGAAGTGATATAAACTATATATAATAGAAGAAAAACTATAATTAAGTAATATTCCCAATCGAATGCGAAAGAGCCTTGCTTATAAGCTGTGATTGTGCTATAATCTTATATATCAAGGGAGGTCTTACTATTAGCATCAAGAAAAAGTTTTTCTCCTACATGATACCTTCGCTGTCGGCGATGATCATCTTCAGCCTATATTCAATGGTTGACGGCTTCTTCGTGAGCAAGTTCGTCGGCGTCGATGCCCTAAGTGCAGTCAATCTTTCAATGCCTTTCATAAACATCGTTTTCGCGCTTGGGATAATAGCTGCAGTCGGCTCGCAGACTATGTGCGGAGTATTTATCGGCAGAAAAAACTATATGAAGGCTAATAAAATTTTTAGCTTCAATATAAAAACCGTAACAATATTTTCACTGATATTGACAGTGCTTTTCTATTTTAACATGGATACGATAGCAACGCTTTTAGGTGCAAGTGGCGATCTGAAGCCTTTAGTTTTGGAATACATCGGTAACATCGTGTATTTTGTGCCATTCCTAATGATTTCGTATAACTTCGAAGTCTTGGTCAAGGTCGATGGTTTTCCGCGTTTGGCGGTTGCAACCGTTATCACATGCGGCTTAAGCAACGTGATTTTGGACTACGTCTTCGTCGGACTCATGGGCAAGGGCCTCGCAGGTGCAGCAATTGCAACGGGTTTCTCGCAAGTCATCTCGACAGTGGTCTACTTAATTCACTTCACCATCGGCAAGTCAAATCTTGAGTTCGTAGAGGTAAAATTCTCGCTTGAAACGCTCAAATCCATCTTTACGCTTGGTGTTGGGGACTTTGTCGCAGAGGCCGGCATCGCAATGATAGTACTATTCTACAATTTATTCATAATCAGGTTTTTGGGCGAAAAATCCATTGCCACTTTCTCGGTTATTAGCTACGTCAATCAGCTTGCCCTCACTTGTTTTGCGGGCATAACGCAAGGCACACAGCCGCTTCTAAGCTATTACTATGGTAAAAAGGATTACGATAGCCTCAAAAAGCTTTATAGGATGGCGACTGCGGCGATATTTGTGACGGGATTGGTCTTTTTAACAGCCTCACAGCTATTGCCAGAGAAGATATTTAGAATATTTTTGGACGTAGACGCAGAGACTATGGCCTACTCAGTAGAATCGCTTCGCAAATTCTCGATATCCTTTATGATTACAGGCTTCAACGTACTCATAGCAGCCGTTTGCGTGTCATTTTTAAAACCAAAGTACTCAGTTATAATCAACGTTTTGAGAAGCTTCGTGACCATATACTTGGCGCTTTTCGTCTTGACAATGATCGAGCCAAGACTAATATGGTTCGCTTCAGCACTATCAGAGGGCGTGACATTAATATTTGCTTATTATTTTTATAGGAAGCTGAGCCGCGAAAATCAAGAGAAGTATGAATAAAAATATAGACATGAAAAAACTGTGAGATTCGATTCCCACAGTTTTTTTGATTAAAATGCTTATTTTAGTTCATTATTCAAGACATTTAGAAACTCTTGTGGTCCCATAAACTGAACATCGTTGAAATAAAGCCCAGTGCAGTTTTTCCTAATATCACAGACATCTCGTCCTGCCTTGCTAGCGTCATCTTTAGCTAGTTTTTTAATTTTTCTAGTAATTTTGTAATATTCAATGTTTTTCTTGTAAACTAGTATATAGCCTAAATTTTCTCTGACTACTGACAGTTTTTCATCTAAAATATCAAGATATATAAGTAGGCTGTCTCTTATCTTTCCATACAAATCCTTAGCTTTGGGATTTTCTGTGTTTTTAAACTCAACAAAGTAATCTTGTCCATTGAAGGAGAAAACGCTGTCGTTTGATTGACTATCTTTTGTATTATGTTTTTTGCAGTATTCTTCTTTTACTTTGTCAAAATTAATCCCTTTATATGAGGACTCAATAAATGGCTCTGTCTGATCCATTGACATGACTGAAACGCTGTCAATTACGTCACTATATGAGGCTAAGTAATCTATTAATTGCTTAGGCTTCATCGTTTAAAACCTCATCCAGTTTGTCTAGCGGATCTGCCAATAATTTATATATCTTTGCTGTATCGTCTGTTACATCGTCTATGTTTGAGCCAGCAGCGTTACGTGTAACTAAGTAGTACTTTGTTTTATCGTCAACCTCGTACTTCATTGAATAAACTTCTATGGCTCTTAAAAAGTATGGACTGTGTGTATTAAGCAATATGTGCATGTTAAAAACTTTATGAATTAGTACGATGAGCTCTGCTAAAACTAATTGCCACTTTGGATGTAAGTGTATTTCTGGTTCATCTAGTATTATAGTTCCTTTTTCTTCTAAGGATCCATTTTCTAAAAGTGTCTTTAATATAACAAAGGCTTTTAAACCCGTTGCTATATTTCTTACATCTAATTCAAGTTTTGTAACTGGGTCAGAGTATGTGTAAATGTTTCCTGATTTTTGCAACTCGCCTAAATTAACGCTTTCAAGCTTTTCTAAAATTGAATTTAATTTTTCATTAATTTTGATTTCTTCAATTGTATCTTCATTTTTTAATTTTAATTTTTCGTACAAATCATCTCTGTGCGAGTTAAGTCTATTGCTATATGGAAAAATAATATTTAAATCATCCAAAACGTACGGGTCATCGATATAAACTATATCTTTTACTAGTTTTTTGGGATTTTCTATGCTTTCAACAGTATTATTGTTTATATTAACCTTTACAGTATCATCCTTAATCATTAGACTTACAGATCCTTTGCCGCCATTAAACTTATTAATGATTTCTGAATTAAACTCATTGTTAAAAGACATATTTATCAAATTATTAAGAATTTCTTTATCCGTCAACTTCAAGCTCGCGATAAGACTATTCGATACATCCTCAATAATTTCTTTGTTAGCTTTATTATCTTTATTTAAGTCATAATATGATATTAAGTCTTTTTTTAATTCGTTTTCATTTTCGATATATTTATCTTTATTATCAAGTATTTTTTTAGCAAAATCATCAAATAAATTACGACTATATATAATTTCAGAAGCCGTACCTCTTGAAAGCGGTATTTTTATAATTAAGTTTGCAATGTTGAACAATCTACGATTATATATCTTTTCTTCATATGACTTCAATCCATGAAATATAGCATAGAGCGCCTTACCTACGGTACTCTTTCCGCTAGCATTTTCTCCAGCAAGGACAGTTATGCCGTCAATTTCAACTGAAGCATTATTAAAAACGCCAATATTATTTAATTCTAGTTTCATAGGCACCTCCATGATTAATACAATATCTAATACATTGATTTTATCATAAAAAACATTAAAAATCAATGTTTTGTATTTAATTAAGAAAAAAAGAGAGCCGCAGCTCTCTTGTAAATGAATTATTAATTATTAACGAATATCAATCACTTCATCGTATCTAATTTCATCGCTAGACTCAGGCCCAATAACAGCCACCGGAGCATCTTCAAGTCTCTTCAACTTATCCACGTACTTTTCTTTCAATACATCCAAATCTGTATCCAAAATTTCTCTATAAGCCTTCAAATCGTCTTCTTCTGTCATGCCTTGTAGCATTCTTACGAAGGCAAGTTTGCCCTTTTGACCCTTGCCATAAGCCTTATTGAACTTCAGTGTCGAAGCAATCTTCCTTCTCTCAAGCTCGTCTTGGTCAAGCTCGCAGCCCTCCAAGAACTCGGCGGACTTCCTCATAACGCCTAGGCTTCTCGCAACGTGCGGATCTCTAAAGGTAAACTCTGCAAGGTAGTCAAGCCCAGCGTTTAAACCATCGCCGTATGCACCGCCCTTGGCACGGATCTCTGTGTGTAGGTAGTCGTTCGACAGTATTTGTCTTAAAACTTCTACATCGCCGTCGTTATCACTATCTAAGTCAGTCGCCATACCATTGAAGTAGACCTTTGATGAAACGATAAACTTAGTATTTTTCTTTTCTCTTTTCTTTTCTACGTTTATGGCTGGAGCGTCTATGCTCTCAAGTGAAGCCTCTAAGTCCGCTATAGCCTTATCTAGCTCAGCTATTCTACATTCAAAAGAATAGTGTGAGATAAAGCCATCTTTTCTAAACATAGTCTTCATTAGACGTTCATAGTCTTTTATCTCCTCAACCTTAAGCTCATCGAAATTTGCCTTCAAATCTTTAAGGTGAATGAACTTTTCTATGCCGTGAAGTTTTAGCGTAAGTCTCTCTTTTTCGAGGCTTTGCGCCTTTGCTACATCCATGGCGATGGCTGGGGCGATGTTTAGTACGTTGTTATCAAAGTCTGAAACGCTTTCCAAAACGTTCATCTTTAAAACTTTTTCATCGCTCGGGTCAGAGCACTTGATGATCTCGTCAATAAGCTTCATCGCATCCGCCGCTTTATCCTTCGTAAACTTCGCGCTGCATTGCACAAACGGAGTCAATTTGCCGTTCTTATAATTTTTCACAACGCTCGCAGCAAAATTTATCGCGCCAGTAGTTTTGAATATGTCAGTCTCCAGCTTTTCTCTCGATGACTTCTCTGTCTTAATGTCAGCAAGCAAATCAACTAAATTAGCGACTTTCACGTAGTCCTCTTCGGCAATATGAGAAATGTCAAAGAATAGGTTTAGGTAGCAGATCTTGCTATCTTCCTTAGAATAATAAGCCGAGTCAGAGATTTTTTCAAGCGGAAGCTTTTCAATATCGCGTGGCAAATCGCTTAGCTTAAGCGTTGGTATGCTAGCAAGCGCCTCTTTACTATCTCCTGCTTCTTGCATAGCCTTAAGGTCTTCATTTTCCTTAATTAGCGCCTCTAGCTCCTCGTCTGAAAGACTTGCCTTGTACTCATCAAGCGCCTTTCTCTCAGCTTCATCTCTGTCCTTGTAAAAGTCTTTTACTGGATAAAAATCAATTAGCTTAGGGTCCTTGTGAACATCTTTCACAAAGTTTATAAAAGCACTTTGGTCCTTCTTAAGCTCCTCAAGCGTAGCATTATACGCAAAGGCAGTCCGTGGCGACTTGTCAAATAGCCACATAGCCACAGCTTTTAGCGCAAGTGCAATGCCCTTTGTTGCAGTGTTTGCAAACTCTTTAAGAGTAAAGTCCATTAAATTAAGCGCTGAGTCATAGATATCGCCATTGATGCGGCCAGCTTTGATATTCTCAAGCTCTTCTTCTACAGCATCTTTGAAAATATCTGCCTTGCCTGCATCTGCGTCTTTTAAAATCATATTTATGTCAGTGAAATTACCATTACCATAGCCATAGTTGGAGTAACTTAGTAAATCACTTGCAATGCCCATCTCTTGGATCTTCTTCTTAAGCGGCGAATTTGAGAAATAGCTTAGGTACTTACTCAAAAACTCTGTCATAATGCTGTCGCGAGTATTGTCGATATCGCCTGTGATGAAGCTATATGCATAATTATGCTTATCTGAGACATCGTTTGGGAAAGCGCGTTCGATAAATTTTTTACTATCCTTTGCTAAAGTCATGCCGATTTTGTTAGGAATTTCTTTGTACTCGTAGGCCGATAGAAACTCGTCAAGATGTTCTAATTCCTCGTCTACATCGCCATCGCCATACAAAACTGTGAAGGAATTCGATGGGTGGTAGTGCCTCTTGTAGTAGTCAAGGAGCTCATCGTAAGTAAGTTTGATGATCTCGTAAGGGTCGCCGCCTGAGTTGAAAGCGGGATAATTACCGGGATACATCTCCTCTTGCATCGCTTGGTAGATGAACTCTTCGGAGGATGACATAGCGCCCTTCATCTCGTTATAAACAACGCCTTGGTACTGTATTTCATCATCTTTGTTAAAAATTTCGCGTCTAGTTCCTTCTTGAAGAAAGACTCTTTTATCCGTTAATAGTCTCGGATTGAAGACAGCGTCTAGGTAAACGTCCATCAAATTGTAAAAGTCCTTCGCATTTCTTGATGAAATTGGATAAACTGTCATGTTTTGGAAAGTCATCGCGTTCAAAAACGTTGCAAGTGACGACTTTGCAAGGTCCATGAAGGGCTCCTTTGTTGTGTATTTTTTCGAGCCTGACAAAACTGCGTGCTCAATTATGTGCATTATGCCCTTTGAATTCTCTGGAATCGTTCTAAATCCTATCATAAAGGCCTTGTTGTCGTCGTCATTTTCAAATTTGATGACCCTAGCCTTAGTCTTGTTGTGCGTAAAAATCTTATACGCTGAACTTATTTCGTCTATAAATCCACTCTCTACTAGAGAAAATTTTTCGTTCATTAAATCACCTCAATTATTCTTATTGTAACACAGCGCTCTTCACTATGTCAATGGCGGTCGCATCCGTTAGCTCGATTAAATCCGCTGGACTGAGTTTTATCTGCAAACCAACTTTGCCTCCGCTCACGTAAATATATTCCTTATCCATCGCCGATGCGTCTATAAACGTCTTGAGTTTCGTCTTCATGCCAATGGGTGAGCAGCCGCCGTGCACATAGCCTGTTAGTGGCAGTAAATCCTTTTGTTTCAGCATATCTATCTTTTTAGCGCCAGCCGCCTTCGCCGCCTTTTTGAGGTCAAGCTCCATCGCCACGGGCACTATGAAAACAAAGTGTTCCCCTTTATTCGTCTCAGTGACTAGGGTCTTGAAAACCATTCTTTCATCTTCATTAAGTGTGCGAGCGACGTCAGTCCCACTGATTCCAAGGCTCGCATCGTATTCAAACTCTTCATATTTCACGCCCGCCGCTTCAATGAGGCGCATCGCATTTGTCTTTTTCATAAAATCACCTAGTTTATTATACCCAAAACTATTGTCATAGTCATGCTTTTGTGCTATGATTTACTTAGTGGAGGTGGATTTATGCTACTTGTTAAAAACGCAAATTATAATGGTAATGGTGTAGACATCTTGTCTTTAGATGGCAAAATTACCAAGATAGAAGAAAATATAGAAAATTATTATGGTCTTGAAGAGATTGATTTAAAAGGAAAACGAGTTTTTCCAAGCCTTATCGATGGTCACGTACACGTGACTGGTGGCGGCGGAGAGATGGGTCCTACGTCACGCGTTCCCGAGATAAAGTACGAGGACATAATTATGGCTGGGGTGACGACGCTCGTTGGCCTACTAGGGACTGACAGCACGACGCGTTCGGTCGAAAATTTGGTGTCGAAGGTCAAGGCGCTAAACGAGTATAACGTCAGAGCCTTTGCACTGACTGGCGCCTACGAGTTTCCTTCTAAAACCATAACGGGCTCAGTTAAAAAGGACATCACCTACATAAGTGAGATCATCGGCTGTAAGCTAGCAATTTCAGACCACAGAGCAAGTTACATCACAGAAGACGAACTCGTAAGGCTAGCGAGCGAGTGCTACCTAGGCGGCCTCTTCGCCGGCAAAGTGGGCGAATTACACATGCACACGGGCGGACTGGGTAAGGAAGGCCTTTCGAAAGTCTTCCACGTCCTTGAAAAACACGAGATCCCAATCAAGACTTTCAGGCCAACACATTGCAAAAACATAGTGGACGACGCTGTTAAGTTTATGAATATGGGTGGATACGCGGATTTCACTGCAGGTGATGATGGTCTTGACGCGATCGATTACGCGATAAAAAACGCACCATTCGAAAAAATCACTCTTTCGTCGGACTCGAACGGCTCAGTGCCTATCTGGTCCAAGGACAAGGAGCTCTTAGGTATAGGCGCTGCAAAGATTACAGAGCTTTTCGATACTATAAAGGCGCTTTGCAAAAATTATGGCTATGAGTTAAAGGACATGATTAAACTTGCCTCGACTAACGCAGCAAAGGCGCTTGAAATAGACCACATCACAGGCGAGATCAAAGAAGGGCTTTCACTTGACCTTATGGCGCTTGACGATAATGACGACATAGACACAGTTATTAGCAAGGGCATTGTTGAGATGAAGGATAAAAAAGTTCTTCGCAAGACTAATTTTTCTAATTTTTAGGAGGATATATGACAATTATAGCTACTTGGAAAATGGCTTTGAATGGCACAAAGCTCGCACGTGAGGGGCTTTTAAAGGGCGCACCGCTTGAAGAGGCCTTGATTACTTTAATAAAAGATGTTGAAATGAACGAAGATTTTCACTCAGTCGGCTACAGTGGCCTACCGAATGAAGATGGCGTGGTTGAGTGCGATGCAGCCATTATGAACGGGGACAATCTGCATTTTGGCGCGGTTGCTGGCCTTAGAAATATAAGGAGCGCTGTCTCGGTCGCTTATACGCTCATTGATAATGAATATAATAATTTTTTAGTCGGGGAAGGCGCTCTGAAGCACGCTAAGAAAGTGGGTTTTAAAGAAGAAGAAATGCTTACGGACGAAGCGAAGAAGCGCTGGCTCGAAGAAAGGGCGAAGAAACCAAAGGTTTATAAGGGCCACGATACAGTCTGCGGCCTTATCGCAGAGGACGGAAGATGCATCGCGGGGACATCGACCTCGGGTCTCTTCATGAAAAATGTGGGCCGTGTTGGCGACTCGCCACTTGTGGGTCCAGGCCTATATGCGGACAGCGAAGTAGGCGCCGCAGCTGCAACAGGCGTCGGCGAAGACATAATTAAAGGAGCACTATCGTATGCAATAGTGAGTTTAATGGCAGGTGGCCTAAGTCCTCAAGAAGCGGGGGCAAAGGCAGTCATGGATTTAGACACAAAACTTAGGGCGAAGGGCGAAGAGCCGCGCGACTTCTCAGTAATTGCAGTAAATAAGGACGGGGCATGGGGCGCCGCCACAAATATAGCCGAGTTTCCATTTATAGTAAGTGAAGATAATGGTGAAACGGCGATGTATATAGCGAGAGACTTTGGCAGAGAAATAGAAAAGATTAAGTAAACTAAATTGATTAAATAAGTAAAATTGATTTGAGAAGTGATTTTGATTTGAGAAGTGATTTTGGTTTGAGAAGTGAAAAGGCGAGGAAAACCCTCGCCTTTTGCTATCTCTATTTATTTTTTCATATCTGAAGCTCTTTTTACAAGCTCCTTATAATACTTTTCATCGCTTTTTATATATGCGTTTTCAATCATATTGCTAGATAAATCCGCCTTTACTAAAATTAAAAATTCGTCACTCTTTAGCTTTATATCATCAGCCTCACTTGGCATAGGCACATCCAAATCATTATCATAAATAGTATTTATTAGCCCATTTAAAACTTCTTTTGTGTTTACAAAAAGTTCATCTAAGCTCTCAGCATCAGTAAAGCAGGCGTCAAAGTCAGGAAAATTAGCGTAATAAACGCCATCTTCACGCCTTACTACACAAGGATAAACAGAAATATTCTTCTTTATATTAATTTCACTTGGCACAAAAACTTCAACAAGCATAGTCCTTTCATTGTCTTGAAGCGCCAAATCTTGCAATTTGCTCGGCTCTGGTAAAAATTCTTCATCATCTAAAATCCCTTCTATAAGTACAGAAAGTAGCTCTTTTGCGTATTTCATCAGATCCTTGTCATCTTCATTACTTGTATAAATATCAAAATCAGGAAAATATGTTTCAGTTGTGCCGTTATCAAAATAAGTGACAATCGCTGGATATGAATAATGGTCAACAGTTTTCATAATAAACCACAGCCTATAATAAAATCTTTCTTAATTCATCCGCGCTACTTGCCCATGTAACTACGTAATTTTTAGGCTTCCCGCCGAAGTAGATTGCTTTCATGCCGCTTGCAAGTGCGCCGAAAACGTCTGAGTCGATGTTGTTGCCTATCATTGTGGACTCCTCTGCTCTAACGCCAGCCATTTTCATAGCACCGAAGAAAAACTTTGTATCGGGCTTACCATAACCAAAGTCGCCTGAAGCAAAGACGCGGTCTACAAGCTTGTCAAGACCAAGTGTTTGTGCTTTTCTATGCTGAACTTCGCTGATGCCGTCTGTGATGATGCCGATCTTGTGGCCAGCAGCCTTTAAATCCTTTATTAAATCTAGCATGCCGTCAATTGCTTCAGTGTAATCAAAGCGCCTCTTCAAAAAGGCCGCGAAAAATTCTTCTTGAGTAATTTCGCCCAAAATGTCCTTCACATCGCTATAAACCCCATTCTTGAATAGCTCTAGCCTTTCTTCCTCGTATGGCTCCTCCATAAGCATGTAGTCAAGTGGATCTATGCCGATGGTTTCGTTGTAGGCAAAGTCCAAATGCCTTATCATGCGCGAGCGAAGTGCAGTCCTTATGCGGCCTCTGAACTCGTCCGCATCGATCGCTATGTGCAAATCCATTTGCGCACGCTCAAAAATTAATAGATTTGTTTTTGCTGTTTCGAGTATTGTGTCATCTAAATCAAAGAAAATCATTTATATTCCTCCATATTTTTATAATTATTATCTATATTATAACACAGTTTTGACATAATTACATTTTAGTGCTAATATAATTATAAGGAGATAATTATGGAAAACTTTTACCCCATCTACATGTACACGCCGATGCCCGTGGTGCCCGTGACATCAGGCTGTTCTTACCAAAAGTGCCTCTACTGCGACCTGAATTTTAGGCAGAAATTTCACATCTTCAAGCTCGCCAAGATCGAGGACTATTTGCGTAAGGAGAAAATTAGATACGACAATATGAGACGCCGCCCCAAGAAATTTACACTGCTTGAGGGTAATCCCTTATGCGTAAAAGCATCTTTCCTTGAGAATGTCTTTGCTCTGATACATAAGCACTTCGAAGTAGACTACATATCAATGTTTGCGCGTGCGACAGACGTCCTTCGCAAGACTGATGAGGAGCTACTTCGCCTTAAAGCCATGGGCATGGATAGGCTATGCCTCGGTCTTGAGAGCGGTTCGGACGAAGTTTTGAGCTTTCATAAAAAGGGTCACAGCGTGAGTGATAGCATAAGAGCCTGCAAAAAGCTTGAAAGGCTTGGCATTAGCTACTCCGTCTACATCATGCTCGGTCTTGGCGGCAAAGAAATGACACTGACTCATAGAAAAGGAACGGCAAAACTTTTAAACAAGATAAGGCCATTCGAAATAGTTTTCGTAACGACTGTTATATTCAAGCGCGCGCCGCTTAAGGACCTCGTTCGCGCAAAAGAATTTACAAGACTTGCCATAAAAGACGTTTTAGCTGAGGAAATATATATACTTGAAAACCTTGAGAATAGCACAGTAATCAAGGCGACGCACAAGACAAATCCTTTGCCACTGCTAGCGAAATTCCCTGAAGGGAAAGAGGATATGATAAGAAAATTGAAGGAGTATAGGGACGGAAATACTGAGAAAGAATTAAGAAAAAACGAAATGAAAAAATGGCAGGTATGGGACAAAGAATAAATAAAATCATATATATTAGATCTAAGCTATTAGCCCTAGATATTAAAAAGAAATAGTTGAGTAAATAAAAAATAGCGTACAAATATGTTCGCTATTTTTATGCATTAAATGCTTTATTAACTTATATAGTAAATGATCCTAGCAGCAGCTATTGCCGCAGTCACCGTCATTCCTTAATTGCCTCTATCTCCGCAATTAATTTATGAACTTTACTTTCAATCTCCTTGATTGTTTTTATAAACTCTTCATCATTTTTTCCACTAGGATCATCAAGTCCCCAATCATCTTTTTTAACAGTGTAAGGCAGAATTGGGCAAACTACATTACATCCCATTGTAATTAGGTAGTCAACTTCTGGGATTTCATCTAAAAGTTTTGGCTTTTGTGTCTCTTCCATATCAATTCCATAGATTTCTTTGACAAGCCTTACTGCGTCTTGATTAATTTGATCCTTCAATTCTGTCCCTGCAGAATATACCTCTATAGAATCACCAGCAAATTTTTTTGTCAGTGCTTCAGCGATTTGACTTCTGCATGAATTGTGAACACAGACAAAGGCAATTTTAGTTTTATTCATTTTTTCCTACTATATATTATAAAGTTTCTCGCCACGAAGGTCTTCTTTTGTCCATTCAACGACGGCTAGTTTTCCTGAAGTATGATCTAATATCTTGTTAATCCACTTAACTTCCTCATTTGCTTTAGCAGATAACATCTTGTTACTTGGATTTGCTTTGTAAAGGGATGAATTAACAATCCACCAATTGGTATGAATTGATGCCCTTTTTAGATCTTCTTCTAAGCGATATGCCTCGTAATATGGAGTAGCCTCTGCCAAGCTAACTATTAATACTTCTGTTTCCTCTCCTCTTAATCTAGGTAACAAGTTTTTTACAGATTCAGGTATCTGTCCTTGAGTTCTTTCAACTTCTCTATGATAACTTAAAGTTGAATCTAAGAGCAATAGAGTATGACCCGTAGGAGCAGTATCAATAACTACTATTTCATCGTCTGCTTTTTCCACTAGCTCTGCAAAAGCTCTAAATACAGCTATTTCTTGTGTACATGGTGATCTTAAATCTTCTTCAATGTAAGCTATATCATCATCACTCATTGTTTTTCTTGCATTTTCAAGTACTTCTTCTTGATATTTTTTTAATTCTTCTTTTTCATCAATATGACTCATAGCTATTCCACTTGAACTATCTATCATGAATTTTATATGGTCAGCAGGATCTGTTGTAGCTAGGCGTACTTTTTTACCAAGTTTGCTTAGCTTAAGAGCAACAGAAGCTGCTATAGTAGTCTTTCCTACGCCGCCCTTGCCCATAGTAAAGATTACTTTTCTATTATTCTTTACAAGATCACTAACGACATCATCTAAATTAAAGAGTTTGCCTTTTACTTCCTCTTTCCCTTCATTTATTTGATCTTTCTTAAGAAGATTTCTTATTGAGTCAATTCCAGTAATGTTATATGATCTCAATGGAATCGTATAGGTATCAAACTTAGTTAACATCTCTGGCATATTTTCAAGTGCTTGCTGTTGTTTCTTATATATACTTTCAGATAGCTCATCATCATAATTTTCTAAGACACCATTAATCACTAATATTTGATTTTTTATTCCAATATCAGATAGCTCCTTTGATGCTCTTTCTACCTCATTAAGTGGTGTTTTATCAGGTCTCGTAACTAATACTAGTGTTGTTAAACTCTCATCTGCTAAATTTTCAACTGCCTGTTTATATATTTCTTTTCTAGACTCTAAGCCTGATAACTGTCCTAAACAGGATGCTCCATGAGTACTTTCACTGATAAAATTAGTCCAAGCAGAAGGAAGCTGTAACATCCTAAGGGTATGACCTGTAGGAGCTGTATCAAATATAATATGCTCATAGTCTTTATTGAGCTTAGGATTTGTAATGAAATTAGAAAACTCATTAAAGGCAGCAATCTCTACTGTACAAGATCCAGATAGCTGTTCTTCCATATTCTCAATAACAGAATCAGGCATCTTGCCTCTAAAAGGCCCTACTACACTTTCTTTATAGTTTTGTGCCGCTTCCAATGGATCTAGATTAATTACCTCTAAATTGTCTACTCCTTTAATAGGTTTTGCTTCACCGTCTAATTCTGTTGCAAAAACATCTTGAAGATTTGAAGCAGGGTCTGTACTAATAAGTAGCACTTTCTTTCCTTCATCTGCTAAAGTCACTGCTGTTGCACAAGCTGCAGATGTTTTACCAACACCTCCTTTGCCTGTGAAAAATAGATATTTAGTTAATTTAAGATTTTCAAGATTAAATTCTTTCATAATACCCCCTCCTTAACAACACGAGCTATTACCTCCACAGCATCCTTTATTTTGCTTACTAGCTTTAAAATATTCTTTAGAGATTTGTAAAAGTTCCATTATTTCATCATTTTTTGGATATCTGCCTTCTATGACTATCTCGTCGTCTACAAGGATTAGTGGTAGTATATCGACACCATTTTTATCCAAAGCTTCTTTTACCTTCTCATTATTGGCAAATGCCATTGGTTCACCTGATAAATTGTATCTTTCAATAGTGATACCATTTTTCTTCAAAATATTGATTACTGTTGACATACGTACTAGTTCAGGGTCTACATTAACTCCGCAAACACCTGTATCACAACACATAGCTGGTTCATAAATTGACATTCTTTTCATTCTTAACACCCTTTCTTAAATTTTTTTGATATGAAAAATCTTTTTACCTAAGATATCAAAATTCTTCTTGATAATCTTCTCATTTTATAATATTATAATTAATCTTATGTTTTACCCCAATATATCTTTATATATTAGCCTTAGCTTTTGCCTTATTAGCTATCTTAACTAATGAAAGCATGACAGGTACTTCGGTAAGCACTCCTACAGTCGTAGCTAGCGCAGCTCCACTATTTGTTCCAAACAAAGCTATCGAAACTGCTAAGGCAAGTTCAAAAAAGTTTGATGCACCTATCATGCCAGCAGGGCAGGCAATATCAAAAGGTAGCTTTAGTAATTTACTTACTCCAAATGCAAGGAAAAATATTAGATAAGTTTGTATTATTAGTGGCACTGCTATCAATATGATGTGAAGCGGATTATTGATGATAACCTCTGCCTGAGAGCTAAATATTAGTACAAGAGTTAACAATAGGCCGATGCTTGTTGCATTATCAAATTTGTGTAGAAAATTATTTTCTAAATACTCTTTACCTTTCTTTTTAGTAACAACTACTCTAGTAAGTACACCTGCAACTAGTGGCACTACTACAAAAAGAAAGATACTTATAAACAATGTGCTGTATGGAACAACTACATTTGAAACGCCTAGCAAAAATTTTACTATCGGCACAAAAGCTAACAAGATAATAAGGTCGTTTGTCGCCACTTGTACAACAGTATATGCTGGGTTACCATCAGTTAGAGTGCTCCAAACAAAAACCATAGCAGTGCAAGGCGCTGCTCCAAGAAGCACCATACCAGCCAAATACTCTGTTGCTAGCTGCGGAGTAATAAATGATTTAAATATTACAAACATAAATAAGTAAGCCAGTGCAAACATTGTAAATGGCTTGATTAGCCAGTTTGTTATCCATGTTATAAATAACCCTTTAGGATTTTTGCCTACTTCTTTTATACTTTGAAAGTCTACCTTTATCATCATTGGATATATCATAACCCAAATCAAAATAGCTATCGGAACAGAAATACCTGCGATAGATAGTTTATTCAGTAGCTGTGGAATTGCAGGGATAAATTTACCAAGCAAAGTTCCAAAAACCATGCATATCAATACCCATAGCGATAAATTCTTTTGAAAAGATCCTATTGCTTTATTATTTGTTTTTTTCATACTGTCTCCTTTAGATTTAATTATTTAAAAATTATTTTAGTGCATTTTGCCCTATCAGATGCCTTCGCTTCCGCGCGAAAAGCGCGCATCCATTAGCATTTATTAGCTTAATACATTCAAAAACTTATATAGATATATTAGTAATCAAGCTTCTCCTCACTGTGACAGATGCAATCAGGCTTGTCACTAAAGATGTACTCAAGCTGCTCAAGGAAGTGCTCAAGCGCCTTTTTGTTTAGCGAGTAGTAAGTGTTCTTGCCCTCGCGGCGGCTCTTGACAAGCTTTGCCTCCTCAAGCTTTTTCATGTCACTCGACAAAGTCGGCTGAGTGATGTCAAACTTTTCAAGAATCTCACAGGCACATAGCTCCCCGCAAGATAGCATGTCAACAATCTTTAGCCTCTTTTGATCCGATATCGCCTTAAGCTTTTTAGAAATAGATTCATAAATATTTTCAACCATATCTTTCGCTCCTTTCTTCTCTCTAAATCAATACTATCATACATATAGAAAAAAGTCAATATGTTTTCGCAAAATATATAGATTTTTTTCTATATATGTGCTCTAAAGAGGAGAATTTACAGGTGCATTAAATTTCTTTATATTGATTGGGTTTATTATAGATATTATTTATGGCTTTGCCAATAGAAAAAGCGTGGGACTGCCACGCTTATACTTAAATTGATTTTATATAGTAATCAATGATTTTATATGCCTGTTTTATTTCCTCTATCTGCATGTATTTTTTCATGTAGCTATAGTCTGGTTTGCCAAGTTTGTTTATAGGAAGAAGTATTTTTTCTTTTCTAATTCTCTTATCATTTATCTCACGATTAAAAGAGTATTTTTCCTCAAGTCTGCTTATAATTGTAGACATAAATTTATAAATATACTCATTAGATTTTTTTAAGCTAAGTGATGTAACATGATCGCTCGCAATATATTTATACTTGTGATAAAAGCAGGCACCAACGCTTCCGCTGTTTGCCAAGCTTAAATTATTTTCAAAAATACGAATGTTTTTATCGTTCCCAATAAAACAATCTAAACCGTTGTTTATAGCTGTAGAAGATACATAAGGAGTATTGCCAATGATATGATTGTCTTTTTTAAGTCTTTTACCTCTTTGTATCTTTGTAAAGATATCCTCAAACCAAAACTCTCCCCACTCTTTTTCTTCAAATTTAGGAAGCTTACGTGCCTCACAAATGGCTAAGCTATATATATATATATATATATATATATATATAGTTAAGCGCTTTCTCAAGCTTTTCTTGTTCAATCTTTTCCATGAACTTACTCATGTAATCCCAATAAGGCTCGCCCTTTTCATCTACTGGCAGTGTTAGTCTCATGTTTTTTAGTCTCTCTCCATTTAAAGCAACTCCATATGAAGCTTTTTCCCGTGAAACTTTTTCTATCATTGTCAAAATAAATTGAGCATTATTTTCATCCAAATTTTGATTATATAAAAGATTTATTGCGGATCCAGCTCCACCTCTTCCAACAAATTTATAATTATGATAAAAAGCCTTGCCACCTATAGGGTCGATAGATATGCATTTTTCATTGCTGATATCATCTTTAGCATCAACATAACCACTAACTCCATTGTTTAAGCCTGATGTCGAAACGTATGGAGTAGCTCCTTCTGGATATGAGGACAGAGTTTTGCCCTTGACTGCTTTTATGTCAAATATATCTTTTATCTTAAAATTTCCCCACTTAGCATCCTCAAGTCCAAGTAAATCAAAACCTGTTTTAATAATTTTATCTTCATAATAGTTAATAAGTTTTTGTGCAATTGCTTTTTGTTCTTGCTTGATGTAATCTTCCATGAATTGCCAATTAGGCTCTCCGTTTTTATCTATTGGTAATATTATTTTATCTCTTTCTAATCTCTTTTCAGTTCTTCCATATCCAAATGAATATTTCTCTTTTAATTTGCTAGATATTGTAGAGAAAAACAAGCCAGTATTTTTATTTACCCAAGTTGCATATCCAAATGAATTTGAACTAGTTGAAATAAAATCTTCACTTTTGTATACAGAATATCCAGCTCCACCATCGCCTTGATTGACAAACATTATACAATTACCTTTTTGCATTCTTTCATTTCTTTCAACAAAATCACTAGTACCATTATTAACTTTTGTTGCTGACAAATAAGATATTCCTTTATCGCTTCTTTTGGTCTGTATATTCTGATTTGTACATTTACCCTTTTCAATTTTATCAAACAAGTCTTTTATCCTAAACTCGCCCCACTCAACATCATCTAATGAAATTCTATCTTTAATCATATCTCTCGTCCTCTTCTGCTGCCATGGATATAATTTCTGCTTCGTCCATATCTTCTTCATCATCTAAACCAAAAAGGTAGCCTCTGCCGTGAGTAATCATATTGACTTCAAATGTAATGTAGTCAGCTATTGTATTTCTAAAGTCTTCATCTGTCGGTACTTCATCGTTAAAGTAGTAGAATGAGTGAAGCCACTCATCGCTTGCTTCTATGGTTGTTTCAACGCAAAACTTAGTTTCAGCTTCAACTCTATCGAACCAAACGTCTAAAAGGTGCTGCTTTTTATCTTTTGCAGATGGTGTCTCTAAAAGTCCTATGTGTTTTGCAACTACAAAGCCATCGTCTTCAAAATTTATAAATTTACATACTTTATCCTTATTATGCGCTACACCTGCTGTAAAAACTGCTATGCAAGGATTTGTCCCAACTCCGTAGAATGTATTTTTATTCAAGGTTATTACGCCTTCAAGTGTGTGATGCTTAAGTATATTGGCTTTTGTTTCTTGTTCATACTTAGTTTTGCCTGTCATGGTTGATTGTGGCACTATGACTGCAACTCTTGCTCCTTCTACAAGTGAATCTAAAAGGTGTTCTGTAAATGATATTTCATAAAGTCCTGGATTATCTTTAGACCCTTGTGAATATGGTGGATTCATCATCCCAACTGTACATCCCTTTAATTGAAGCTTTGCTGGATTTTGCTTTAAAAAGTCTTGATTTTCTAAATTACTCTTACCGTCGCCTCTAAGTATCATATTAGTTGTCGCTATGGTAAACATATATGATTGGTCTTCTATACCAAATAATTGATTCTTCCTTATATTATTTTTTTCAAACTCATCATCTGTCTTTTGAAGCATATTGTGCATAGCAGCTATCAAAAATCCGGCCGTTCCGCAACATGGATCCAGTACCTTGTCTTCTGGCTTTAAATCTAAAAGTTCGCAGAATAACTCTGTTATATGTCTTGGTGTAAGTATTATTCCTAAGCTTTGACCATCGCCACCTGAGTAGGACATAAACTCACCATAAAAACGGCCAAGGTAGTCCTCTCCCGATTGATGAAATCTTATGGATCTATATATACTTTTATAAAGAAACTCTGTATAGTGCTTGTTAGGTGTCTTGCCAAGCACTGGATCTATCTGATTTATCTTTGTTGTATTTTTTATAACTGCAAACTGACTAAGAAGCTTATCCCTCTTTACTTCTGGAGAAACATTTGCCCTTTGAAGATTTGCCTCGATGGCGTTATATATCTTCTGACCGTCTGTAATTCTTGTGTCTCCTGTCAAAGAATCAATAGAAAAAGATCCGTACTCTATCTCCCTAAGCGCAAGAAGTATTCCTGAAACTATCAAAGGTTTATCTTTATCTTGAATTGAGCCATAATTTCTTAAGTCTTCATGTAGCGTAGCCGCGTCTTTAAGTATTTCTGATGTTTCTTTTTCAAAGTCAGTATCCTCTTTTAATATCTCTTTTGTGTAGTACTCTTGAATATTATCTTCATTAAATGAAATAAATGTTTCAATTTCTCTAAGCTCGTAATAATCTTCTCTTTCATTTATGAATATAGGACTAATCTTATGTTTCTTTTCTGAACCAGACACACCTATGGCTATTATTTTATTATAAGAAGTGTTTTTAACAAGGTGTTTGCCATAAAAAAGAGCACCATTTACAGCATAATTACATATTGAATCAATATCTTCAGATAAAATGTCATTATCATCACGTTTTTCGTGCATAGAAATGGATTTTTTATCTTCAATGACAATTATAAAATCACGCACTACTCCTATATACTCAGGATAGCCAACTTTGCCAGTTCCTCTCTTAGATGCTGTCTTTAATGCATCATCAATTTCCTTTATTGAAGAGCCTTGCGGATCTAAGTCAATATGTGCTTCTTTAAGAAGATCATACACCCAAAGATCTGTTGCTTTTTCTTTTTTGCTCATAAATTACACCTCACATAATTTAATATAGTTTTATTATAACACATATATTTACAAGAAACTATAAGAATACTTTATAATATTGAAATTTCTTATAAATTATGGCAATAGAAAAAGCGTGGAACTACCACGCTTATACTTTTGTATTATTTGTGAAGAATTTTATTTCCCTTATCATAAATTTTCTTAAGCTCCTTCATGTCTTCGTCCACAATCACTTCTTCAGGCACAGCATTGACGCTGATCCCATTTTCCCAAGTCTCTGCCTCGCCATCTTCTTCCTTATCATCGTTAGGAATTACAAGTCCTGAGTATGAACTCGCAGCTATATCTCTTCTCTTAAGAGCTTCGTAGACTTTTTTAAGGCCATCCATAAGGTCATCTAAGCTTGGCTTTTCTGCATAAGTTTGAAAATCAGCTGTAATCTTGCTTGGCAAATTATCTGCATCAAATTCCTGATCAAGTGTGAGATACGCTCTACAGTCAACGTCATCATCAGGTCTTAGACAAACCTCAAAACCAAGGCCGCAGTCCTTAGCTATCTCATATCCCAAATGATCTAAAAAGTTCACGTATCTAAAGAAGGTATTGAAAAATCTTTCGTTATAAGTATCGTACTTCATTTTACCAAAGCTATCGAACTTAAGACTAAACATTGTATCAATGCTATTCTTGTCCCAGAGCCTTACTACGTATGTCCCGTCGTTGAAATTATAATAAACTTTATCACGCTCAAGCTCAAGCTCTGTATAGTGCGTTTTTAAGTACTTATCCGCTGCCTTATCCGCCAAAATTTTGCTAATGGGGTTGCCATAGAAAACGAACTGAATAAACATAACTACAAGCAGTAGAATTGTGAGTACTGCATTTAATATAATTTTACTTTTCTTAGTCATTTACATATACCTCCTATCGTTTTTTACGCTCATATATTCTCTCTAGCGTCTCCATATTCCCATCTATTATAGTCTTCTCCATAACCCTATCGACGCTGATAGCGTTCCACCACGGCTCTGCCATGCCCTCTTCGGCCTTGTCAGCTGTGGGAATGATTCTGCCTGAGTAGTAGCGCACGTCCAAATTCCTTTTAGATGTGGCTTTTTGCACTTTTTTAAGTCTAGTCATAATACCCTTAAGGCTCGGCTCGTCTTCGTATGCGTGAAAGTGTGCTAAGACCTTGCTTGGCAGATACTCCCTGTCAAAATCTTGATCAAGTGTAAGGTAGTATTCATATTTAAGCTCATTGTCAGGTTCTAGGCTAAGCTCAAAATCAAAAGCCTCCTCATCAGCTATATCCTTGGCATAGTCCTTAAGAAAGGCCCTATACCTATCGTAAGTGTTGCCAAGAATTTCATCATAAGTCGTATACATGAACTTGCCGTGAGCATCGTAGTTTAGCTTAAAATTCGTGTCTTGGCTCTCTTTATCCTGAAGCTCTACGACATAAAAGCCGCCCATCATTTGGTAGCTAACGCCCTTGATCTCAAGGTCAAGATCAGCTTGATTAGTTTTTATATACTCATTAGCATCTTTCTCTACCCTAGCTTTGATAATGGGATTGCCATAATTAATAAGGTAAAAGCCGATGACAATTAAAGCTAAAATTATGTAAAGACTGTAGTATAGAGCTTTGAATTTCTTCATAATAGCCTCCTTTAGTGAATTATACCACAAAATAGCTTTTTACGCAAAAAAAGCCGCATACAAATATATATGCGGCTATGATTATTTATTAAATTTTAAATATTCTTCATTCGCTTTTAATAGCTTTTCATAGTAAGCGTCGTAGCTTTTACTGAACTTCCTAATTAATGGAATTGCTTTTTCATAATAATTATTTTCTTGCATAAACTTTTTAAGCTTATCTTGAATTGACTTCATCAAACCATTTTTATACTCATCAGTATTTATATATTCTTTATAAGCTTTGATATAATCCTTATTTTCTTCAAGCTAAGTCTTTGAATTTTCAATAGCTATAAGCTTTCCTTTATTTAAATCGTCTAAAGTCTTCATATCAAAGCTAGAACTTATCGCCTCTATATAATCTTTCTCCTCCTTACTTAATTCAAAATTTGTAAGACTATCTAAAAACTTAATGTATTCATTAAAAGCAGCTTCTTCGTCTTTGTTCAAGCTTTCATTTAGAAATATTTTATAAGATGAAAAAATAAGCTGTCCAAAATATCCTAGGAAAATTCTAATAAGCTTATCATATATAGTCTCCTGCGATTCAATAATAGCAAGTTCATCATTAATAAGATCCACGCTCTCACCTTTTACAATAAGCTTAAGAACGTTTTTTCTCTTTTCACAAATATCAAGTTCATGCTCTTTTCTTCTTAGTATAGATGCCAAAGCTTCTTCCTTTGAGTCAAGATACAGAGCAATCTCTGATATGCTTAGTCCTAAATTTCTTAAAAGTGATATTTTTTTTAAAACTTCGACATCCTCGTCGCTATAATCCCTATAGCCATTTTCAAGCTTTATTGGACGAATTAGCCCCTTTTCTTCATAGTATTCAATTGCCTTTCTACTTAAAGCAGTTTTTTCTTGAACTTCATTTCTTAACATAATAATCACACTCCTTAAGTAAAATATATCACTGCCCCCAAGGTTCATGTCAAGCACTTTTTGATAAAAATATGATAATTTATAAAAAAACAGCTCATATAAATATGAACTGCTTTTGCTAAGTGGCGGCTACCTATTATCCCAGGTCGTCTCCAACCAAGTACCTTCAGCGTT
>OCPH01000022.1_pt1 | contig 46226 bp, 61 predicted proteins | sample 1475691 | NCBI WGS metagenome assembly OCPH01 (sample SAMEA3360696, study PRJEB22359) | human gut metagenome | biome: ENVO:urban biome; feature: ENVO:human-associated habitat; material: ENVO:feces | place: Bangladesh | collected 2011 | reverse complement strand
ACGCGACCGTGACCGCGGTCAGCGCCGACGGCCTGACCACCGTCGTCTACCGGTTCCACGCGCGCACACGCAACACGCTCGCCTCTACCGGTTCGGCGACGCTCACGCTCGGCGTGTTCAGCCTGCTCTCCCTACTGGCCGGACTGGGATTGCGCATGCGGCGCCGCTCCTAGACCCGTTTCGAGGCGGCGACCATGAGCGCGCACACGCCTGACGCCTCCTCGAAGCTCAACGGGCCGCCCAGACGCCCGACGACACGGCACCCGCCTTCGATGGCGGCTCGGTCGTCGGGCGTCATGCGTTCCAGGACCCGGCGCGCCCGATCCAGCGTTCTCAAGTCGTCACGGCAGCGCGCGGCCGCGTCGAACACGTCCACCAGGTCGGCTTGACGCAGATCCCGCGCCGCCTGTTCGCTCACATTCGTCATGCCCGCACCCCATGCGTCACGGCCGGTCGAACACGGTGAACAGGTCGGGCATGCGCCAGCCCGCCGACGAGGCGAATCCCATGGCGCGCGCGACCCGATCCATATCGCCGCGCATCCACCCCGGCTGGGCGGGCGCCATGCCGTGCGGCCCGTGCCCGTCCCCGGCGCGCAGCGTGTCCGCCCAGTCGCGGGCGAGACCGGCGTGCATGCGCGGATACGTGGCGCTCAGGCCGGTCAGCGGGGACAGCAGTCCGTCATCCGGGTCGGCGGCCAGCCAGGTCACATGCACCCTCTCGCAGCCCGGATGGGCGAGCACGCGCGCCCACCGGTCGAATTTCGCCTGCAAGGCCTGGTTGGCGCTGGCGGTCAGTTCGATGCAGTCGATGGTCTGGGAGAAGACGATCAGGTCGGGACCGCCCATGCCCATGGCCTCGTCGTGGCAGATGAGGTCGAACCGCCCCCATGCTTCGCCGAGCGTGTCGTATCCTTTGTCGTTGGCGGCGATGGCGAGCCTGGTGCAGATGAGGTTGTGCCGGTCGTATTGGCGCATGCCGCGCAGGGAGCCGGGCGCGAACGACGCCATCCACATGGGCGGCACGCCCAATTGTCTGAGGTCGCGTTCGATACGCCGGTGTTTGGGCAGTCGCACGGCCATGAACGATGCGTAGCGGGGGGTGACCGCCTGTCCGCCGCCCACGTTGATCGGATAGCCCACGTCGATGAGGCCCAGGGCGAGCAGGTCCATCCACGTGAGCGCTTCGGCCCGTTGCGGCGCCCTGGGGTCGAGGTCGTGGAGCTGGCCGGTGGTGGCCGTCCGGTATTGGTGGACAAGGCGCAGCAGGGCCACGTAGGTTTCCATGTGAGCGGTGAATCGCCGTTCGGCGTCATCGCGTGGCGAGGCGTAGAACGGCGGGTCGGGGTTCAGTGCGCTGTCCCACCAGTTGAGGCTGCTGCCGGCCTGCCACCACTGCGGGTCGAAAGGGTCGAACGTCATACCGACCGGCTATGCGCGTTCTCGGGCAGCCTGTATCAGGGCGATGACAGTAAGTACTGTCTTTACGCGCGCGTATACGAATACCCCATATTTTCCCTTATATACAACACCACCCAAAACTTAACGTATTTAGTGTATTAGGGGGTGTTAGCCCTACTCTCCGTAGGGCTTCAGGGGTGCAATAAGATCATGAATCTTATTGCATCTTAACGTATCGATGCACTAAGAACAGCCGGAATCTTGGCGTCAATGACGTTAAGATGCACTAAGGGCGCGGTGCTTGGCACTGCCCTGACTGGACGCCGGCGTCGCTCTCGGATTCATGCCCTGCGTAATCTGGCGCGATTGGAACCATGCATGTGACCAGACGATGATCCTTCCTGGCATCGTCTGAAACCGTCGTGTCAACAAACACCGAAAATGATTGGAATCAAGCGGCTGTGCGTGTCAACAAAATATTCGCGCAGGGTTTTGTTGACATGTCCGGCGGACCGTGGCATCATCCATTGGGCGTTTTGCGTTCCGCCGGCTGAGGCATCATTGTCGCTTTTCAAGCGGCCATGTCAACAAAACTTCCGCAAACCATTGGAATCAAGCCGTTCTTCATGTCAACAAAATAAATGTGACGGAATTTGTTGACATCGTTCTGCGGAATGCAGTCTCGCCTATCCGCATTGTCTTCACCTATCCGCACCAGTTGAACAGGCATGTCAACAAAATATCGGAAACCATTGGAATCAAGCCGTTCTTCATGTCAACAAAAGTCCCACGACGGTAAAAGAGCGAGACGCCTTCGCCGGCCGGATCCGCGGCAGTCGTCAAAGAATCGTTGACACCGAATCCGGTCGGCACCTCCCCTGTTTGCCGGCTTGCCAATGCCGGCGCCACTCGGCACCGTCGAACCACCTTCGAATGTCGGGCGAAGGTTTACGGCAACCAGCGGTGGTGGTATTACGTACCGTCATTACGCGCGCGTATACGAATACCCCATATTTTCCCCTATATACAACACCACCAGAATCTTATGTTCTTAGTGTATTAATACGTGTAAGCCCTACGGGGAGTAGGGCTTCAGGGGTGCAATAAGATAACGCATCTTATTGCATCTTAACGTATCGATGCACTAAGAACGCTCTGGAATCATGCGCAAATGACGTTAAGATGCACTAAGACGACGACGCTTAATACTGGCTGCCGAGACCAGCCAATACACCCCTGTCGGCGGTTGGCGGCGGCGAAAAACGGTCGTGTCCGATGTCAACAAACGTCCATGCCGGATTTTGTTGACATCATGTCGCCGCTGTCTGGTCGAGAACACACACCGCTTGTTTGACGATGGCCGGCGGCCATGATGAGCGAAGGTTTACGGCAACCAGCGGCGGCGGTATTAAGTACCGTCATTACGCGCGCGTATACGAATACCCCATATTTTCCCCTATATACAACACCACCAGAATCTTATGTTCTTAGTGTATTAATACGTGTAAGCCCTACGGGGAGTAGGGCTTCAGGGGTGCAATAAGATAACGCATCTTATTGCATCTTAACGTATCGATGCACTAAGGGAAGCCAAAAATCGTGGCCGAATGACGTTAAGATGCACTAAGTCACAGCGCTTGGTGCTGGCTGCCGAGACCATCCGGCACACCCTTTCGCAACCAGTATCGGCGACGACTTGAAGAGGCAACGCGACCGCCGGAATCCCGAGAACAGCCATGTCAACAAACGCTCTGCGCGACATTTGTTGACACGTCACGCGTACTGTGACGCATAGTAGCGGACATGACTACTACAACAACAGACAAACCCACCCGACTGCTCTGGATGGATGTGGAAACCACCGGACTCGACACCCAGCATGACCGCATTCTCGAAATCGGCCTCATCGTCACCGACGACAATCTGATCCCCTTGGACGAAGGCTTCCACTCGATCATCCGATACTCGGGCGAGACCAGCGAGTTTATCACCGCCATGCACACTCCCAACGGACTGCTCGCCGAATGCGCGGCGCCCGGCGCACCCACGCTGCCGGAAGCCGGCGAACAGGCCCGCGCCTACGTCTCCCGCTGGCTGGAATCCTTCCGGCTGCTGCCCGCCGGAAGCAGCCTGCGATTCGACCGCGACATCATCGCCCACACGTGGCCGCACCTGCTCGACGGATGCTCGCACCGCTCGTTCGACGTGAGCGTGTTCTACGAGGCCGCCTGTCTGTGGTCGCCCACGATAGCGCAGAACGCGCCGGAAAGCACCACCGACCACCGGGTCATGCACTGCCTGGCAGACAGCCTCGCATACGCGCGATACTATAAGAAGGCGCTATGGGGCGCGTGACCCGACTGCTGCGGCGCATCGGCGCCGGCGTGCAACACGCGTGGCATAACAGGCGGGTGCGCATTATTCTCGCCCGCCTCATCTTATTTATTCTGATTGTCATCCTCGCCCCGTGGATCGCCGGATTGTGGCGCATCCTGCTCTACGGGTCGATCATGGACCAGACGATCATCATCATCCTCGCCGCCGCATGGTGGACGCTCAGGCGAGGCCGCACGCAATGGAAGGAACCCGACCATGAACCATCACAGGACACCGGCGACAGGAAGACAACAGAACCTGAATCCCGTCCCGCCAAAAGGAAGAAGCCTCACGATCGCCGAACAGTGGCGGATACGACTGTTCAGTGACTACCGGCGTACATCCTCGCCGCTGCGCGCATAGACACCACCGCGAGAGAAGGGAGGACCGCAGACCGGTCTCGCCGCCTTCCTCGCGGGAAAGGATCACCATCATGCAATCACCTATCAGAACACGTCTGGTCGCATCCGCGTTCGCCGTCGGCATGCTTGTCACCGGCGCGGCCGGTACCGGCATGACCGCCAACGCCGCCATGGTCACACTGCCGGCAGCCACCAGCGTCGCGACGCCGGGCACCCAGCCCGCAATCACGGCCACCACCTTCGACTTGAGCAAGCAGACACAGGTCGGCTTCTACGGCGCCGCGGACGGCAACGTGAAAGAAGGTCTGTCCGATTCGAAGACCATCGCGGTCACGCCCGGCGAGTACACGGTCACCTACACCGCCGTAAAGGGCTCCGATAAGGGTGTCGCGAACGGCGAGTTCTCGGCCACGCCCCACGTGTTCCCCGCCTCCGGCAAAGTGGACACGAGCGGCGACGGCACAATCAAGCTGTCCGTGCGCTCCGCGAACGACACGAGCGAGCTGAACAAGGACGTGCCGACCAGTCAGAAGATCACCGTCACGCAGGGCTCCTACGGGTTCTTCACCGGCGACAAGACCGGCACCGCAGGCGCCGGCAAGGTCACCCTCACCCCAGTCAAGACCACGCCCGACAATCCAGACACCGGCCTGAGGGGCGATGCGAACAAGGACGGCAAGTACACAGCCGCCGACCTGACCGGCGTGACCGCCACGAACACCACCACCAAGAATCCGGTCACCGGATTCGACCCGACCCGCGACAAGGCCACCTACCGGCTGGACAAGAACGACAAGGCCGGCTCCATCATCGTCGCCAACCTGCCTGAAGGCTGGAGCGTCACATACGCGCCCGCAATGAGCGTCCTGAGCCGCACCGCCACCGTGACCAGCCCCGACGGCAAGACCACGGTCACCTACACGTTCACCACCGTCCAGGACACGAAACCCACCGGCAAGACCGGCGACACGAACGGCGACGGCAAGTACACGCTCGCCGACCTGGATGACGTGACCATCAACGCCGACGGCAAGGCCGTCTGGCGTGACGGCAAGGAGACCGGCACGCCCGTCTCCAAGACCAGCCGGATCGTTGTCGACAACACCCCCGGCGGATGGACGGCCAAAGCCTCACTTGGCACCAAGGCGCTGACCGTCACGTTCACCGCCCCCGACAAAACGCCGGTGACCGTGACCATCGACTACAAGGCCACGACCATCGACATCGACCTGAGCAAGGTGTCCGACGCCGCCAACCCCGGTTTCGGCACGCTCGGCATCGTCTCCGTCACCGACCCGGCAGACACGCCCAAGCCCGTCAACCCGACGGACAACAGGCAGCCGCACACGGTCGCCGACCAGTATCAGGGCATCACGCCCGGCGAATACCAGATCACCTACACGGCCGTGAACGACGAGGATGCGACGAAACACCAGCAGCCGACCGTGAACGGCACCTGGTACTCCGCATCCACCACGACCAACGGGATCTTCGGCTCGGCGACCGGCTCCACATCCCACCCGATCACCGTGGCCGCCGACTGGTACAAGCCGGCCGACGGCAAACAGACCCCGACCAGCGTCAACATGGACATGCCCGCAGGCTCGTTCATGAACCTGGAAGGCGGCCCGAAGGCGGGCATCCTGCACCTGACCCGCGTCGGCGACCTGCCCCAGGCCGACAAACCGGCCGACAAGGACGGCCAGACCGCGCCGATCCGCCTCATCGTGGACGCGAGCCGTCCCGGCGACAGTCTGCCGCACACGGGCGCCGGGGCGCTCATGCCCGCGGTCATGGGCATCCTGTTCGGCCTGCTCGGCATGATCGGCGTGCGCATGCGCCGTCACGCCTGATACCAGTCGAGGCCGGGTCCCGGAGACCGTCATCCCTTCCGCGACCCCTCTGGAACCCGGCCTTATCCCCCTATTCGTCGTAAGGATGATGCTGTTTCCATGGCCTCTCATAAGGCTCCGTTGACGCGCGTGCAGGCGAAGCGTCGCGCGCGCCTGCAACGCCGGATCGCCCTGATCCCCCTGTTCTGCCTGTTCGCCGTGTTCATGCTGGCCGTCATGGTCAACGGCACGATGCGCGAAGCGTACGGCGTGAACGATGCGGCGCCTGTCGCGCGGGCGAGCGTGGACGACCTGGAATCCACCAGCGTGTCCCGTTCCTCCGCCCGCTCGGAAATCAACCACGGCACATGGGAGTCGGACGACGACATCGACCCGTCCCGTCTGGGTGCCATTCCCGCCCAAAACCCGGTCGTCTACCGGCTGGTCAACGGGCGCGACCGAGACCAGACGCCGGATGGCTTCGACCCGGATCATGCGGACGGGGACACGGGCAACGCCTACTCGTTCAGCCAATGCACCTGGTGGGCGTACAAGCGACGCCACGAACTGAACCTGCCCGCCGGCAGCCACATGGGCGACGGCGCCATGTGGGCGGACAGCGCCCGCAAACTCGGATACTGGGTGGACCACACGCCCCGCGTCGGCGACGTGATGGTGTTCCAGCGCGGCCAGGACGGGGCGAGCCTCATCTACGGGCATGTCGCCGTCGTCGAACAGGTGCACGCGGACGGGTCGATCACCACCAGCGAATGCGGCGCCGCGCTCGGCGGCAAGCCGTTCTCCCGCACGTTCACGAAAACCCAGGCCGCACAACACGAATACGTGCACTACTGAGAGGTCGCGAGTATGGCGTCAGGGTGTCTTTTGCGGAACGGCATAATATAGTGGTGAATGCAATAGAGTGCCGTGCTGGCCTCCACACGTAAAAGGGAACTCGCCGCCGTATCGCATTGCTGGTCCATATGCGATATCGCACGATTGGCGTAAAGGCTGCAAAGCTGATGAACGTGCAAAGTCCCGCCATGGGGATGGAAAAATCATGGAAAAACGCGGTCTTGAGAAGATTGCGGATTGTCGCCGGTGGTCTGCCGCACATGTCGAAGTTCTCACCCTTCCAACAGCCGGCCGCGCAGCCGAGCCGCAGGGCCTATGGTTTGCATTGGGCGGCGATCAGCTTGGCGCCGTACGGCAATGGTTTCAGGATATTGTTCATCGTTCGCTCTTTTTTCGACTTTACTTTGTATACCTTATATGGTATATTTATGGGTATGTGGCAGATAGAGATGGAACCCATCAAGGACTGGCTTGACGGACTTGACAAACAGACCGCCTACCAGGTCTACGCGGCCCTTGACCTCCTTCGGGAGCGCGGGCCGAACCTCAAACGCCCCCTGGTGGGAAAAATCGAAGGATCCATCATCGGCTCCATGAAGGAACTGAGGCCCGGTTCGGTAGGTCGAAGCGAAGTCCGAATCCTGTTCGTCTTCGACCCGGAACGCAAAGCGGTCATGCTGGTCGGCGGAGACAAACAGAATAAATGGAACAAATGGTATAAGACGGCAATTCGCGAAGCCGAACGACGATACATCCGATGGCTGGAAGAACAACATGGAAAGGATACGAAATGAGTTACACGTTGGAGGACTTCAAGGCCGACCACGACCTTGACCAGAAGACCATCGACGAGCGCAAGGAGCAGCTTCTTGAGGAGATGCGCCTGTACGAGCTGAAGGAAGCGCGCAAACAGCAGGACGTGACCCAGAAGCAGCTCGCCGAACGCATGGGCGTCAGCCAGAAGCGGGTCAGCAGCCTCGAATCCGGTGACGTTGACAAGACCGAAATCCGCACGTTGCGTCGCTACCTCGACGCCATCGGCGGAAAACTGCAAGTCAATGCGGTCATGCCTGACGGACGCACCCTGCAACTGGTCTGAACCGAAACGTCCCATCAAATCACCGGCTTCCAGTCGATACACGGCTTTCCGGCCTTCACCCATGCCCGGTGGTTGATGCGATGCCGTTTGGCCAGCCGGTGCGCCCGGAACCTCGCCCAGGCGATGAGACCCGGCACCGGATGGCTGTCCCGTTCTGTGATGATGGTCTCACCACAGCAACAGCACTCCCATCCATACGCCGCCGGAAACAGTGCGGACACCACGAGCCCAAGGAACACGAGCGCCGCGACGGCCGGCAGTGTGGCGAGGCCGGCGAGATAGCCGATCCAGAACATGCTCATCGCTTCACCGGCTTCAACAGGGTGCCGTCCGACCGGACACAAAGCCCGACCTTATCACCTTCGATGGTGAACCGGCCTGATTCAGATCGGTCTCCTCTCAGCCAGCTGGCCTGTGTCCCGTCTGCCGGAAGCCGGTAGTCGCCACCCTGCTGACCGTCGAAGGTCAGATGCGTTATGCCGAACACTTCCTCCGTGCACTCGGTGAATGAGGTTCCGCGTTGGAACACGATATATCTCAAGGAAATGACGAGAGCACACAGCTCAATGAACACCAGCCAGAAACCCCTCTCGAACGGCAGGTCAACACCGAGCCTCTGCGGAAGGAGAACCACGATTCCTATAGTCGCGACCATGGAAGAAAAGACCAACAGAGCCTTTGCCGCGGCAGAGCCGCCGTCACTATCCCAAGCCCAATCCGAATAGTCAGCCATCATGTTTTCTTGTCGCGTTCGTCCACTGCTTTCAGCCATTCCCACTCCTTGACGGGCGTCCAGATCGAACGGTCGACCGGCCCGCCGTCACGTTCGGCTTTTGCGCGTTCCTTGTGGTCGAACGGCTCGCCCGCACCGACCTTCGCCCACGCGCGCCGCCGGATGCGAACGCGACGCTGACCATCACGAACCCGTGCTCCACGGTCATGTATTCCATGAGACGCGGCAAGCCCGGAATCGCGCCCACGTCCGGCTGGTCCAATGATTTCAGCATCGTCCGGCCTTCCATGTTGTTCGCGAATGGGCGGCGACGGCCACGCGAATCCGGTTTCGTCCACCGTCCGGGCAGTCTGCTCGTGTCGCCGGTCACGCCGCACGCTTCTGTCAGGCCGGTGAACGGGTTGCGGCCGCCCCGACCCCCACATCGGGGCGACCAGGGAGCGGTGCCGCCACTCCACAAGCCAGAACATCAGCGACTCTCCTTTGCCAGCCGTTCGCGCACACCCAACGCCCACGTGACGGCCGCGGCCGCCTGCCGCGGCACGACCCCGTTGCCCAGCAGTCGCAACTGCAGACTACGCGCCGAACCCGGCACATCCCGCCAGATCGCAGGGTCGGTGACCCACCCGGCAGGCAGTCCCATCATCCATTCCACGAACACGGGGTTCAGCCCACTCGGCGCACGTGGGGCGTCGAACCGGCGCCACCAGTCGAGAACCATGGCGGATGGCAGCAGCGTCGCCTCCACCAGCGGAGCGTCGGACGCGCATGTTTCAGCCAGCCGGGGGTCTATCAGGCCGGGTGCGCCCGACCGGATCCACCGGCGTATGACCCGCTCGCGCATCGGCTGGTCCACACGCACGCCGTCCGGGCGCAGCGCGCGGCCGGCCACGCGCTGCGGGTCGAACAGGAGCGGGTCATGCCGGTGGGCGACGATCCACGCGCGCATGTGCGCGCTCACCTGCGTGGGGCAGGGCGCAGGCCGGCCCAGCACCCGGCTCCAACGGCGGACCGCCGGCGCGTACCGCCCGTAGTCCACATGCACGACGGTCTCACGCAGGTTGCCTGACGCCGCCCGCATGGGAGCATCATCCTTTCCCCGTCGCAACACCCTCGCGTATGCGGCGCCGTGGCGTGAAGGCAGCATGTCCATCGTGTTCGGCGTGGGCATGAGGCTCACATGATCCAACGCGCCAGTCAGACACGTGTCGTCGTTGCGCTGGTTGCGGCCCTTCACATCCCTGCTGGTCGGCGTGGGCAGCATGGCGGCGACAGTGCGCAGGTCCAGGCCGCCGTCCCCATGCGAGCCGTATCCGCTCGTGTCGCTCGTGCGCAGTGTGGGCACGAGGTCGCCGCGCCCCGTCTGACGGCGATTGCGTCGCCGGATCGTCGCCTCGCTCATACGGCCGGGCACGCCCAGCAGGAGCGTCTGCGTGCTCAATGCGGGCGTACGCTCTACAGGTCGTCCGCTCGCCGCCGGCGACTCCACCAGCCCATCCGAGCTTTTCGGCGTGTACAGCAGGCCGGTCATACGGCTCGTGGACGGCTTCTCGTTCAGCATGAACGCCGTGCCGTCCACGATCATGCCGCAGCGCGGCCAGGAGCATGAGAACAATCCCGGCTCGTCAAACAGCGTGTCCTGGCCGGTGACCCATATATCACGGCCCGCATCCCATGAGGCGAACCGTTCGCCGCGGCCGGTCGCATCGAACCGGGGCCATGCGGTGACGAACAGGCGTTCGCGACGGTGCGGCGCCCCGCAGTCGGCGGCGGCGAGCACGCGCCACGCCGCATCATAGCCGAGGTTCGTCAGGTCGCCCAGCACACGGCCCAACGCGCGGATCGTCGGCATGGTGAGCGCGCCGTCCAGGCGTTCCGCGTCCGCAAGCAGACGACCGCCCGAACGCTCGAACAAGGGCAGTCCGCAGCGTGTGCAGCACAGGAGACCCGCGTCCGTCCCGCGCGCCGCATACCAGTCGCGCAAGCGGACCGTGGCGGGCTTGGCTTTCTCGCCACCCTCGTCCGCGCCGAACCCGTCAGGCCGGTCGAACACGGGGTTGTCGCACGCGCACAGGCCTCGTGCGGCCAACAGCCGGGCACGCTCGTCCGCGCGGGCCACATCCTCCCGACTGGACGCGACGGCGGACAGGGCGCCGGGCACGTTCTCCCAGACCATGAGCTTGGGGTGCAATGTTTCGACCGCATCCCTCTGATAGCTCCACAGGCCGCTTCGCGTGCCGGTCTTCATGCCCGCCCGCAACCCGGCCAGCGACATGCTCTGGCAGGGCGAGCCGCCCGCGACCACATCCACTCGGCCTCGTTGGGTGACATCCGCCCGCGTAATGTCACCCAACTGGATCGCGTCCGGGTAGCGGTACCGCTCGACCGCCTGCGGGCCGGGTTCGATGTCGGAGACGGCGACCGTGCGTACGGGATGTTCCAAGGCTTCGGCCACGCCCATGTCCAGACCGCCGTATCCGGTGAACAGACTCAGCAATGTCAACGGCCCGCTCATGCGCGCTCCTGCACGGTCAGGAACACGACCGAGCCGTCCGGTCGATGCGTGTAGTGCACGCGTTTCGACGACGGCTTGTCGCCTATGAGAATCATGACCATGAGATGCAACAGGACGGTACGGTCCGCCGCATCGCGCACCTGGACGGCGAAGCCGGGCGCGTATGACCATGAGTCAGGCAGGTCGCGGGTGTTCTTGTCTTCCGGCGCGACGACGGACGCCCACGCGACTTCGACCGCCAGATCAAGCCAGCGCACCGCCCCCTCCGGGGTGTGCGGCCACCATGCCACGGGCGGCGTGATCGCATGACGCCTCCGGAGGGGTGGCGCATCCTGATATCCGGCCTGCCGGATCAGATAGTCGAAGGAATCGGCTTCGGATGGGATGACCGTGCGCCCCGTCCCACTGGACCAGACGACCGAGGCCGCCCCGTCATAGCAGCACACGCGCCCTTGGGTCAACGTGTTCAGCAGGCGGGTCAATCTCGCGCCCGACACCACATACAGGGGCGTGTCGGGCAGCGCGGCGTGGACGCGTTCCGGCTCGAAACCGGGTTGCCCGTCCCGAAAACGCGTGGATAGGATGACGAGCGACCCGCGGCGGGCCGGGTCGCAGATGCGAGCGGCCAGCCGTTTCAGGCCGGCCGTGTCGCGGATGGTGATGATATCGTTCATGACCCCTAGTCATGCGTCACGCGGACGCATTGAAGGGAGCATGAACGATATCACACCAACCATGACCCACAGGCACATCACGCCGCGCATCGCCAAGACGATGCTCTCGCACAACACCGGCAACCGCCCCCTACGCAAGGCCGTCGTCCAACGGTACGCGACCGACATGGAGAACGGCGACTGGCAGGACAACGGCGACCCGATCCGTTTCGACACGAACGGTCGTCTGATCGACGGGCAGCATCGTCTGGAGGCGGTCATCCTGTCGGACACGCCCATCGACGCGTGGGTGCTGCGCGGCCTGAAACCGGAAACACAGAAGACCATGGATCAGGCGGCGCCCCGTTCGCTGGCGGACTGGCTGAAATTCAAGGGCGAGGCGAACGTCAGCCGTCTGGCGACGCTCACGATGCTTGACGCGCGTTGGAACACGCTGGGACCCACGTACGCGTTCGGCGAAGGCCGACGCAAGATGACACGCAGCCAGTTCGCGCGCTTCTTCGACGAGCATGCGGACGAGCTGCGCGACGCGCTGCCCCGCGGCCGCAAGTACGCGCGCAGGAGCGGCAACCTGCTGTCTGACAACGTGTGCGCGCTCCTGTGGCTGGAGTTCTCGAAGATCAGCCGTTCGGACGCGGACATTTTCTTCGTGCGTTTCTCGGAGGGGTCGAATCTGGGGGAAGGCGATCCGATTCTCGTGCTGCGTCGCGCGCTGATCAGGGCGAAGACTCTCAAGGAGGAGGGATTGCAGTCTTCGACCCGGTTCAAGGTGGCGTTGACGATCAAGGCGTGGAACAAGTACCGTCAGGGCCTGCCCGCGCGCAGCCTGTCGTGGAAGCCGGGCGGCGCGGCGAAAGAGCCGTTCCCACTGCCGTACTGACACGAATCCCGTGATGAAAGGACGGGCGAATCATGAACGATGTCAGCGTGCAGCAGGTTGACGGCAGCGTGTTTCTCGTCTCCCCATACAATCCGAACGTGCCGCCGCGCGCCAAGCGGCTCGGCGGCAAATGGGATGCGAAACACCGGGCGTGGCGGTTCGACGTGCGCGACCTTGAGCGCGTGCGTGCCCTCGCCGCGGACGTATTCGGCTTTGACGAACTCGGCCCGAGCGTCACCGTGCGCATCAACGCGGAGGATTACGTGGATCGTGACCACTCCGACCGCGTGGTGTTCGCCGGTCGCATCGTCGCTCGACGGTGTGGACGGGATGATGACGTGCGGCTCGCCGGCAACATGGTACTGGTTTCCGGCCGGTTCGCCTCCAGCGCCGGCTCGCGCTCCTGCCCGGAGATCGGGTGGACGGACGACCCGGCGATACTGGAGATCCGCGACATCCCCGCATCATCCCTGTCGAAAGCGCACGGGAAGTACGAGATCGTGGATGATGCCGGTCTTGACGCGGGACTGTTGGAGGAGCGCGAACGGCTGCAGGCCCGTATTCGCGAGATCGACGCGCTGTTGGCTTCGCATGCCGTCGCGTGATGCCGTCCTGTCCTTTCGCCATGAAAGACTTGACCCGTACGTGTGAGGGAGGTGCTTTCCGGGTGGACGCCGACATGATGCTTGTACGCCAGCTTGAGGATGATTGCGTGTGGAAGACCGTCAATCTGGTCAGCCCCGTGGATTTTGGCGTCGCATCATTCATGGCGAAAGAAGGATTGACCTCTCATGGCATGAGCGTGAGGCAAGTGGATCTGCTGGGACGGGTCTGCGACGCCTGGAGCATGCTGATCCGCTGTGAAAGCCTTGCTTTAGACGAGCGCATGTTCAACCGATATCGGGATATCTTCTCCAGCCCAAGCCTCGCCTTGCCGAACGAGGAACGCTCTGAGGACGAAGCCATTCGCGCCTTCCTCGCATTATGGGCATCAGACCGTCTACTGGCCGCCTTGTGCGCAAACCACATGCTCGTGCACGCCCGCATCGGCATGCTGGCCGTATTCCCCAGTCAGGTCGCAGAACTGGAACAAACCATCGAACGCGGGAACGCGAAGCGGTTTCTTCGCGACCATGGCATCGAATTGTTTCCGACCGGACTGACCAGAGAGGAGTTGCAGCGGATATGACCGTGGACCGGGAACGGCGCGAGGACATGGAGCCGACCCGCCGCGTCTGCCGGATCATCCGCGCCGGGAGCCATGCGCATGTCCTCGGTGAGGATTTCCGGCACGGAATACATACCGGCACTCCCCTCCCATGATGCCATCCGAATGGATATCGACCAGTGTCTTGTGCGGGATGATCCCATTGACAATGGCCATCGGGGTGTTTTGCCGTGTCTGCCGAGGGCAATGGTTCGCCAACGGCAACAAGCGCACCGCCACAATGAAGGCGAATCATCAGCTCATCCATGATGGTGTCGGATTGTTCGCCTTGCCCCTCCCCGATCTTATGGGAGAGGATTTCAGACGGGTTCTGACAGACTACTATGAGTCTGCGGATGAGTCAGGCATGTCCGCATGGCTGCGCGAACATGCCATCGTCACGCGATGCGACTAATTGGGGTACTGTTCGTCGAACCATGCGCGCGCCTCGTCCGTGTTCCTCTCACGCAGTTCGACGGGGATATCCGACTGGTTGGCGAACGCGTGGACGAACGCATCACGGGCGATGGTACGGGCTTCGGCCCGCTTGAGCTTGCGCCCCTGATAGACGAAGACGCGCCGGCGTGTGAACTTGTCGGTGACCTGACGGTACAGGTCCGCGTCGTCCCTGGCATTCGGGTTCGTTCCGTTCATGCCGATGAACGCGTCCGGCTCGACGTTCTGGAGCGTGGACGTGAAATCCCGGTAGTCGTGGGTCCGCCGCCATTGGCTTACGGCGGCCATGACCTGCCTGTTGGCTTCCGGGCTGAGCACGCCTTCGAGTTCGGTGCCCCGTTCGATCTTGCCCTGCCAGCGCGGGTAGGAGTGGGGGGTGTCGCGGATCTCCACGAACGTGTTGCCCAGCATACTCAACCTGACGCGCGCCTGACAGCCGTCGACGAGCGTCATGTTGCCGTCCTTGTCGAACTCCTGGTGATTGTCCGCCCAGCCTTCACGCGCCGCGTCGATGCCTTCCGCCCACATGGCACGCTCGTCGTCGTCCATGCTCCCGTCGAAATAGGCGGCGGGCAGTCGGGGCGGCTGATCCATGCCGGTCTTGAAATCGTACTGTCCGCCCGTCGCGTTCGGGCTGCCGGCTGGTTTTCTCGGTTGCGTGCTCATCATCGTGTCCTTTCCCGGATGGTTTCGAGAAGGGGCTATGCGCCGTTATGGTTCCGGGGGACATTTGGGGGACATGAACGAAGCATCCAATGCCATCCAATGCGTCGTAATGCACTGTTAGAATGCTGCCTAATCATTGAAATACCAAGGAAAACAGCATGTACTGCAATCCGATGCGATCTGGTGCAATCCAGTGCGAAAAAGCCCTATTCCAACAAGGGGTCGCGGGTTCAAATCCCGCCGGCCCGACAAGAATGGCGGTATCCCAACGATTACAGGTCGCTGGAATCCCGCTTTGTCATGCTTGGGGGACGTGTGGGGGACATGGACTTCACGAACACGGCTCCACCACGTGCTTCGCGATCCACGCGTTCACATCCTGCGGACGGTATCTGACCGCTCGGCCCAGCCTCACGAACGCCAGCTCGCGGCGCTGGCAGCGCCACCTGGCCAGCGTGGAGGTCGGCACTCCCGTCAGGTCGGCCACCTGGCCGGGCGTCAACAGGCGCGACACGCCGGCATCCCCGTCGTCGGAATCCTCGAAAACGTTGCTGTCAGTACCCATGCACGCATATATGCGTCGCGCGTGACGTACTAGGGGCATGCATGAGAACCTGGATCGAAGACCGGTGGCTCAAGAACGCCACCCACACGCTCGATGACGGCACGACGGTCAACGTGCCGCCCCCGCCATGAAACGCTCCCTGAACCGGTGCATGGACCGGCCCGGAAACGCCGATGTCCCCATGGAACACCGCGCCTTCCGATACGGCATAGGGGCGCGATGGCTCGTCTACTGGTCCGCGCCCGACGGGCGGCACAAGAAGTCCTTCACGGAACGCCGCGCCGCCGAAGCGTTCCAGGCCGGGCTCGAGGACGACATCCGCTCCAGCCGGTACGTCAACCCCAAGGACCGGCGACGGACGTTCGACCAGGCGGCCGAACAGTGGAAGGACCGGCTGGCCGGAACGGTGAAGCAGTCCACGCAAGGCCGCTACCTGCGCGAACTGCGCGTATGGGTCATGCCCCGGTGGGAGGACGTGCCGCTCGACCGCATCACCACCAACGCGATTCAGCATTGGGTCAGCCAGCTCACGAAAGGCACCGCGCCGCGCCGCGCGAGCAGATGCGACAACAAGCCCCTCGCGGCGAAAAGCATCCGCAGCATCGTCAAGATCGTCATGAAAGCCGTCCTCGACCAGGCGAGGGACAATCACTGGATCGACCACAACCCGGTCGACGACGTGAAACTCCCCCGCTCCACAGTCGCCACGCCACGCGTCTACCTGACCCCCGGCGAGATCCGCATGCTCGCGAACCAGGTGCCGGAACCGCACGCGACCCTCATCCTCACACTCGCCTACACGGGCGTGAGAATCGGGGAGGCGCTCGCGTTGCGCGTCGGCGACCTGGATCCCGACCGCAGACGATTGAACGTCACGAAAACCCAAAGCGTGGACGTGCGGCTGCACGCCATCGAGACCCTGCCGAAAGGCAACCGCACCCGCACCGTGCCCTATCCGACCGGATTGGAGGCGCGACTGCTCGCCCTGTGCGAGGGGAGAAGCCAGGACGCCTACCTGTTCCGCGCCCCGCGCGGCGGATGCTGGCAGGTCAACAACTGGCGTTCCCGCGTCTGGAGGCCACTGCTCAGGGATGTGGGCATGGACGACATCGAAGGCCTGTCCATCCACTCGCTGCGCCACTCGTATGCGAGCATCGCCATCAAAAACGGGTGCGACGTGAAAACCCTGCAGACCATCCTGGGGCATGCCAGCGCCACGGAAACGCTCGACACGTACGCCGACCTGTGGCCCGACCGGCTGGGGGAGGTCGCCGACGCCATGAACATGGACCTGACCGGCGCATAGCCCCTTCCCACAGGTCACATCCGGGAAAGGACACGATGATGAGCACGTAACCGAGAAAACCCGCAGGCAGCCCGAACGCGACGGGCGGACAGTACGACAGCTCTCATGATACGGAAACAAGCCTCCCCTCATTGGAGGACCCGCAGATGATGCTCGGCCCGGACGCGCGCAACCTGGACATCGACCTGCCTGACGGGACCACCATTCACGCGATGGCGCTCGACGGGGAGCGCGTCGACCGCGAGACGGTACCCGACGGATGGCATGTCTACTCGTTCATGGAAACCGAGTCGGATGACCTGGCGGGGGCCATCGAATCGATCCGGCGTGACACGGCCGTCAACCATCGGCTCGACTTCATCACCCGCACCGGCCTGGACCCTCTCATCGACGCGGGCGAGCTTGACGGCATCGACATGGACCACTGGGGGTTCACCGACTAGAACAGGACGGACTGCATGGGGTCATCGAACCGTTTGCGAATCAGTTTCACATACTCCGGGCTGAGTTCCGCGGCCGTGCAGCGCATGTTCTCGATGGCGCACGCCTCCAACGTGGCGCCGGATCCGGCGAACGGCTCCAGCACGAGGCCATGCTCCGGCGTGACTAGGCGTACCAGCCAGCGCATGAGCGCGACCGGTTTGACCGTCGGGTGGATGATCCCGTCCACTTCGGGACGTTCGGAGGGTTTCGCCTTGCTCGCGTAGCGGAACACGGGGAACGAGCGGGATGCGCCGCCCATGTCGTCGTATTCGGCGCCCGTGTGGGTCATACCCCAGCCTTCACCCGGTTTGACGCTGGCGCGGGGCTTGCCTTTGCGGCTGACCGTCACGCCGGACTGCCGGTCGAGTTCCCGTGCCGTCGGCTCGTCGAACAGCATGTTCGGCGGGAAACGCCCCTCGCCGGGCGCACCGGAAACGCCTTTGTTGAACGTGCCGTAGACGCGGCCTTTCTTCAGGCGATCCGTGATGCCTCGCGCCCACCTCGCCTCGTACGCGGCGCGATCCGAAGCCGATACGGGGATGTGGCAGGCGTCCACGTGCAGGGCGCCAGTCCCGTGTTCGAGCAGGTTGTGGGCGAGCGTGCCGTCCAACGGCTTGCGGGCCAGGCAGATCGGCTCGTGCGCGGGTTTCAGACCGCTGTTCCAGCCTGCGTACGGCTTGGCGGCGTCGGATGGTTCACGGATGAGATTGTCGCGCGCCTGAAACCGTTCGCCCGGCACTCCCCCCGGCGCCGCGGCATGCTCGCCGATGACCGGCAGCTGTGTGAACGTGTCGGACGGCTGGCCTTTACGCGCGTTCAGCCGTTCCCGGTTGACGAGCATGGCCGCGTCCGAACCGTGCGGCATGCCGGAGGCGTACACCCAGTCGATCTGGTCGCGGATCTCGAAGCCCGCGTCCTCCATCGCGCAGGCGAGCCGATGGTACGTGCGGCTGGCGGCGAACACGAGCGCGTGACCGCCGGGTTTCAGCACGCGCAGCACCTCACGCCACAGGCCGATGTCGAACGCGATGCCCGTCGAATCCCATTGCCGACCCATGAACCCAAGCTCATACGGCGGATCCGTGACCACCGCATCCACGCTGCCGCCAGGCAACGAGGCCAACAGTTCGCGGCAATCCCCCTCATACAGGCTGATATCCTCGCCAAACGCAATCATATCCACGCCTATGCGTCCCGACACTGCCAGACGCAGGCCATCATCGCGCCAAGCGAGCACGCGGCCATCACAGCCGTCGACACGAGACGTATGAGACCAGGCAACGGCATGACCCACACAATCAGCGCGGAACAGGCCGCATACCAGCACCGAACAGCCCGCCACCAGCAGCAGACACCGGCGCCGGAACCGTTTCGCATCCACGCGATCATGCCCATGCTTACCCATATATCCTTGCGTGCGTCACGCGCGAACGCGCATAGACCATCACCGTACGAGATCACACTAGAAGGGACGAATCGTGCAGACATCGCAGCTCGTCGAACGCATCTACCATTCCTCACGGCAGGCGGCGGCCCCGTTCGCGGACGTCACCTATGAGCGCGCCGACAAGGGCGTCACCTTCCATGGGCTACGCGACGTCACCGTCACCGCCACAGGCGACAACACCATGAACGTGACCGTCGAACAAGGCAACTCATGGGATTTCGACCTGCCACGCGGCAGCACGCACAACACCATGAACATCGACTACGCGGTCCGGCTCGCACTCGCATGGGCGCGTACCGGACTCGAATCCGTCAACCAACGATTCCGCATGCCCGCGCTCACCGACGAAATCTAAGCCCGCTCGAACAGGGGGCACGAGTCCATCCACGCGCACGCCATATCCCCCATCGTCTCGAACGGCGCATACAGGGGGCCGGTGAACGAGAGAGGCGCGAACGAGCCGGCAAACCCGCGTTTCGACGCCCACCACTCCGATACGCGGGCGAACACCTCCGCCGGCGTCAACGCGTAATCCGTCTGCGACTCGGACATGCCGGACGTATCCAACGCGCTCGCATACGCTTCCAGCACGGGACGGAACGAGGGGGACGAGCTGACCATATCATGCTCCGCATCCCACGCGTGCGACATCTCATGCCACGTGCTCTCCGGGTGACGCGGGTCCACGGCCAGCGCCCTGAGCGACGGCGAATACAGGCCTATCGCACGGTGACGGCCGGTCAGGCGGAACCGGAACGCGTTATGTTCGCTGATGGCCGGCAGACGGTTCGCGCCCGCCTTCATCTCATACTCGTCGCACAGCAAGGCGAACAGGTCGAGATCCACGCCGTCATCGATCTCCACATGCCGGTACATGCGGGCGAACACGCTGGAGGCGGCGGCCCGACGATGCGACTCGTCGCAGTGCAGCTTGTCCTCGAACACGCCCGCCGTGGAACGGCGGCGCCAGGCCGCGTTCAACGCGATCCGCTCCTCGATAGGCCAGCGCAGTCGTGCGGCGGCCGTTACGGCCAACGACGAGGCGAGCCGTTCACGACGTTCGGCGATGACATCCATGACCGCCTCGCGGGCCGTCACGCTATGATGTCCCGGAATGACCGTGTTGACCGCGCCGATCACCCTGTCGTCAATCAGTTCGAGCGCGCCCGCAAGCACGGGTAGGCGGCAGCCGACGATACGAACCTTGTCCATCGGCTTGGAGAGCAGCCACCATGCGCGGGAGCCGAGATTGCCTTTCGGCGTGGCGCCGAGCGCGACCAGCGCGACTGCCCCCTCCGCGTTCCTGTACGTGAACGTCTTGGATTTCGCCTGTTCGACCTTCCACGCGACAACGCCGTCCGGCTCGGGGTCATATGCGACCGCATCATCGCCGATCAGCCATCGCGCCGCCGTGAACGCCACGTCGCGCACCTGCGCGTCATCCAATCCGTTCATGAGATAGGCGCCGAGCTTGCGGCAGGTCGTCCACGGCTTGTCCGCGGCATTGAGTTTCGGCATACGGACCGTACGGGTCATGGGATCGACGGACGGCATAAGCGTGGTGATGCGAGTCATGGCGTGACCTTTCGACTATCGGATTACGCCATGACCATGCGTCCGTCAGACGGTCACCTCGCCGGTGGGCGTGACCGCGATCTCGACGCCCGCGTCTTTGAGGAACACGCGCTGCGGCTCACCCGTGGCGAGCGCGTTCAACCGCGCCTCATGCACAATCCGCGCGTCCGGCATGAGCGCCAGATACTCGTCCATGGTCGCGCAACCGAGCGTGCGCGGCAGCCACGCGGGCGGATCGTCGTCCATGAACTGAGCGGCGAGCAGTGGGCCGACCATCTCGAACACGTGGTTGGCGGCGTGCATGAGCGCGGTCAGGGTAAGCAAATTGTCGCGCGTATCCCCGTCCAGCGTGCGGGACGCCGTATCGGCGGCGATGTCGGAAAGCATGCGCGAATAGCGTTCGCACAGCATGTTCTCCACATCAACCACCCGGTCTGGATCAGCCCAGTCTACCGTCACATGCCGGTCGGATGGCATGGGGGTGCTGTCGGTCGTCTCATCGTGGAATCGGAAACCTGGTTCGGTCATCATCGTCCTTTCGGTTGCCTTGATGTCAACAGCATACCGTGTTCACGCCCGACGATTCCACCCGCGTACCGCCGACAGGGCGGCGCGGATGGCGGCGCCGCGGCCCTGTCCGGTCACGGGCTTTCCCGGCGTCGACGTGCCGCAGTCCCAGCAGGAGACCCGCCACACGCCGCTCTCATAATCGTCGGGTTCGGAGTCCAGGTCGTCCGGGACGATGAGGCGAACCAGGTTGGAGCCGCAGCATGGGCATCCTTTCAGGCTGTCGGGCGTCAGGGTGCCGGACACGATGTCGCCGCCGCGTCTGACGTAGTGGAACGCGATCCGCTGGCGGATGGCGTGCAACCCGTTATGTGTGGGGCGCCACGAGATGTCGCCCACCCGGCCATCCAATATGGCGAACCCGTGCATATCACCGGCGAACACCACCGTGTTGTCGCGTCCCAAAGTGAGCGTGTCGTCCCGGCGGGAGAGCACGCCGCGCAATCGCCGGCCGTCATGGAGGACGGCGGTCACGGTGACGCCTTCCAGCTCGTCGAGGAACCGCCCCTGCCAGAACGGGTCGCCGGGCGCTTCACGGATGTCCGGGAGTGGAAACACGGGTTTCACCTTGCCCTGCCCATCCTGACAGAACACGGTGAAGGCCATGCACGTGTCGATCAAGGTCAGATGGTCGCCGCGCCGTTGAAGGCATCCGCCGTACCGGCGTCCCTGATCAAACACGTTGACCCGCACGCCGTCCAACGAGTCCAGCGTGCGCCCCGTCCACCAGTCGCTCATAGTCGTCCTCTCCGCCGGTTGCGTTCCCGGCAGTCTTGCATCGCCTGTTCCAGTTCCTTGTCCGTGATGTCGCAGGCGGCCGCAAGGTTGGCGAGGGTCTGCAACACGTCGGCGAGTTCGTCGAGCATAGCCTGGCGGCGTTTGGCCGTCATTCGGTCCCGCCATGCGGTTCTTGCCGCGTCAAGGCCGCGCATCGCATCCGCGCCGCCCGTCATGCCATGCTTCGCCAACAGTCCCGCGCAATCGTCGAATCCGATGTCGATGCCCGACGGGTCGTCCGGGTCGAGGGCTTTCAGCCATTGTTTTGCCGCTTCGGCCAGTTCGGCGCTCTCTTCGAGAGTCTTGACGGCGAGCCACTTGTCACGCTTCAGACGCCCGAATGACTGGACGGCAGGCAGATGGACGACACGGGAAGGATGGGACTCGTTTGACGAGTCGTCAGATTCAGGATGCCATGGCACTCTGTCTTGACGGGCGGGCATGACGGACTCGAATGATGCCCATGGACCCCATTCACGGAGCATCTTCGGGGTGATGCCACAGGAAGGCGCCCAGCACCAATTCCCATAGCGCAACCGGATGACATCTTCATCATCCAACCGGCCCGTCCTGAAGTACCGAAGATTGCCGTATCCGTCATACCAGCAGCCCCGCCTGTCGGGAATGTCGACGAATCTCATCGAAGTCAGATCGATTCCCGACGGCAGGCGTCGGAACGATCCGACCCGCTCCGCCTGTTCATGACTCAGGATTTCGCCCGTATCCAGGTCGCGTACCTTGAGCGCTTCGGATTCCATGTAGGCCACATACGTTCGCTCGTTCCCGTCCCGCCACAGACCGGGCTGATCCGGTTTCATGCAGTCGCTCATTCGTTCTCTTTCCCGTCATGGTCATCATCGTCGTCTTTACCTGTTGTGAACTGATGCAGGAACATCGTTGCGATGTGTGTCAGGCAGGAGAGCATCAGGCCTGTTCCGGCAGAGATGGCAAGCCAGGCAGGATTATCGCCGTCGTAAACCCAGATGCCAAAGACCAGCATGGCAATGCCGGCAAGCAGTAGGACAAGCTCACTCAAAGGATCGTATTGGCCGTTCACCTTGCGCCTGCCTCGATGGTTTCGACGCCTCGCATGGGTTGTCCGTCGGCGCGAATCACGCCCAGCATCAACGTGTCGGACAGGCGGATCATGATGCCCAGTTCCGGGTCGTGCATCATGGGGCCGGTCAGGCGTGCGCCGCTCCGGTAGGTGGCGGTCAGCCATCCTTCGCGCGGCTCGACGGGAGGAACAGTGGCGCCGGCGAGTATGGTCATGGAGCGTACGCCGTCGGCCAGCGCGCCGTCATGGTCGAGGACGGGCAGGATGGAGCAGCCGTCCAGGGTGACGAACACGCACCCCTTGTCGCAGGTGGTCGGCCCGATCAGACGGGCGCCGCTGTCATAGGACACCTCCAAGGTGATGCCGTTCACGATCTGCATTGTGGGTGAAGCGTATGGTTCGCTCATGCCGTCTCCCCTCGCGTCTTGCCGTCCAGCCACGTCTGATAGGCTTCGTCGGCTTCGGCGGGCGTGCATCCGACGTCACGGCAGAGGAGGGCGATGACCGCCATGTACACCATGTCGTCCGTCAAATTCACCGGCTGGCGGGATGGAACATGAGGCTCGGCGGCCGGCATGATGGCGGGCAGGTACGCCCACTCGTCGAACGCCCCCAATCCCAGTTCTTTCACGGGCTTGCGTGGGTGGTATCGCAACGGGGCATACACCTTGTAGCCGTACCCCTTGCCGAGCTGTCGCATGGCCCTGACCCTGACTTCGCCGGCCGCCAGTCTCGTGGACCCGTCCACGAGGACCATGCGGTCGACAATCCGGTCGAAGCACGTCCCATAGCGCAGTTCGACATCCCCGTCACGGTACATCGTCCGGTCGAGCAGCAAGCCGATTTCGGACGGGTGGAGTCTGACGGCCACCACGGTCTCGTCCGGTCTGATGTCGATCAATATTCCGCGCCTTTCTCACTGTCCGCGTATGCGAGCCATGCGTCCGCCAGCCCCTGCGCGGTCGAATACTCGCGTCCCCGCCACAGGGCACCTGTGACCCGGTGCTCATCCGGCGACCAGACGAGCGTGGCCCGCGAACCCCGGTACAGCGTGCCCGGATCACCCTTGTCGTCCAGCCTGTAGAGCATGAGCATGGTGCCGCCATCCCTGGTCTCCCAGTCGGCGACGTTGAACTCGGGTCGTAGGAGCGGTTCGAGGTCGAGCAGCCACTGGATCTCCATGTCGGTACGATCAGCCATCACAACACCCCCAACAGGCGCGGGACGTCCACCCAGTCACGGAACACGGTGCCGCCGCCCCACTGGCAGTACTCGTGCGCCGGCTTGAACACGCGCAATCCCGCGGCGACGCCCACCCGGATGATATCGGGATGGTCGTCCACGAGCACCGAGGCGCGCACGTCCAGCTTGTCCGGCCCGTAGTAGATGCCGTCATAGGGGATGCGGTTGTCTGCGAGCCATACGGGCAAGGCTCCCCCGTCATCCTTGCGTGCGGTGGCGATGACGATGCGCCAACCGGCGTCATGAAGCCGTTGCAACGCTTCAGCCGCGTGCGGGTACGCTTCCTCCAGCTCGTAGAGGCCGTTATCCACGGCCTTGGAGTGGATTTTGCGGAACGTGTCCGGCTTGCCGGTGAACGGCCATCCGGGACACCGGCTGAAATCGTATTCCTTGGGGTCGGGGCATGGGTACGCTTTGTCGAAATGGTCGTACACGAACCGGCGCAACGCGCCCGTGTAGTCTCCCAGCGTGTTATCCACATCCACGCAAATGGTTCGCGGATTCACGGTCATCTCAGTCCTTTCCGTCCAGCGTCACGATGATCTGATCGAGCAGGTCATCGACCTGGCTCATGTCATAGCCGCCCGGCGCCTCATGCAACCGCCATCGGCGAACCTCATCGGCGGTCAAGGCATGCGGGTCCGCGGGGTACACGAGCGTGAACGCGGCCAGCCTGAGCAGCGCGTCCACGTCCGCGACGTCATATCCAGTCACGCCCTGTCGTTGGTCGAAACATGCATTGTCGATACCGTTCGCGTCAATCATGGTCATCCTTTCAGCCTTGGTATACGCATGTCATGCGTCCGCCCCATGTGACCAGGTGAAACAGCGCCGCCTTGTGGTCGCCGTGCAATATTCGACCCATAGACGCTCCCGTTCGCTGGCGGGCAAGCCGAGACCGTCATCGTCCAACAGGCGAAACGGGGTCACGCGCCCGCCGGTCGCCCCATCCTCCTGCAGGACGAACGATGCGATTGCGGTCCGAACCGGGTTGAACCGCAAGGCGAAACGTCCGAACGTCCCAGTGGCTTTTCGCCACCTGGAGTCCATCCATGCAGAGAAAGCACGACGCTCGCTCTCATCCAGGCGGACGGAAAGCGTCATCAGTACGCGAATCCGCACGTGCCATGCCCGAACGCTGCGCGTCGCTTCGACCACGCGCAGGAAACCGCCGATATGCCATCGTCGTTCCGCCCGCTTCCAAGGCTGTCCGTTGATCACCTTCGACCACGACCGCAGCAGCATGTCAAGCAGCGGGGCCAACAAGTCGGTCTCGTCGGCGGGCAGCGAACATGTCAGCATCACCGTCTGGCCGGCCACTTCGACCGTCGACATGATGTCCCGCAGCCGTGCATGGCGAATACGGGCCGAACAGACGGGGCACGCCCACACCGACCCGCAGGACAGGATGATGCCATTCACCCGATGCCCGCATCGTCTCAGCCTGTCCAGGTCGGTCGAAACGAGGATCCGCTGGCTTACGGCCCGTCGTCGTCGATCACGACGCGAAACGATGACATCGCCCATGAGCGGTCAGTCCTCGTCCTCGACGACGACCTCGCGGGTCAGCGGGGCAAACCCGTCACCCCAATGCTTGTACTGCCATTGGGTCCCGTCCCATAGGTACACGTAGGCGATCATGATGGAGTCGTCGACTGCTTGGTCGAACTCGGCCCGCGGCAAAGGCTTGGGGAACATGCGCTCGGAACGGTGGCGCGAGGAGGTGGCGTACGACTTGCAGTATTGGGACACGTCATCCCAATACTCGTCGAACGCCTTGCTCCAGTCCTTGTAGTCGAGGGCATGGAACAGTTTTTCGCGTTCCCACAGGTCGCCGGGGTCTTCCGGCTTGTCGCCGAGCCATGACAGGTCGCCCAATCCCATGAGCCGGGTGATGTCGTCGGGATTCGTGTAGTGGTCGAGCAGCAGCTTGCCGACCTCGGAAGGGTAGCCGTCCAAGTGGCAGTAGATCGCGCTGATCGTGTGGTCGGGGTTGGTAGTTGCGATGATGCTTCGGGTGCTCATATTTCAGCTCCTACGAGGGTTTTCGAGTTTGCGTGGTGTACGGAGATGCTGGTGTGCGGCAGACGGTTGTTCTCGCCGAACGGGTGCAAGCGCTTGGTTTCGGGATCGAGCGCGGAGGCTCATGGTTCACGCCTCCGTCTTCTGGCGGACGGGGATGAGGTTCCTCTGCACACCCCAGAACACGATGGAGGCGAGCGTGCAATCCTCGTCATAGACCAATGCCCGCAATGCGAGGATTGCGGCGTTTCTGGCTCCGGCCAGCCAAGACACGTACGCGATGACGGCGAGCGGCTGAGCGGCGAACCGTTTCGAGGCCGTTTCGGCCATGGCGGAAAGCATGTCGATGGCCGCGTCGAACCGTCCGTCGCACCACGGGGCCTTGCCGTTGGTCGCGTCGTCGAGCGTCGTGCTGAACAGGGTGGACAGGTAGTTCTTGGCGCTTTTGTCGTCCGGGCGAACCGCGATTGCTAGCATGGCGTCCACGTCGAGCGTGGGGTCGATGATGCTGGCGACCAGCGCGTCACGGACGTTAAGGTTGCCGCGCATGAGTGCGGTGAGACGGCGCTTGGTCTCGTCGCTGGTTCTGTCGGTTTCGCTGTCGAGGCTGTACATCCACGCATCGAACAGCGTCTTGCACCATTGTTCGGTCGCGGCTCCGGTGCCGAGCCTCTTGGTGTCTTCCTTGTATCCGATTGTGATGCGCTGGTATTCATCCGGCTTGGTCATGATGCCTCTCCTTCGTCATGTGGCGTTCAAGACCCGTCATGCGTCCGACGCGCGCCGCTCCTCCCCCGTATCCACTCGCGCCTGCTCCATCAGCCCGGTCAACAATCCCCCGTCAATCATCGTGATGTCCGATTCGAGCAGTGTCCGTCGCGCCACAGTGTCCACCGCCTGCACGATCAAGGCGGGCGCCAGTCCCGCCGCACAGGCCGCCATGGCAGCGATGTCATCCACGCTCATGGCGAGTTCGACGAGACGACTCTGAATAATCGCGATTGCCGTCTGTTCGTCCGCAACCGGCATGTCGAGCCGCAGGTCGAAACGGCGCAGGGCGGCCGGGTCGAGCATGGCCGTCAGGTTCGTGGCGCACACGAGGACGCCGCGCACATCCCACTGGTCGAGACGCTGCAGGATCAGGTTCGTGACCCGTCGCATTTCGGCGACATCTTGGCCGACGCCGCGCTGGGCGAGCAACGCATCCGCCTCGTCCAGGAGCGTGACCATGGGCGTGTGTTGCAATCCGTCGAACAGTTGACCCATGTTTTTCAGGGATTCGCCGAGCCGGGAGGCGATGAGCCTGTCCAGTCGGATGACGGCGAACGGCAGGCCGAGACGGCCGGCGATCTCGCGGGCAAGGCTCGTTTTTCCGGTGCCTGGGGCACCGGTCAACAGGATTTTCGACGCGGGTGCGAGTCCGTGCGCAGCCAGACGGCCTATCTCATGCCGTTCGCGGATGAACCGGTCAATCTGTTCACGGATTTCACCGGGTAGAATCAGCCGGTGGGTCGTGTCTGCCGGTCGCGTATCCACGTATTGCCTGATCGCCGTGTTCGCCTCAGCGAGCTGCGTGTCCGTGCTTTCGCTCATGACGGTGAGTGCGCGGATGTACGCAGAGTCGCCACGTTTGGAACCGGCTTTCGCGTGCGCGGCGATCTGCTTGAGGATGCTGCGGAATGTGGTGTTGTCGCCTTGGTACCAGGCTCGAGCTAATGCCAGCGTCTCATCCTGTGTGGTCACTGTTTCATCGCCTTCAACAGTTTGCCGTCAGAACCGACCAAACCGACCTTATCGCCATCGATGAGGAAACGCCCTTCCTCGAATCGTCCGGCACGAACCCAGCTTGCCTTCTGCCTGTCATTGGGCAGCCGGTCCGCGCACTCCTGGTCGCCGCAGCGCAGGTGCGTGATGTTATACACGCGCTCCGTCTGAGTCGTGAACGTCACGTAAGCGGGTCCGGGGTGTTCACGGCACGGTTCGACGAAATGCGTGCGATCCCTGCCGTACGCGCAGAACGCGATCCGTTCGCGCGGCTTCATGCCCGGATGCCCCTCATGGAGTCGGACCTCGTCCAGCGATTCGGATTCCCGGCCATCCCCGGTTTTGAATATCGTCTTCACGTCCAATGGCATGCGTCCCCGGACGGCTCCCCCGGATGGTCGGCCGTCTGGTGCGGTCGAATTCGACATGCCCCTCGCGGCCGTCCACCTGCCAGAGAGGCTGTGATGTTCGTTGCTCATGATTCCACTCCTTAGAAAAGCTGCATTTTGTACACCGTGTCCTGGATGCGGTGCCGTTGTTCGAGCCGGTCGGGCAACGGGTGTTCGAGCATGTCAAGCAGGCCGCTGATCCGTTCGCGCAGCGGATCGTCCATGACGGTCTGCTGGTTGCAGGGCATGTAGCTGCCGTAGGGGATGTTGCACCATGAGTCAACGCGATGCTGCTGCCACGTGTCCAGCTTCCATTCTCCGTAGTTGTCGCCCCATTCGGCGCACAGCCGTTCAGCCAGCTGTCGGTCGGATTCGGATTCGAGACGCACATACATGTACCATGTCTCACCCTCCCACGTGTTGTGCTCGCGGAACTCCAGCCAATCCCGTTCCGGTTGGATGCGTTCGCCATCATCCTCGACCGGATGCACGCGATTCGGATATACGGAACTGTAGGCGTCCAACAGGTTGTCGATGGCCGTGACGGCCGGCAGTCCGACGGCTTTGGCGATGCGCGTGCGCGCCTCCTTCGACCAAACCCGAGGCGTCTGCAGCGGGTCGCGGTACTGGTTTGGAGCGCCATACCACCGCCAGAATGCATCCTTCCCGTCGAACACGTGCAAGTCGCCCTTGTCATCGTCGAAATACAGTCTGCGCACACCCAGACTCGTCATGATTCCTCCAACTCGTATCCGAACCGGCGCAGCGCGTCCGTGATGGTTTCACCCAGTGCGCCGTCAAGCGGTCTGCCATCGTACATGTCGCATATCCGCCATTCGCCCGGTTCGGTCTGGCGGGCGCCCACGGCGCCTACCGGTTTCCCGTCCGGCGCGTACAAGTCGATGGGGCAGCCCTCGCCGTGGATATTCCCGCGCCATCGGGCGTGACCGTAAGCGCGTTCCATGAGCGTCAGCGACGCGCCGCCGTCAAGATCGGCCTCCAACAGGCTCATGTAGCTGACGTCTTCACCGTCACGAATCACGCACTCCCGGCGCCCGTCGTCCATCATGCCGACCATGAGCACGGGCAGCCCGGTCCCTTCGGGGCGGACATGTTCAGTATCGTCGCGCACGATCTCGAACGGGCGGGACGCGCCCTCCTCGCCCGTCGGATGTTCCCACGTGATCCAGCCCTTGTCGCCGACGCGAGGTGAATCCGGGCCATACCCGTCATCCTGCCGGTCGTCGTAATGGAACCGGTCGAGCAGTCGGTGTTCCAGAAATTCGTCAAGCGGTTTCATGGGTTCATCCTCTCGTTTTTGGACTCCGGTTGATAAACTTGTCGGTGATCACGATATGCTCTTTTACAAGGTGACGCAGGGGAAGAACTGTGACTTGCTGTTTTCGAGCAGGTCTTCGGGCATGTCGTCGAGATTGCGTGACGCGGCTTCAAGCCCGGCGATGCTGCGGTAGCCGTCTGGAATGTCGTAGCAGTCCACGATTACCGGGGTTTCCCCGCTGATGCCGTCGTACTTGAATTTCCGCAGTTGTTCGATGAGTTCGTCGATGGTCATTCGCGTGTTCCTTTCGTTTGTCTATCCGGCCTGTGCGTCCGCCGCGCGCTCACCGTCCGCAAGCATCCACAGTATGTCTGTCAGGGCGCCGATCTCGTCGTGACTCAGCCGGATGCGGCGGGTCGTGTCGCCGTTCTGCGTGGACAGCACCCACGTGCGGGTGCCGTGCCTGCCGCCGGCGGGCAGCCATGAGAGTCCCACGTTGCGGCATGTCGCGCCCGTGACCATGCCGCAACGACGCTCGACGTGCACGCCGCTCATCTGATGATGTTGGCGAGTACGCCGCTCACCAGGGCGCGCGTCTTCGTCTCATCGGCATGCCAGAGCAGGATGGTCCCGTTGACGCTCGGACGGCCTTGCGCGTTCATACCGAACGCGATATAGGGGAAGCCGGCGAGCGTGATGGGCGCGAGCTCCAAGGTGCCGTTCTCGCCCACGACCTTGAACCGGGATGTCGAATCCTCCATCCATATATAGCCGCCGTCCTCAAGCTCATGCTTGATGATGCTCTTGATGTCACTCATGGTTATGGTCGTCCTTGTCCGCCTGTTCGATCTGGTATCCGATATGTTTCAGCAGTTCCTTGACGCTCGTGCCGGGGCCGGTCACAGGCATGTCGGTGCTGAAGTCAAACAAACCCAGCACCGGGTTTTTCGTATTGCTGCCGGCGAGGGCATATACGCGGGTCACATGCTCTTCGAATGGCGGGTCAAGCCGGTAGCCGACCCCTTCGAGGGCGTAGCGGTACTGTCGGCCGCGTTCACGGAAGGCGTCGCCTGGCTTGCGTTCGGTGAGCGTCACGTGCAGCCGCTCGTCGGCGAAGACGTCCTGCATGCCCAGCATGCCCGTGCACTCGCGCCCGCTGATGGTCTGTGAGGTGCGTATGGACGGCAGGCCGAACCGGTCGTATGCCACCTCGAAGTCCTTGACGTGAAGGACGGCGCCGAGGCCGGATAGCCGGGCGAGCCAGCCCTTGTCGCCGAGACGCGGATGGTCGGGGCCGTAGCCGTCGTCCTCGCGGGCGTCGTAGGTGAAGTGGTCGAGGAACCTGTTGTCGAAGTCCGTCATGATCGTGTTTTCTCGAAGGTTTCTGCGAGGTTTGCGAGCGTGATTGGAGCGTCGGGGAACTCGCATTCGGTCATCAGATCGTATTCCAGATGCTCGTTGCAGTAGTGGTACAGTTCCCAGGATACCGGGTAGCCCAGTATTCGGCTCATGTCCACCATGCAGTCCATGTCGAACAGCGTGCCGTCGTGTGAACAGACCTGCGCGGCTATTCGATGATTGGCCTTCACGTAGTCTTCCATGTCGTCCGGGGGCATGTTCTCGTTGCCGTGGATGCGTCTTGCCATGTCCCGGTCGGTCGTCATCGGGCCTCCTCGTTGTCGAGCGTGTCCGCGATGCCGTTGGCGACGGATTTGGCGAACCCGTTCTGCTTGTAAGCGGGGATGGAGAACGTGTTGAGGTTGTCGTTGGTGTCGTAGTGGTCGAGTGCTTCGAGCGCCGCGTTCTTGGCGGCTCGGGTCACGTCGTCGAGCATGTAGGCGTGTTCGAGGTCGATGCCCTTGTCTTTGAAGTCGGCGATGAGGCTCGGGGCGAATCCGGCCTTGATGAGCTGTTGTGCGATGTTCATGATGTTCTCCTCTTGTCGTGTGGCGTTCACGAACATCATGCGTCCGCGAGCGCATCCGCCCACCCGTCGGCGAGGGAGACCGCACTGCTCGCCGCCGCGGCCATGCGAGCGTACGCCTCCTGTACGGCTGGCTTCGATGTGACCGTGGAGTCGAGTCGTTGGATGGCGGCACACCAGAACCCCCACTGTCCATGCCGCTCGTCGTCGATGACCCGATGCAAACTTTGTAGATCCCTAATGGCGGTCTCGTCATCCCCGATATGATCCAATCGCAGGGGGTGCTTCCAACCTGGATACGGCGTGCCCACCTGATCCGCGTCCGCAGAATCAGACAATAGGGAGGTCTCGAATGCGAGCACGCTGCGGTCAAGTTCATGCAACGCCTGTTCCATGCGCTCGCGCCGGGATGCGTCGACGGCGCTCATGAACCGCAGGGCCTCGGCGAACACGCCATGGGAGTCGAACCCCCAATCCCCGATGACGCCCGCGCGGAACCGCTCCATGTCACGGATCGCGGCAATAGTGTCGGCCATGATCAGTCCTTTCATAGGGTTGCGGTACAGGAACGCCTCCAACGCACGCGCCGCCTCGACGGCCGACGCGTGCCGGCGTGGCGAACGCCGCCCGTCCGCGCTTACCCAACGCCACGTGCGTCCGTCACGTGTCCGATATACACGGCCCATCGTCTTGCGGGGTGGCGTGACGCGTATCAGGCGCCCCTGCTGGTCCAGCTTGTATTCGCCGTCGAAACCGGTCAGACGTGTCTCGCTCATCTCCATCACCTGATCACCGCCCGCCATCCGCCGATGGATTCGGAATGTCCACGCGCATACTCGGCGGCCTGTACGGGCAATGGCGACCATTCCTCCCGGTGTTCGGGCGGTGACGTCAATCCCATCAGCCAATCGAGCCGATACTGGAGTATCGCATCCGTCACGCCGTGCTGGTCCGAGACCATGAACACCAGTGCCGTCCCGTCCATGCTCTCGTGGATGGACATGACTCCCGTGAACCAGGTGCATATCGGGATCATCGGGTATCTGCGGAACACGTCACGCTGCACTCCGTCAGGAATCCTGACGCGACATGAGGCGACGCCGGTCTCCAAAGGCGGATGACCGGACGTCGCATCACGGCGTGTCTTCGATAGTCGATGCCTCAGCCACATGATAAGACCCATGATCATTCCCTTTGTCTCGGCGATTTGCGCCACGGTTTCCATGGTCTTGCGCCGCAGTCAACATTCTGCCGTCGATGGCCAATATGCGTCCGCACGTGTCCTGCGCGCTTGACAGTGCGACGGACGGAACGTGTGGGTTTCGTTTCCATGCCGGCAGGTGATGCGGCGGGCTTGGCGGCCGCGTTTTCCGCCGACGGGTTTCACGTGATTGTCTTCCGCGTCGTCGGTTTCGCCTTCGATGGTGATCTTGGCGGCGTATTCCAATCGGCTCAGTGCCTCAATGGCCGCCTGCCCGTTGCGCGCGAACGGTCGCCCCCCCCCAACCGCAGCCGGTCTTCGGCGTCTTCGAGGATGATGCGGGCCATCGTGCCGGACGGTTCGGATGTTTCGGATTCGATGGCGTACAGCCGGTAGCGGATGGAATCAAGCATGACCCCCATGGTAGGCCCGAATGGCCCGGATGGGCCTACCATGGGGCTTCCGTCATCAAACCGGCTGTTCCGGCGTCATCGGATTCGACGATCAGAACACGAAGAACGGTTCGCCGATTTGTTCCATATAGCTTCTGGCGTTCCTTAACGGCATGAACATGGTTTTCGCGTTGGGTAGCCGCAGGAACCCATGGTCTTCATACCATTTGCCCAACGTGTCGTTCAGAGGGTCGAGCATGACCAGTCTGCCTCCAGCCATCACGCTCAGATCGCATGCCATATGGACCGCATGGCACAGCAAGGCCGCGCCGACACTCCCGTTTCCCTTTTTTCCTCTGAGGTCCTTGCGGACGGCGAGCTCGCCTATCAGCCATGAGGGATGCGCCATGGTGGGTTTGCCCGCCTGACGGCTTTTCGGCAGGCCGATGCCCCGGATTGCGGACGGCGAAATCGTGTAGAATCCGGCGATGTCCTCGCCTTTCATGGCGACATGCACGGCGCACATGCCTATCTTCGAATAGGTCAGGCTCTTGTCCAGCCAGAAATGATCCAATTCTGGGTTGCCGCTGGCGAATCCCTCGATGGCGTCCTGGGTCAGATTCGTCTGGGGGATGATGCGATCCCATGCCACGCGCATGCTGCCGGGACGCATCAGAGCTGGGAGGTCAGCCACTCGAAGTCCTTCTCGTTAATGTCCACGACCGGGCGGACCGTGAAATGAGGCACATGATGGTTGCGGCGCGTCGTTTCGTCCGAGTTCATCAACCGCGAATAGTAGTCGTGCATGCTCTTGTCGCTAATCGTCGCCGCCTTGAGCCCGTTGTTCCCGTTGTAGGCGTCCTTCCAGGGGTCCTCGGCGTGGGTGAGATCCCGAAGATCGTCCCCACCCATTCTCCCGTATGACGAGAGCACCCCATCAAGCAGGGGCATGTAATCGGCCGGCACCTTGTCACGGTCGCCGTGGATGTCGTCGGCGATGACGCTGTACTGGTGCGCGTGCCGCTTGTACACGTCGTACACGACCGGACCGTCGCCCCAGGCGGCGATCGGCTCGCCAAACACCGGGGCGTTGCCCCATACCAGACTCCACGCCTTGCAGTAATAGAGAAGCTTCTGCAATTGGAAGGCCGTCAGACGTCCTTTCTCCTGAAGGATGTAGTCCGCCACATCCAACGCTCCGCACATCATCGGCCTCCTTTCGCCTACATCGCAACACGGTAAACCCGATTATCTAACATTATAGTGCGGACACGGCTCTTCGCGGCGTGGGGCCGCCGCGTGCCGTCCGCGTTGAACTGGGCGAGCTGCCCGATCGCATTGCCCGTGTTCTGCAAAGCGCAGTTCAACAGGCAGATCCACTCCCGCCGGGTTGATTCCACGTAGGCCGCCGTATCCGCGTACGAGTCGAACCAGGGGTTGATGCTCCCGGGGTTGTCGATGGTGTCGGAACCGTCATCGCAGGATGGTCTGTCGTCCTGCCAGTACGCCTCGACCCACCACAGGGGCACGTGTCTCGCGCCCCGCCGCAGGGGGCTGACGCGCGCATCCGTCGCATCGAGCCACACCGTCGTGCAGCAGATCAGCAGGTCGCAGTCCAGATAGTCGTCCCCGCCGTCCAAATGGATTTGAGCGATCTTGTTCCGAGGCGTGTGCTTTCGTTCCGACGGTTCGACGTCAAGGAACCAGCGCCACACGTTCTCGAACCTGCTCACATTGGATGCCGTCATGATATCCCCTCGTTTTCCTGTTGTGATGACCATGTGTCCGCAGCCGGAGGCGGGACGGTCAGCGGGACTCCGGTCCGATCGCGCCGTCGCGCATCAGACGGAAGAACCCGACCCACCGGCCGTCCGCCGGCTCGACGCGGTTCGACACAGGTCGGACATCCCCAAGCGGCTCGTCGAGCGGTATCAGGTTCTCCCGCAACAGGTCGCGCGCCGTGTTCAGGTTCCAATGGTTCGCATACAGGCATGACAGTTCCTGCGCATACCGTTCCCACCGTTTCGGGATATCCGGCTCGTCGGATTGCATGTCGTGCCGGAACGCGCTGAACAGCATGATCCCACAGTCGAGCGGCTGGAAGCGCAGCGTGCGGGAGTCGTGATACTGCGGGTTCGCCAACGCCTGCATGGCGATCCGCTTCCATTCGACCGGCGCCTCCTTGTCATGGGTGATCCGGTCGGCCAGCTCGGCCTGCACCGTAGGTGACATGACATGCCAGTTGTCGCGCGCCGTATCGAACACCGAGTCGTCCGCATAGGTGCCACGCCCCATCGCGTATGCGACGGCGGCGGGCAGCAGGTGGTCGATGTCATCTTGATCGAGATACAACGTAGTCGTCATATCGCCTGTCTATGCGTCTCGCATTCCCTGACGACGATTACGATACAATGATTGCAATCTCGTCGAAATACAGGAGAACCATCCATGATCGCGTTTTCTCATTGTCATCATACTGGTGGTTATCGTACTGCCCATCTGGCTCCTCATACGAATGCTGCGACTTTCAGGGCGTGCATTGCATTGGCTTCGTACGAGACCTAAGTTCCCCTCGCATCGTTCGCAGAAGGCATGGGAGGAACCTGATCCCAAGCTGGTGTCGCGTGTAGCAAAAATATTCTCCATCATCACCGACCGACATGGCTGGAACGGATGGCAGGTCGTCGGCCGTGATGCCAGTTACCAATACAGCTTGCTTGACATCCACTCGGATTGTTCCGATTTGCGTTCGCTCAGCAATCAAGGATTATTGCGAGGAGAACCGGGTTTGGGACTGGAGGAGGCTTCGGAATTCGATGAGCGACAGATCCGAGCCGGCGAAAAAGGCGAAACCATACTGGCACGCGCCATTTTGGGAGAACATCCGCCTTTCCTGTCCTGGTGGAGTCTATACGGATTTGACGAATACGGCAGACTGACAGTCAGCGATATCGACTGTGTGCTGCTCGGCATGCGTCCCAACGGACGAATGGTCGCATGGTTTATTGATGCGAAATGCTATAAAGGCGGCGCTGACACGGTGTATGCCCAATTAGGCGAATGGCATCTAGTCCGTGTCAGCCGGATCCGGCGCGCGTTCGTCGCCGACTCTGCAGGCAAGCCATGGCTGACGATGAGTCCGAACATGTGGGAACAGCGCGAACGTTGGGCACCTCTGCTCAAACAATATAGCATCGAATCATACTGAATGGTATGCGTGACTCCACCCGGCGATTACGGCACGCCTGACATGAGCGCCGTGACTTGACCGGGCGGAATTGCTACGACAGACATCCCCACCCTACGCACCATGGTCTACAGTCAATGCTCACCTGGTATGTTGGCGTATATTCCCCCAGCCGTAATCGCCTTGTTCGACAATCATCTCAAACGATGACATTACATCAGCGCAGCATCATCTGATGCGCGCTCAACAACAGGGACAGCACCCGGTTGCAGCCACGCTGCCACGGCCAACGATGGGGCAGTCCGGCGATGATCTCCCGCTGCTGGCGCCAGGACAACAATTGCCGGCCGGACAGCAACAGGCGGATCGTACGCGGACGATCCTCGGCGAGCATGCGCTTGATCGTGCTCTCCTCCAGGTCGTCGCGCATGCCCGCCTGTTCGATGGCATTCGAGCGCACGCGCGCATCCGGGTCGTCCAACAGTCGGCGCAGCACCTTGTTTGATACGGCGCGGTTATAGGCCACGGCGCGGCGCACGCGCACGTTGTCATCCCCGGCCAGGTCGGCGAGAACAAGCCGGTCCGCATACGGGTTGCAGGCGAGCTGAAACCGGATACGCGGATCCGGGTCGCTCGCCTGGTTGCGCTGGCGCACGCCGCCCGTCTCAGACCAGACGCGCGCCGGCGCCCTGGCGGGGAGCGTCCTTCGGACGGAGTTCGCGGCGGGCGGCGGGACGAGCGCGGGCAGACTGACATTCGCGGACGGGTTGACGTCGTACTGGCCGCCCGTCGAGTTCGGGCTGCCGGCCGGTTTGCGGGGCTGAGTGCTCATGCTCCCGGACTATGCGCGAGAGTCCAGGAGAAGAGGGCGTCGATCATGCGCGACGCTTGCCATGCGGACAACGGTTGGACGACGCTACGGCATGCACGCGGACAGTCGGGTATCGACGGTATCTGCCCCACCAGTTCACACCCGCTCAAACGCAGCAGACAGGCAATCTGATCGCTTGAGGCGTACCGGCGCCGGCTTGCGAAATTCATGGCGCTCCTCCTTGCTCGCACTCTTGCCGTCTTCCATGCGTCCGGAGCGACGGACGCATACGCCGGGCATGGATATCAACACGCTGATCGACACGTACGATATACGGCTCTGGCATACGGGCGCGGACACGCCCATGCTGAACGTGCGCAAGCCGGGCGAGGACATCAAGATGACCAGGCGGCTCCTGACACCATACAAGAACATGATCGTCGAAGAACTGCAACGAACGCGACGAGCGGCAGCGCCGCAGACAAAGGTCGGCGGAGCGGTGCGCCGGTTGCAAGCCGAGCACGGCATGACCTTCGACGACCTGAAACACGGCGACCTCGTTCTCGTGTTCGACCAGCAGATACCCCCATTGTCATCTGATCATGCGCGCCGACGCAATCATCCCCGGCGCGGTGTTCGACTGGCGTGACGACATCACCATCATCATGAGCGAGGATGACGGCGAAAGCCTGGCCCGACGGCTCGACATACCATGGTGGCTCATGGACAGCGACCAAGTGGAACAGCGGATGCCCGACACCATCCAAGCCGACCCCCATTGGTGCACCCTGACCGTCTACCGGGTCATGGACGAGTGGGCGCAACGACATGAGGAACGGCGACTCCCCTATCATGGGGCGACAAGAAGTTACTGGCATCTGGACGCCGAGGATGTCCGCGACATCATCGGGACAGTACGTGCGCGCATCGACGAACGCGTGGAACAGGAGCGCGAAGAGCGTATCACGGCGCACCGTCGTGTCGTCGAACGGTTCAACGAGCAGACAAGCAAGCCTCAAACCCGAAAGGATGTCAAACGGCTGCTGTGCGATTACAACAACCTGTACAACGAAGGCGGCAGCGGATGGCTGTCGTGGATCGTCTGCCGTGAGGATGCCGAACAGGCCGCGCAATGGCTAGGCGAACACGGCATCCGGGTGACGGTCGGCTAGCAGGACACCTGAAAATCAGGATGCCGGGCGCAATAGTCACGCACCGAAGTCAACCATAGGATAGCGCCCGCCACCGTGGCGTGCGTGGTGTCATACCGGTCCACAAGCTTGCCGCGATCCGCGCGCCGGATGGCGGCAAGCGCCTCGGTGATGCGACGCGCCGCCTCGCCTCCGGTCAGACCGTTCAAGTCATGCCGTGGGCTGACATGGTAGGCGGCGTACAAGCCGCTCAAGGCGGTCGAAGTCGTGTAGCGCCTGCCTTTCGACTCGCCCCACTCGAAATCGCCTTCACGCCCGCACACATCATAGAGGCAGTCCGCGGGGATGTCCCGGCGGGCGACATACAGGTTACCGCTCACCGGTCGTCCCCTCCTTCGATGTGGTCGAGCACGCGCCGGTATGCGGCGGCATAGATGGCATAGCTGTTCGCGGTCAATGGCAGGGCGAGGTCCCGGCAATGTCGGGCGTTTGATTCGTTGTCGTCTATCTGACGGCTGAGCCATTTTTTAAGGTCATCCACAGAGGCATCCTTATCGTATATGGGAATCGTCTTTCAGGCTGCTATGCGCGGTCGAACAACAGTTGTCCTTACCTCCGTATTCAAGACACGGCTCACCACTACACTTCCCGCGTGCTATACAAAACCGATACGCTGCATTCCGCGACAAAATCACATCCACAGTCACATCCAAGGATCATCAAAGCCAATGCGATTGAACGTTAGACCGACGACCACAGGCGGGGGCACACGATATCCACAGCGTCATGCCGGTCCTGCGGAACGACTCATGCGTCCGCGGAACGCGTCAATGCCTTGAACATGAGACGCAGTATCGTCTCGCAGCCACGCTGCCACGACTCCCCCATCATGAGCGCAAAACCGACTTCCGCGCCCGCCGTCGAATCCCCCATGGGGGTGACTGTGACGGAGACCAACGGTCTGATATGCTCGACCGGACCGAAAGTCAGCGCGTAATCGGCGCAGAATGACTCCTCTTCCTGGGGGCCATGCTCGGACAACGCCTTCATGAGCGTGTTCGACAAGCCGGGGAACGGCCAGCCTTTGAACGTCATGATCCCGATGCTGGCATCGTTGTCCGGCGTCTCCACATGCGCCGTGCATATCACATCACCCTGCATCCGCCCGTCAGTCGGATACAGGCAGAACTTCAAGCTCATGGTCACCTCCATATCCCGTATGTCACACACGGGATATGCGTCCGCATACGACAGGGGCCGGGATGCCTGTACCAGCATCCCGGCCCCTGTCGTGCCGTAAGGTTTACGGGTGTCAGATGTTCCAGCCGTCGGCGTGACGTGCCCGGCGGACACGCTGGAACACGCAGCCCGTGCCGGTCAGCGCCATGATCGCCGTCAAGGCGACGGCGGCGGTCATGTCCGCGCCCGTGCGGGCCAGCGGCTTCGCGTCGCCGCCTGTGTGGTAGCCGGTCTGGACGGTCTTCGGGGCGGTGACGACCGGGCTGGCGGCCTTGCGGCGAGCCTCCTCGGCCTTCTTCTTCGCCTCCTCGGCCTTCTTCGCGGCCTCCTTCTTCGCCTCCTCGGCCTGCTTGGCAGCGGCCTCAAGCGCCTTCACACGGGCGTCGGCCTTGTCGGAGGCCGTCTTCGCCTCGTCATACGCGCCCTTCGCCTTGTCGTATGCCTCGCCGGCCGTCTTCGCCTTCGCCGCCGCCTCGTCCAGGGCGTCGTGCGCGGTCTTCTGGTCGGCCTGCGCCGCCGCAAGGGCCTTAGCGGCCTCGTCGTACGCCTGCCGGGCGGCCTTCAGCCTCTCCTCGGCCTTCGCGTACCCGTCGACCACGGCCTGGGCGTCCTTGAGCTTCGCCTCGGCCTGCTTGACGGCCTGCTCGCGGGCCGTGACCTCGTTCTCGGCGACGGTCACCTGCCTGTCCGACTCGTCGGCCTTCGCCTGCGCCGTCTTGGTGTCGGCCTTCGCCTTGTCGTACGCCTCGGTCTTCGCCTTCCGGTCGGCCTTCGCCGCCGCAAGCGCCGCGGCCTGGTCCTTCTGGTCGGCGACCGCCTTGTCGTACGCGGCCTTCGCCTTCGCGTACGCATCCGCTTTCGCCTTGGCGGCCGACTGCGCCTGCGCGGAGGCCTGCTCGGCGCGGGTCAAAGCGTCGGCTGCGTCCTTGGCGGCCTTCGCCGCGTCGGCCAGCTTGGCCTGCGCGTCCGAATACGCCTTGATGTCAGCGTCCTTGTTCTTGCGGTAGTCGAGGATCGCCTGACGGAACTGAGCGACCGTGACGCCCGTATCCGACTCGTCGGCGCTGAAATTCTGACCCGTCACCGGCGCCATGTCCCCAGCGGCCGTGTACGCGAGGCCGGCGAGCGTCATGTCCGGGTTGATGATGTTCAGATAGTGGCCGACCTTCATGTACAGGTCCGGGTACTTCTGGGACACCTGATACGCGCTCAGGCCCTTGAGCTCCGGGTGCGCGTCATACACCTTCTTCTCCTCTGTGTACCACACGTCGAACGGGGTGGTGGAGCCGAACGCGAGGTTCTGGGCGCCCGTGAACGACACATGCTGCATCTTATGCTGGTACGCGTTGTAGTCGGTGGCGATCTGGATGAGCGCCGTCTGGTTGTCGCTCACCTTCCACTCCGGCAATCCAAGCTCGCGGCGGATCGCGTTGCCCTTGTCGAGGATGTCCAGCGCCTTGAGCATGTTGTCAAGGTCGGTGGCGCTCGTCTTGTCGCCGATATGCAGGTACTGCGCGTACTTGTTGTTCTTCAGCGTGTTCACGGCCTTGTCGGAGCCGCGGTCCTCGAAGAAGCCGAGCGAACCCTGCGCGAGCTGCTTGGTGGCCGTGTCCGCCGCACTCTTCTTCGCGTCAGCGTCCGACCGGGCGGCCGCCTTCGCGTTGTCCGCCGTGTTCTTCGCAGCCTCGGCGTCCTTGGCGGCCTGCGCCTTGTCCGCGGCCGCCTTCGCGGCATCGTCGGAAGCCTTCTTCGCGTCGTTCATGGCCTGTTCCAGCTTCGAGAGGTCACCGGTCTGCGACTCAAGATCCGCGACCTTCTTGTCTGCCGCATCCTTCGCGCTCTTGGCCGCATCCTCACGGGCCTGCGCGTCCGAGACGGCCTGCCTGTCCTTCTCGGCCTGGGTCTTCGCGGCCGCGACCGCCTGCTGCGCGTCCTTGACGGCCTGCTGCGCGTCGGACACGTTCTGCTTGGCGTCCGAGACGTTCTTCGCGGCCTCGGCCTGCTTGGCGGGGTCCTGAGCGTCCTTGGCGTTCTGCTTCGCCTTGTCGAGGTCGGCGGACGCCTTGTCGGCGGCCTGCTGCTTGTTGGCCGTCTGCTTGTCGGCCTTGTCGGCGGCGGCCTGGGCGTCCTGCTTGGCCTTGTCGGCCTTGTCCTTGTCGGCCTTCGCGCCGTTCAGGTTCTGGCTGGCCTCGTTGAGCTTGTCCTTCGCGTCCTTGGCGGCCTGCTTGGCTTCGGGCAGCGAGTCCGGGGTGGCCTGTACGGCCGTCTCGGCGGCCTGGGTGGCCTGGGTGAGACGGTTCTGCGCCTCGGCGGTCGGCTGGTCAGCCAGTGCCTGGGTGGCGGGGGCGACCAGTGTCGCGGCCGTGATGGTCGCTGCGATGATCTGCTTCTTCATGCATTCTCCTTTGTTTGGATTGCCTGACGTGCGCTGTCATGCGTCCGCGACACGATTCTAGTCCTGACGGAGACATGACGCGCCCCGAGCGTCCGCTGTAAGAATGGCAGACAGCATAAAAGGGGCGCCCATGATGGACGTCCCCTACCGGCCACCAAAACAAAAAATGCCCCACCGAACCGGCGCGCGTGAAATCGCGACCGATTCGACGGGGCATATACGAAAACGGTTCAGAACAGCGGGATATCGCAAGTCGCCGAACCTATGGACCCGGAGGCGTCCTTCGAGACCTTCTCCTGTCCGTTGACAATCACCTTGCAGGACACCGTCTGGTCGTCACCGCCCATGATGTCGCCGGAGACGCTGAGCATGATCAGATCCTTGATTTCGTCACCTGTGTAGGTCTTTGACCAGTTGCCAGAGAACTTCTGGCTGCTGGACGACCCGTTCTCCCAGATCATCACTGTTCCTTCGCCGCTGGCGGTTGTCTGGAGTTCGATGGTCTTCTCCGCCGGTTTCGCCGGAGCTGTGGTGGACTGGCCGGTTTACCGCCGGTCGAAGCGGGCGTCGTCGTGTTGCCGCCGGATTGGCCGGCGCCGACCGCGCCGATGACCACCAGTACGACGATCAGCCAGAACCACCAGCGTTTCAGCAGCGACTTCTTCTTTGGTTTGTTTCCACGTCTACGTGGTGTTTCACTTACCGGAGCTTCAGGGGGGGGGGTGATGTTTGGTGCAGTCATGAGAATCTCCTTCTTCTTTGGGAAACCCGGGATGGGTTTCCTTCCTGCGAGCTGCCGGTCGGCTACGATCCGACGACCTGCCGCTTACGAGGCGGCTGCTCTACCAACTGAGCTACGACGGCGAAACCGCCTCGGCATGAGAGGCGGCGGATGGGCCATGCGAGCGAAGGAGTTCTTGCCCTGCGGCCGACTCATGCCATCGGCTGCAAGCTGCTCCCGTTCGGGAACCCAGCGTTTCGCATGTGATCACTGGTCCCATCGTGCTTTCGCCGGGATTCGAACCCGGACTGAACAGTTCCTTAGACTGTCGCCTCTACCGGTTGGGCTACGAAAGCATGCGCGGACACCACTCTCACAGTGCAGCGGCGGTATCCGCGTAAGTCCACGGTTTGCACTCAAGCCGGCGGTGGACGCGCTTGATTACAGCTTGAGGCATGACAAGAATCACGGGCTGACGCCCATGCTCCCACGAGACTGTTCCCACAACATGTGGGTCAGCTGAGACAAGGAGCGTGGTCGACCACGCTCCAGGAAACCTTTCCCGCGACTGGGCGGGTAGGCTCATCGGATTCGCGCCGATCCCTCCGACAAGGGACTGTCCGCATCATCCTGGGATGATGGGCGCTACGGCATGCACGCCCGCCGAACAAACGGGAACGCGCATACCGGACACGATCCGCACGGTCATGACATCCCACCGGGCGTCCCGGCGGGCGTGGAATCGTATCGAGCGGCGTACGGGAATCGAACCCGCATCATCAGCGTGGAAGACTGAGGCACTAGCCGTTGTACTAACACCGCGAGTGTTCGGATATCGGCGCTGGACGGCATGAACCAAGCGAAAGAGCCATAGAGGTGTACAGCCGACCATCGTTCCGCCCATCCCCATGCACGAAGGACGGGCGGTGGCGTTGACGCCGGTATCCGAAAGTGCCCTTGGCCGGAGTCGAACCGGCTGCACACGGTTTAGGAAACCGATGCTCTATCCGTTGAGCTTCAAAGGCGATGCCCGCGTTACTCCCCTGCATGCCGGGGGCCGGTGCGGGCGGACCGGAGAGTCGTTGATCATACTGGCCTGTTTTGGTACGGCATGAGACGGGTTGCCTCACGTCGGCATGCGTGCCCGGAACGGGAGTCGAACCCGCATTCGGCGTTCAGGCGCCAATCGTCGCACCAGGTGGACGATCCGGGCTGTCGGCACGTTCGCGTGCCGGAAGAAAGAGTGGAGGGCGAGGAGAAACGGTATCGGTTTTAGCGCTCTTGACCGCTGAGCTACCACCCAAGGGTGGACGGGATTCGAACCCGCGACCTCTCCAGCATAAATGGAAGTATCCGATGCCTGCGCACCGCCCTCACAGTATGTAGGGGAGAGAAGAAGACGGAAGCGGAAATGCCGGCATGGAGCCGGCGGATCCATAGCAATTGAAGTATCCGCTTCCTGCGCACCTCCCCTACGACAGTATCCTACCGTATATCCCACGGCCATGCGCCGGTCTCGTTGAACTCAATCAGCGCGAACGCGGAATCCGTGAGACCCGCGAGGTTCACTCGGTTCCTGTCGCCAAGAGACAGCGAAGCCTGGTAGCCTCCCAGATTCCACACGTACAGGGGCGTGCCGTCGGGCACCGCGCGGCTGAGGTCGGTCGTGTCACCGTATGAGGTCTGCTCGTCGGTGATGACCATGACCCGATCGTACGAGCCTTTGCGGAACGCCTGCTGGACGCTGGCCCCGACACGGGTGCCCCCGTACGGGTTGCCGAGCCGGCCTATCATGGCGAGGGGATTCTCCCCTTCCACGCGGACTGGTTCCATCGCATCCCATCCGAACGGGACAATCATGCCGCCGGGGTTTCTCAACCCCAATGCGCACGCGAACACGGCGGCCGCATCGAACCGGGTGAGTGTGGATCGTTCACTGAGCGGATAGTTCATGCTGCCGGAACGGTCCAGCATGATCAGCGTTCGCCCGTCCAGTGCGGGCACGCGGCGTAGGGTGAGCCTCGCGGCCTGTTCCAACGCGGGGTGTGCGATGTCCGGGGTGTTGCGCCATGCGCTCAGGAAGCTGATCGGCATCGGAGCGTATCCGGCTTCGTCGGGATGGCTGACCCGTTCGAGCGCCATGCCGGTCGCGTGAGACTGTTCGCCGCACGTGGTGATGATGCGCCGCAGGTTCATGAGGACCGCCTGGTATCCCATGCCGGGGATCAGCTGCTCCCAGATGGCGGATGCGGTGTCCGGGTCGAGTTCGCCCAACGCGCTGAAGACGGTCTCGTGGGTGAGCCGGGCGGTTTTGATGAGTTCCGTCCCGTGTTCGCCGGTGAGCTCCCTGATCTTCTGTTCGACGCTCATGGAGTTGAACCGTTCGCGGGCGCTGATGACCGGCAGTGCGAGCAGCAGCGCCTTGCGGTCTTCGCCGTCATGGTTTCCCGTGCTCAGGCTGAACAGCGCCGACTGGCGTTCGTCCCGCGGCTTGGGGTGGGTGAGGCGGATGGCGTCGGCGATGGTGATCATGCCTTTGCCTGTCTTGCCGGCCCATTTGAGGTAGGCGTTTTCGGTCAGGTTGGTGAGCCCGTCCGCGACGCCTCGCTTGACCGGTTTCGGGATGGTCCCGTAACCGGTCTTCCATGCGTTGAGCAGTGCGGGGCCTTCGTCCGCGCGGCGTATCGACGCCGTGATGATCCGACGGTTGGCGCCGGACTGGTGTTTGGCGAGTCGGGCGTGGACGATTGCGATTGCGGCCAGTTGGGCTGCGGTGCGCAGTCCCCCGTCGCCGCGTAGCCATGTGACCAGGTTCAGGCACCATTCCGCGTCGTCGCACACTTGTGTGGCGAGCTGGCCGAGCCGGATCCTGGTCCGGCCGGAGGTCTCGTAGAAGGAGTCTTCGTTGAGGAATCCTGCGCATAATACGAACAGTTCCTGTTTCGGGGTGCGTCGCGTCGCGCGTCCGCCCTCGTGGGTGCGGACGTTGGGCTTGCGGTTGATGCTTGCCATTGATCGTCCTTTCCTGTTGTGTTGTGGTGTCCGTCGCCGGCCGTTGAAGAGGAATTTGACAGAGAACCCAGTCGGCGGCGGACGGTTGTGGGTCATGGCTTTCATGTTCCGGCCGTGACCTGGTGCCCCGCGAAGGATTCGAACCTTCAGAAGGCGCGGTTTGGGCGCTCCATGTCTGCCTGTTGCATCAGCGGGGCGAGTGTCCGGCCGCAATGGAAAACCGTGAGTGACACGGCCGGACGTGATACCACACAGCGAGACGGGAGACGCCTCACTGCGAAGGCCGTTTGGCCTCGTGCCCGCGCGGGGGTTCAAGCCCCACGCGGGCCGGGATCGCTCTTTACGGAGAGGCGGCGATCCCGGTTGCACGTCAGTCTTCGGCGTGCCGCCCGACAGCACAAGGCCGTCCGCATCGCTTCGTGAAGGACCGGCGCGATGCCCGGAGCCGGCATGAGGGTAAGGCGGAATGAGAAGTAGTCCCGCCTCCTCGTATCCCATGACGAAGACAGCGTCACGGGATTGGCCGCAAGCTGAGGATATACGTCGCGGCCCAGTGCCCTTCGCGGGATTCGGACCCGCGTCAAGACCGTCAAGGGCGAGCGTCCCGGTCATCATTGATATCGCTCCGGTGACCGGGATCCGAAGAAGAGCGCCCGCCCCGTCAA
>OCPH01000019.1_pt1 | contig 51613 bp, 41 predicted proteins | sample 1475691 | NCBI WGS metagenome assembly OCPH01 (sample SAMEA3360696, study PRJEB22359) | human gut metagenome | biome: ENVO:urban biome; feature: ENVO:human-associated habitat; material: ENVO:feces | place: Bangladesh | collected 2011 | reverse complement strand
TTTGGTCGTCGGTCCACTCCGTTTTGCGCTTGAAAAGGAGACCCCTCGAGCGGTGTAGGAGTTGCTTGAGGGTCTCTTCGTTGGAGAACTTTTCCTGTAGGGTCAGCTTTTCCTGTACCGTCTTATTCTTCTTCCGCTCCAGGGCAAGGATCGTCTGTCGGTGGCGGATGCGCACGCTCTGGAGCTGCTCGAGGACTTCGCGGAGGACGTGAAACTTGTCCGCCACCTGATAGGCATTGGGAAAGGTCGTCCTCGCCAGCCAATCATAATTCGGAGCCATGTCCCGAGTCACACTCCGGACCTTCATCTTGGTCTTTACCGGAAACTTTGATAGGACCTGCCGAAGCTCTGAGGTTCTGAGCGTGTCGGCCATCAATGCGATCTTGCTCGTCTCCCGGTTGCTGATGATCGTGTAGCAGACACCATCGATCGTCTTCTCATCGATCGCCATATAGGAGCCTACGTTTGACTCCTTGAGGATCGGCACCCTGATCTTTTTTTGACCTCCCTCTCGCCGGACCTCTATGTCGTCTTGGCAGAGCCTGCCGTCCCGCTCTGCCTCGCGGAAGCCACTCAGATAATCCTTGTACCACTGGTCAAGACGCTTCGCATCCGTCCCGAGGACATAGGCGATATTACCAATGCTTATCGGCTTCCCCTCGACCAATTTCTTTTAAAAAAGCACCGAACTTCGGTGTGCATTTGATCCCTTCGATCGTGTATTTATAGGTGTTGAAAAAGGACTCTCGACCGCCCTTCTCCTTCCACCTCCGGCGGCGTATGTAGATGAAAGCCTCGCGGCCGGCTATGGGGAAGGTCTGGATCTCACAGGGATTCATATACCCGCACCGGACCACCTCCTTCGCCTCCGACAGCTCAGGGGGATAATGGCTCTCGTCGTCCTTCTCGTCCATATAGAGTCGGTAGACCCCGCACTCCTTTTTCACCTCCTTGAGCTCGAAGTCCCGAAGGATCTCCTCCGGAACAAATGCTGATATCAGATCCGTTATCTCTGCTGTTTCCATATGCTCTAACTACTTCCTCATCTACTATCCATTGTCTCCTCAACAAAGGTAATCTCTTTTTACTCCCCATCCCAGCACATCAAAATGCGAATTAGCCACTTTTCGCCGACTGCCCGGACGCCTCCCCCCCCGGGTCCTCTGGGCTCTTAAGGAGTCTAGGCTTTGCAAGTGGAGAGTCTCATAGTCTGCATTTTTGGTCGGGAGGAGACAGAAGGAGACACGGAGAGACAACCTCGTCTGACGGAGGTTGTATATTTGCACCGCAGAAGCTTTCGGATAGATTAGCCACTCGGCGTGGACGTGGGGGCAGTAAAAATGGAGACCGTATCTCTCACGAGACACGACCTCCGGACTCCTTTTATCTTACAGTATGAATGGATCTAAGCCTATTCTTCTGCTTTCCTTTTTCTCTTACTTACGATTGTATGTGTGTTTCTCAAAGTCATACTTAGTCCAGCCGAAGAGAGCGCTGTCACAGCCCTTGAGGCTCTTGTTCTCGGTGGCAATCACCTCACTCTCTGCGCCGGTCTTGATGAGCTTGCCGAAGACAGGGGTGGTGAGCTGATTGTTGTAGGTGATGGTGAGGCTGCCATTGCCCTTCTTGTCGGTGGTGTTGATGAAGTTCTCCGCCTGACCCTGACCCTTGACGAGTGCATTGATGATCTTGGCGGTGGCACCGCGACGGATCTTGAAGACGTCGTTGACATACTTCCCCTTGTCCTGAGAGGGAGCCTGAGCCAGCTCGATGGTGACGTTCTCCATCACGAAATTGGACTGGTGGCTGTCGCCGGGGTAGTTGCCATCGTGGTTACCGTCCACCTCACAGCCGCGGGGGTCCTTCTCGGTGCTGACGTGACCGTCTCTCCAGACGCCGTAGGCATTGGTGAGCTTACCGCACCAGCCCTGAGTGACGTCAAACATATCGTCGTCCATGTCGACAGCGAGGAAGTTCTTGACGCTGACAGCGCCACCGAAGAGCTCTACGCCATCGTCTGCTCCCATGTAGGCGAAGACGTTCTCGATCTTGGTGCCGGAGCCGACGCCATTGAGGGTAAGAGTATTGTGCTCTACGTCGTCATTCTGAGCGGCACCGCAGTACTTGAGGACGAGGTACTCGATGGAGCCGGAGTTGTCGTCCGCCTTGTCGCCACCGTAGGGGTACTCATTATTGATCTCCGTCTTAGCGCTCTTCTGACTGGAGGTGAGAGGAGCGTAGCCATTGATGATCAGACCGCCCCATGCACCGGCCTCCTGCTTGGTGGAGGTCATGATGACAGGCTTATTGGCGGTACCCTTGACGAAGATCTTACCGCCCTGCTCGACGAGGATGTACTTGTCAAAGCCCTGACCGGCGGTGAGGATCGTACCTGCGGGGATGGTGAGAGAGGCCCCCTTCTTGACGAAGACGGGGCCATCGATGGTGTAGCTGACAGCGGCGCTGAGGGTCTTGTCGCCGGTGATGTCACCCTTGAGGCTCTCACTCTTGGCCTCCGGGGTCTTCACCTCGGGGAAGAGGTAGCCGGTCCAGCCGAAGAGGCCGGCGTCGCAGCCCTTGAGGCTCTTGTCCTCCTTCGCATTGAGCTCGCTCTTGTCACCTGTCTTGAACTCAGAGCCCATGACCGGTGTGGTGAGCTGATTATTGAAGGTGATGGTGAGCTTACCATTACCCTTCTTGTCGGTGGTGTTGATGAAGTTCTCTGCCTGACCCTGACCCAGCACGAGAGCATTGGTGATGGTAGCCGTAGCACCACGACGGATCTTGAAGACGTCGTTAGCGTACTGACCCTTGGTCTGTGAGGGGGCCTGAGCGAGGAGGATGGTGATATTCTCCATCGTGAAATTGGACTGATGGGTGTCGTTGGTGAAGTTCCCATCGTGATTACCGTCGGCCTCTACGCCGCGGGGGTCCTTCTCGGTGCTGACGTGGCCGTCCTGCCATACGCCGTAGGCGTTGGTGAGGGTACCATTCCAGCCCTGGGTGACGTCAAACATGTCGTCGTCCATGTCGACAGCGAGGAAGTTCTTGACGCTGACAGCGCCACCGAAGAACTCTACACCATCGTCTGCACCCTTGAAGGCGAAGACGTTCTCGATCTTGGTGCCGGAGCCTACTCCATTGAGAGTGAGCGAATTGTGCTCTACGTCGTCATTCTTAGAGGCACCGCAGTACTCGAGCTTGAGGTACTCGATGGAGCCGGAGTTGTCGTCTGCCTTGTCGCCACCGTAGGGGTACTCAGCATTGATCTCGGTATTGGCGGTCTTCTGGCTGGAGGTGAGGGGTGCGAAGCCATTGATGACGAGTCCGCCCCATGCACCGACCTCCTTCTTCTCAGCAGTGAAGGTTACAGGGGCCTCTGCAGTACCCTGTACCATGATCTTACCGCCCTGCTCGACGAGGATGTACTTGTCGAAGCCGGTCTTGGCGGTGATGGTGGTCCCTGCGGGGATGGTGAGGGTGGCACCGCTCTTGACGAAGAGTGCACCGGTGAGAGAGTAGGGGACAGCGGCATCGAGGGTCATGTCCTTGGTGATATTGCCGCTCAGGTTCTGAGTCTTGGTCTCAGTGAAGCTGTAGCCGGTCCAGCCGAAGATGGATGCGTCGCATCCGGTGAGGTTGGGGTCCTCGGTGTAGGAGACCTCATCCTTATTGTCAGACTTGATCAGCTTGCCTGTAAGGGGAGTGGTGAGCTGATTATTGAAGGTGATGGTGAGCTTACCATTGCCCTTCTTGTCGGTGGTGTTGATGAAGTTATCGGCCTGACCCTGACCCTTGACGAGGGCGTTGGTAATCTTGGCAGTGGCACCACGACGGATCTTGAAGACGTCGTTGAGGAAGGACCCCTTCTCCTGAGAGGGGGTCTGATTGAGGACGATGGTGACGTTCTCGATGGTGAAGTTGGACTGATTGGCATCATTGGCGTAGTTGCCATCATGATTACCATCGGCCTCTACACCGCGGGGATCCTTCTCGGTGCTGGTGTGCCCCTCCTCCCAGATGCCGTAGGCGTTGGAGAGCTTACCGCTCCAGCCCTGAGAGACGTCAAACATATCGTCATCCATATTGACAGCGAGGAAGTTGTCGATACTGACAGCACCTCCGAAGAACTCTACGCCATCATCCGCACCCATATAGGCGAAGATATTGGAGATCTTGGTGCCGCTACCGACACCATTGAGGGTGAGGGAGTTGTGCTCTACGTCGTCATTCTGAGAGGCACCGCAGTACTCCAGCTTGAGGTACTCAATGGAGCCTGAGCTGTCGCCCGGCTGGTCGCCGCCGTAGGGGTACTCAGTGTTGATCTCCGTCTTGGCGCTCTTCTGACTCGAGGTGAGGGGAGCGTAGCCGTTGATGATGAGGCCGCCCCATGCGCCGGGCTTCTTCTCCTCAGCGGTGAAGGTGACAGGGGCGCTAGCGGTACCCTTGACGATGATCTTGGCGCCCTGCTCGACGAGGATGTACTTGTCGAAGCCGGTCTTGGAGGTGATGGTGGTCCCTGCGGGGATGGTGAGGGTAGCACCCTTTTTGACGATCAGAGCGCCCTGGAGAGAGTAGGCAGTCTTGGCGTCAAGCGTGCGATCCTTGGTGATGTTGCCCTTCAGCGCGGCCTGCTCGGTCGGGGTGGGCTTTTTGGTGTCGTCCTCCTTACAAGACGTAGAGAGGCTCAGGGTGGCTATCCCCATGAAGAGGAGCGCTAGACCCTTGGTAAGTGCTTTCATGTCTGTCTTCTGTTCTTGGTTTGTAGTTACTGTAGTCTATTAGAACTTATATCCCAGGCTGACGCTGAAGCTGATACCTTTGCGGTACTCGGAGATCATCTGGGGAGCGTCCGCTGCGTGAGGAGCCTGTAGCTCCGGATGAGCGGTGTAGTACTGGTCGAAGGTCTTCTGGAGCATTCCTCCCGGGATCTCCACCTTGCGGATCGGGCTGTCGAGGAGGTTATTCGCCTTGAGCTTGATGGAGAAGTGCTTGCCGAGATTGGCCTCTCCGACGAGATTGAGCTTGGCGACGCCCTGCTCGATCACGCCATTCTCATTCTGTCCCACGGTACCGTAGGTGTAGAGGCGGTCGCTGAAGTAGTCGAAGAGGACCGTCGCATTGTAGCTATTGCGTGCGGTGGAGTAGGTGTAGGTGAGGTCGGCATTGGCGAGCCAGGGAGAGGCGCCCTCGAGCTGAGTGCGTTCGCTCTTGATCACGCCGAAGGGCTCCAGGTCGAGCATCATATCGGAGTAGAGGTAGGAGCCGCGGATGCCCATGCTGAGCTTGTGACGCTGCTCGGTCGAGATGCTGTAGGTATTGAGGAGGTCCTTGCGGAGCTCGAGCTCGATACCGGCCACCTCTGCCTTGTCGGACGGATTGGCGTACTGAAGGACGCCTGCGGTGCCGGCGAGGAAGACGCGGGAGAGCGGATCCTTGATGTGCTTGTAGTAGGCGGTGACGGAGAAGAGCTCGCTCGGGGAGAAGTACCAGTCGTACTTCAGGTCCACATTGTAGAGCTCGGAGTGGCGCACCTGCGACCAACCTCGGCTGGTGAAGTCGATATTGACGTAGCTGTAGGTGGAGACCTCCTTGAAGCGCGGCATGGAGTAGCTCTTCGATGCACTCAGGCGGAGAGTGTGCTGATCATTGATGTCGTACCGGACGTTGAAGCTCGGGAGGATGAAGGGCTTCATGCGGGGGCTCTCGGAGTCCTTACCGGCTAGGACGGTGGAGGTGGGGGTGTCCGAATTGATCCCCGTGGAGACCTCCTGCGAGAGGAAGTCGACGCGCAGTCCGCCCTGCAGGGTGAGGGCGTCGGAGACCTTCCAGACGGCGTCGAGGTAGCCGACGTGGATATTCTTCTTGGCCCGGTACCACTCGTCGTTATTGAGCTTGACGTTGGTCACCGGCATCTTGTCCGTGCCTCGATTGCTGAGCGTCTCGATATTGTAGAGACTGTCCCAATTGAGATCCCTGAAGCCCTGCGCATCGAGCCCCGTGGGGACGGAGGCGAGGAGGTTGTAGGCGATCGCATTGAACTTATGATCAATGAAGCGACCCTTATAGCCGACGGTGAGGAAGGACTCGGGGGCAAACTTCCACTCCAGGGCGGCCTTGACGTTGTAGTCGTTCTCCCTTAGGTTGGAGAAGAAGCGGTCGTTATTGATCGACCAGTCGGGGATCCAGCCCTGATTGGTGAGGACCATGTAGAGGCGGCGACGGTCCGGCTCGTAGGCCTGGAGGATATTGACGGCGCCGCCGACGTTGAGCGTCAGTCCATCGGTGAGCTCCCAGTCGGTGTCGAGCTGATTGACGAGGAGGCGATTGTCGTTATTCTGCTGACGAGTGAGGCTGATGTGATTGAGCTCCATCTCCTCTCCGTCCGGGAGGAGGTCCCCCTCGGGGGTGCGGTTGATGGACCCATCCTGATTGTGATCTGAGTGCTGACCGATGAGGGTGGTGACGAATTGCTTCGACGAGTGGATCCAGAGGCCGGTGTAGCGGAGGGTGTGCTTGTCGTAGAGGCGCATCGTCGCATCGCCGAGGATCAGCTGGCGGACATCGGTGTCGTACATCGGTCCCTCCTGATTGGTGTACCAGAGGCCGGTGGTGCCGCCATTGAAGACGGTGGAGAAGCTCCTGGAGATACGATTGGAGTAGGAGTAGCCCACCTCATGCCGCCCTACGAGGAGCAGGTCGAGGGCTACGTGATCCATCTCGAAGCGCTTGCCGAGGGAGATATTGAAGTTGTGGTCGATGGGCGCCTTCACCTTGATCGGCTGGAGCTGATTGACGAAGGGATAGTCCGTCCCGCTCTGGATCTCTGAGCCGTAGCCGGGGAAAAGGCTGCGATCCGGCTGGGTCCGATTGGCGAAGCCAAAGTAGTCAACCCCATCCTGACGGAGGAAGGTGTCGCGACCGAGGAGTGTCGCATTGCCCCCCACGCCGGCACCGATGGAGAGGAGGTGGTCGCCCTGTAGCTGCTTGGACTTGATGTCTATCGCTGCACCGCCCACGTCACCGCCTCGGGTGGAGCTGAAGGCCTTACTGACACCGATATTCTGGATCATATCGGTATCGAAGATGTCGAGCGAGATATTCTTGTACTCCGGGTCATCCGAGGGGATGGGGAAGCCATTGAGGTAGGTGCTATTGTACCGGTCGGCGAGGCCGCGGACGAAGACGTTCTTCACCCCCTCCTGCTTGGAGATCCCGGAGACCTGCTGTACGGCTGCCTCGGCATTGGAGATCCCCTTGCGATCCAGCTCCATGGCGCCGATCGCCTCTATCGCAATGAGGGCGCGCTTCTGCTCAAGGAGGAGCATATTCTCCGACTCGCGATTGGCCTTTGCCGTCACCACCACCTCCTCCAGCACTTCATCGTCGGGGTGGATGGTGAAGTCGAGCGTGGCGCGCTGCCCCGGCTCTATCACGGCATTGGGTATCCGCTCAGTCTTGTAAGAGACGTAGGAGATGACCACGGTGTAGACTCCCTTAGGGATCCCCGTGATGGTAAACTTCCCATCCATGTCGGTGTAGCCACCGAAGGAGGTGCCCTCAAGACGAATCGTGGCACCCATAAGCGGCTCCTTGGTAGTGCCGTCTGTGATGACGCCGTGGAGTATGCCTCCGGCGGTCTCGCCCTCGGGCTCAGTAAGGGTGGAGATGGGATGGTTGCTTCCGAGAGTGGGGATCACAGTCGCCACAGCCGTGCTGCAGGTCATGATCGCCAGGAGTATGATACGGTAAGCCTTCATTACTGTAAGAGTATATCATCTTGATTATTTTCCACCGCAAAGGTGGCAAAGCGTTATTACCTACCGATTAATCTCCTGTGACATTCCGGATAAGAGTCTGTGTAGATCCTATGAAGGACTTGTGTCGATACCGTTACGGTACAAGCGAAAAACTATTAATGGTAACAGATATGAGCTAGGGTGAAGGGGGTAAAAAGAGAGCCACAGTGGGGCGGATGCTCCACTGTGGCTCAGTGACTTATTAGGTGAGTGTATCCTCGCAGGATCAGGCGGCGGGTTTAGCGGCAGCCTTCTCGGCTGCGGGCTCCCCAATGGCGATCATCTCGAGGTAGGTATTGTCGGTCAGGAGACCCTTGAGGTACTGGCGGACATCCTCGATGGTGATGCTGTTGAGCGTCTCAAGGAACTTCTCATCGGTATTCCGATCACGAAGTACCTGCATCTCCAGCTGGCTCATCCAGTAGTTGTTCTTGTGCTGGTTCTCGTCGAATTGCTTCTTCATGTTGAGGACAGCCTTCTCAAAGAACTCCTGATTCATACCCTTCTCGACCATCTCCTTCATCTCGTCCTTGACCCTCTGATTGAGGTGCTCGGCCTGCTCTTTATTGGTCTGGAAGACGATCATCATCTGAGAGGTGGGGGTGGGGAACTCGTCCTCGGAACCGATGGCGGAGACGCCGTAGGTGCCGCCCTCCTCCTCACGGATGGAGACGAGGTACTGCTGGTCGAGGATCGAGCTGAGGAGGTCTGCCATGATGGCATTCTTGAGGTCGTAGGTGGGGTTGTCCTTGATCAGCATATCGATGACAAAGACGGAGGGAGTGCTCACCTCGTAGGTGAAGTGGTTGTTGCGTGACTGCTTAGCCATAGGGAGAGCGAGCTCACGCTGCCAGGTCTCGCCACGAGCGGTATTGGGCAGGGTGGCGATGTAGCGCTCTACGAGAGGCTTGATGGAGTCAATCTCGAAGTCACCGACGATGAAGAAGGTGAAGTCGCCCATGTCGGAGAAGCGGCTCTTGTAGGTCTCTATCATCTTGTCGTAGTCGAGTGACTTGATCTGGTCGATGGTGAGAGGAAGTGCCTCAGGATTGCCACCGTAGATCATAGAGGGAAGAGAGTCGCGGAGTACGGTCTGGGTGGGGTTGCTCTTGGCCGCCTCCAGCATCGCTACCTGGCGGTCGCGGGCAGCACTGTAGAGTGCGGTGTCCTTACGGAGGTCCGTAGTGATGAGGTGGATCGCCTGGAAGAGCTGCTCAGCATCGCTCTTAGCAGCGGAGCCGGAGATCGTCTCACTGGTGCGACCGATGGTGGTGGAGACGGAGACCTTGCGCCCGGTGAGGATCTTCTCAATCTGATTGGGCGTGTGACCGCCATAGCCGCCAACGCCGGCAAAGTCATTGACGGCGCGGACGTTGATGTCCCTCGGGTCCTCGCGGACGATACCGCCTGGGCTGACGGCGCGGACGTTGATCTCATTGTCGGCATAGTCGGTCGGGAGGAGGTAGACGCTGATGCCGTTGGAGAGCTCCCACTTGGTGGACTTGAAGGCCTGGTCAGCCTTGGTGGCTACGACAGAACCGGGCTGAGGTAACTGCTCCATCAGGCTCTCGGAGGAGACGGTCTCCTTGTAGGGCTCCACCTCCTGCTGCATACCCTTGTCAAACTCTGCGAGCAGCTCCTCGGGGGTCGGGTAGGTGAGGCCGTCCTTCTGCACCGCCATGATGGAGATGAAGAAATTCTGACCAGCCTGCTCGGGGATCATCTGTGCCAGCTGCTGGTTGATTGCCTGTACGTTGATCATCTGAGCCATCTGCTGAGCGAGCATAGACTCGGTCTCGATGCCGGGGATGTAGCCGCCGCGAGTGAAGTAGGAGGAGTACTCGATGGCGTAGTCCTCGTTTGTCCTATTCTTTTTCTCCTTGACCCCGTTGTCGAAGTCGGCGAGGACTTTCTTGATCACGCGACTGTACTCTCCCTCGGTGAAGCCGTACTTGCGGGCGCGAGCCAGCTCGGCGGTCAGAGCCTCGAGGGCACGGGCGTACTTGCCCTCCTCGGCGACCACATCGGCTTGGAAGGCGTCCTCCGTCTGTGCGACGATGAAGGATCCGATGCCGACAGAGGCTTGTAGGAAGGGCGCATTGGGCAGCTCGAGGATCTCATCAAAGCGGTTGGCGAAGAGCTGGCTGATGACGTTGGACATGAAGTCATTGAGGAAGCCAACGGCGGTAGCCTTGAGCTCCTTCGGCATCGCATCGTAGGTCTGTGCGATAGAGATCTGGGTGCCGGTGACCTCGGGATTGGTGATCACAGCCGCCTTTGGCTGGGGATTATCCGGTACGTCGAAGTAGACGCGCTCAGCGGGATTCTCCGGCATAGGGATGGAGGAGAAGGTCTTCTTGATCTGCGCCTCTACGTGGTCCACATCGATGTCTCCGACGACGATGATTGCCTGGAGGTCTGGGCGGTACCACTTGTGATAATACTTGCGGAGGGCATCGTAGGGGAAGTGCATCACGACGTCCATCGTGCCGATCGGTAGACGATTGCCGTAGCGGTGTCCCTCGGGGAAGGCTGAGGCGAGCAACTGCTGGAGGGCACGCATGGAGCCGTTGTCTCTCGTGCGCCACTCCTCCTGGATCACGCCACGCTCGTTGTCGATCTCAGCGTCGGTGAGGTCGAGGTAGCCGCTCCAGTCGTGGAGAATTAGCAGGCAGGAGTCGACGAAGTTCTGATTCGTCGTCGGAGCGTTCATGATCTGGTAGACCGTCTCGTCGATGGCGGTATAGGCATTGAGGTTGGAGCCAAATTTCACACCATTCTTCTCCAGGTAGTCGATCATACCCTTGCCGGGGAAGTTCTTACTTCCCTGGAATGCCATGTGCTCGAGGAAGTGAGCAAGACCGCGCTGGTTGTCCTCCTCGAGGACGCTGCCGACGCGCTGTGATATGTAGAAGTGGGCCCTGTCCTTAGGCTTCTCGTTGTGGCGGATGATATAGGTGAGCCCGTTGTCGAGCTTGCCCATCCGCACGTCCTTGTCGATCGGCAGCGGAGGGGTCTGCTGCGATGCATCCTGCGCTCTGCCGGGGAGTATCGCCACAGCGGCGAGACTCATCACTCCGGAGAGGAGGGTAAGAAAGTGGTTGCTCATGTGTTGATTGATTTTGTATATAAGTTTTGTAGTTTTATTCTGTGGCAAATTTAGAGGAAAAAGTTGGTAGTCTCAAGTACTAAGGTACTCACTTTGCACGCCTCTCCTACCAGACGACCAGCTCATCAGCGAATAGGAACCTTCCCCGCTGCGCCTCCTCGTACTGGATCCTAAGGTAGCGGCAGGTGGTGCGGGGGTAGAAGGTGAAGGTCTCGAAGCGTAGCTTGCGGTCCGTCGGGTCCAGTGTGGACTCGATGCGATCCACCACAGTCCACTCCTCGCCATCGCTGCTGACCGAGAGCTCTACCCACTCCGGTGCGTAGATCCCCGGGATGGTATTGTGCATACAGCGGGTGGAGACCTTACTGATCAGTGTCTCCTCGCCCATGTCGAGTATGCCGATATTGGATGGGGTGACGATGTTGCCATACCAGCGTCCGTCACCAAAGGAGACTGACCCGCGGTAGCCGTCCGTCAGGACGGTCTCAAAGCCCCCACCGTCATACTTGCCCTCCACGGGCGTTTCCCACTTTATCGGTTTGCCTATGGCGCGGTGGTGATCCACCCGGAGCGTGACGGGATCGCCTACCGGCTCGCCGTTGCGGAACTGCCGGACGACGATGTCAGCGCTGTCACGCACCTCGATCGTCTCGTCCTCCCCGATCTTCGGGTCACTCATCTCGGGGACCTTGGCATCGACTCGGTACCTCATCTCGCAGGGATCTAGCTCCGTGGTCCAGCGGACGCGGGTGAGACCGGCATCCTGGTCGACCTCGGTCTCGGACCGAAGTCCATTGGTCAGATCATATGACTGTATGCCCCGCTCGTGGAGCAGTGGGATGTGCCGATTGACCCGTATGCGGAAGTCCTCCCACGACCGCTTCTGCTGTGGTGTCCAGCCGATCTCGGCGATGGCGAGTAGGCGGGGGAATATCTTATACTCCAGTGCATCATTCGTCTTGACATACTCGGTCCACATATTTCCCTGCACTCCCAGCACCAGCTCACACTCCTCGAGGGAGAGCTCCTCCGGCACCGGGTCGAGGGCGTAGGTCTGGGCGAGGTCGCAGTAGCCCTCGTTGCTCTCGTAGTCCACGGAGAGCGGGTCCTCCTGATAGTAGTCGAGGTAGCACTGCGGGCTGGGGGTCATGATCACCTGGTGCCCGCTGCGGACAGCACGGAGTCCGCCCTCCATACCCCTCCATGACATTACGATCGCACCGGGTGCCAAGCCTCCCTCGAGGATCTCGTCCCAGCCGATGAAGTGTCGGCCGTCCTTCTCGATCATCTCGCCCATGCGGTGGATGAAGTAGCTCTGCAGCTCATCCACGTCCTTGAGCTTTGCACGGCGCATCACCTCGCGGCACTTGGGGCAGCTCTTCCACGCCTGCTTGCCCGCCTCGTCCCCGCCGAGGTGGATGAAGGTGGAGGGGAAGATGTCGTACACCTCGCTTAGGACATCGCGGAGGAACTGGTAGCTCATCGGATTTCCGATGCAGAAGTCACTCTCTCCCCGCCGAGCTCTCCCGCTGCAGCTCAGCATCGGATAGGCGTGCAGCACCTCCTCACTGTGGCCCGGCATCTCTATCTCCGGGATCACCGTGATGCCTCGGGCGGCAGCATAGGCAACGATCTCCCGTGCCTGCTCCTGCGTGTAGTATCCGCCATAAGCGTCTGATGTCCCCTCCTTAGCGTAGCGCCGGTCGCCCTCTATCCACCACTTCACCCAGTCGCTCTCGGTGCGATAGGCGGTCCGCTCAGTGAGCCGGGGGCGGCTCTTGATCTCCAAGCGCCAGCCACCGGCATCGGTGAGGTGCCAGTGGAGCCGATTGAGCTTGTACCGCTGCATCTCGTCGAGCAACTTTTTCACCTCCTCCACACCGAAGAAGTGCCGGCTCTCGTCGAGCATCAGTCCGCGGTACTCGAGCCGTGGCTTGTCCTTAATCTCCACCGTAGGGATCCCTGTCGGCAGGATCAGCTGCCGAAGCGTCTGTAGGGCATAGCCGATCCCATCCTCGTCGGCAGCGGTGATCCGGATGCCGCCTCGCTTGACGGAGAGGGTGTAGGCTCCCGGCGTGGTCAGCTCCTTGGCGTCTATCGTGCAGACGACCGACCCGTAGGTGTACTCCGGCGTCAGCTCCAGCGTGGGCAGCCCCGCCCTGCTGAGGTCCGCATTGAGTCCCTCGACGAGTATGCGATTGCGCTCATCCGCTGAGGGGAGGACGATTGTGTGCCCCTTAGTGAGCGGCACTACGCCACCATCCTGCCAGACCACCTCCTCGGGCATCGGAAGCAGGGTAGGGTAGTCGGACGACTTACCTCCGAGCCGACAGCTCGATAGGATGAGGAGAAGAAGGGTAAAGGCGATCGCTGAGTGTCTCATGGCCTCTCTGGTAGCAGGGTAAAAAAGAGTGTGCACCCTCTTCCGCCTAAGGTCTAGCCTTACGATCGGGGTGCACACTCATGATGAAATCAATGTCGTCGACTTAAATAGTTGCGTGGTCTGCCTCCGCCCAGCCTCTAAGTCCCTCGATGAGGGCGTCATTCTCTGCCTGATGGGGGAGGGGGGCGATGCGAATTTCGTTGCCATGGATGTCGATACCCTTGGCTGCTGTGCCGACGAGGATGTGGTGCTCCTTGAGCAGGTACTCCGCCACCTGCTGAGCGGGACTGCTGCACTCTACGAGGAAGAATGGGGCATCACTGAGCTTGCTCTCAAATCCCTCGATCTTGTCGATCTCCTTGGCGAGCAGTCGTGCGTCCCTCAGCCACTTACGGATGGGGATCGTGAAAGACGCGGGATGGACAAGGACATAGTGAACCGCCTCCAGCGCAAGCGAACTGATCCCCGTCGGGACGTAGTCCTCCCTGAGACCGTTGATGAAGTCCGGTCGGGCGCAGATATAGCCGACGCAGAGCCCGGCGAGGTTGTAGGCGCGGGAGAAGGACGAGAGTACCACGAGATTGGGGTACTTCTGGATGTCCGACACCTTCAGCGTCTCCTCAAGGACATACTTCCGCATAGAGAGGTCGACGATGATCGTGGTGTCGGGGTGCTTCTTGAGGAGCGCGAGGAGATCTCTGTGGCGGTAGACCTTGCCGTCCGGGTTACTCGGCACAGAGAGCCAGACGAAGTCGATCCCCTCTGTGACTAAGTCTGCCAGTTGGGTCCCCTCCGGAGCCTCCCTTACCTCATGACCGGCGTGGTGCAGTGCCTGCCGAAACTCCATCCCTGTGGGTGGGAGGATCAGCGAGCAAGCTCCTCGGTGTGCATCGGCGATCAGCCGAACCGCACCATCACCACCGTCGGTGATGAGAAGCTCGTCCTCGTCGATCTCCAGCCGACGCGAGAGCAGCCGTGCGATACGTGCGCTGCTGTCGCCGGGAGCCTTGGAGATCAGGTCGATCTGATTGACTAAGTGCTCCTTGATCGGATCGAGACGAGCGCCCTGCCACTTGAGGGTGCTGAAGTCGAGCACCACCTCCTCTTCCTTCTCCTGCTCTCTACGAGCAGAACCTTTAGCCGTATGAGTCATAAGTCGATATGAATGCGATTCAATTTTCCTAAGGTCAAAGGTACTAATAATCGCCCACACCCCTCGCCCTGCTCCGAAGCATAACAGGGGTGACGCATTTGAGCTTTAAAGCAAAGAAGTGATAATCCCTGTGTCGCTGTGCAATCCTGTCGACTGATCCCCGCCCTGCTGCTACTGCCTGCCGATCCCGCAGGGGCGAAGCCCCGGAGGGATCATCGTTTTTTAGACCGGGTGTCGAGGCACGAGGTGCCGAAGACCCCGGGAAAGAACGACGTATTTAAGATATACGACCCCGCCAGGGCGTCGCACTGGATGAGTAGGCTGATAGTGCGACACCCTGGCAGGGTCGCGATCGCTTGCTCCCCCTAATCCACGGGTCTTCGGTGCTACGCCCCTCGACGATCATGTGACAAACTTACAGCTAAAAAGCGAGCGCCCCTTGGGTTCGCTCCAACAGTGCAAATATAGCACCCCCACCGGGAGGAGTTGTCTCTCAGAGTCTCTAGGTGTCTCTTCCTGTCATTTCCTGAACAAAAGTGCGTCTCCTGCGACTTCGTCACCTCGTGCGTCGATGTGAAATAAGCGTACGCATTAGACCTCGACCCCTTGCGGGTCACCGGGAAAGAGGATTTCTGCACGGCGACCCGCAAGGGGTCGAGGGGGTAGGGACGGATCACTGTACATCGGTCACCGCTTCGCAGATGACCGATGCTTATGGAGCGAGCACCCTTCGGGTGCCTCTCGGATGAGCCCCCTGGGTATATGATTACACCAATGCTCAAATGCGTCACCCCTGGGGAGCATAACAGGGGGTGGACAGACCGATTATCTTTTCCCGATACTAGGGGCAAAGGGGGACTCTCTCAGCAGCAGATATCCCGCTGCTTCTTGATCAGGTCAAGATGGACTTCGGTGCCATGGATGAGTGTCTGGGCGATCGGGCAGTGGGCTTCGGTCATCTCCAGCCAGCGGCGCTTCTGGTCGGCGTCAGCCTCGAGGTCTGCCTCCATACGGATGTCGATCCTCCGGATAGCCGGCCCCAGCTCAGGCTCCAGCTCGCCGATGACCGTCAGACGGAGGCTCCGCAGCTCGATGCCGATGCGCTCGGCAGCTCGGTGTGCGACGACATTGACGCAGCCGGCGAGAGCGCCGAGGAGCACCTCGACCGGATTGGCAGCCTCATCGGTCCCGCCTTCGTTGGTCGGTTCATCGGTATGAAATACAAATTGCCGAACCTTGATCTCTGTGCGGCACTCGGTCTCGCCCTCAGCGCGAGCGACGAGCTTGATGGTTTTCTTTTCACTCATAATGCATTCTTGATATGGGATGATCTCCCCAAACGTACGACTTTTTTCCTACTCTTGGGTACAAAAAAACACTGCCGACGGAGTGCCGGCAGTGCTTATGGTGAGATGGGAGGAGGTTATTTCTTCTCCTTTGTGAAGTTGACCTTAACCTTCTTGGTGAAGAGGTAGCCTGTGAGGGTATTCTCCGAGGTCCTAGTGAGGTCAAAAGAGAGGACTCCTGGCTGTGCGTCCCACGCCTTGTCGAGGCTGAGAGTTACCTTGGGGTGCTTGTAGATGTAGGTGCCATTACGAGAAATGGCTCCCAGATTACCCGCCTTGCTCGTGAGGGTAAAACGGTTGTTGCCATCAAAGGTGAGGATCCACGCCACGGGGTCGATGTCTGTCTTATTGTCCTTTACCTCTGCCACCCACTTGGTATTGGCGAGCGGGGAAGCATTCTCGGGGATATTTCCGTCATCCTCCTTGCACGAAGATGCGAAGAGGGTGAGACCGATGAGTGCCATCGTGGCGATGAGAATATTCTTGACTTTCATAATCTTGCTATTTTGGTTTGGTGAAACATTTAGCATCACAAAGTTCTGATATAATAGTCAGCAAGCCAAATTTTCGCCGTTAAATAGTCTTGTGGTCTGTCACTAAACCTTGTAGTGGAGCGATTTGTCCTCTCCAATGGGTCACGCCACGATGTTTCGACCGATCCAGAAGAGGACGATCACCACAAGTGCCACAACGGACGCCCGGTAGCCGTAAAGCTGGTCGAGGAGTCGCGTACCTCGAGCATTATGGCGAGACAGAGGCTTCAGGATCAGCCCGAGGAGGAGATAGGGTAGAGCGATGACGAGGAGAGGATTCATACGCCAGGCGCCGGGGAGGTCGAGATTGAGGAGATGATGGATCGCTCGCTGGGAGCCACATCCCGGGCAGAGGTACCCCGTCAGTAGCCGAAAGGGACACCTCGGGAAGATCGGCACCACAGAGGGGTCGAGGTACTTGTAGGTTACGGCGAGCCCTATGAGGAGAACGACGATCAGGACTTGTCCTACCCGCCGGCGCATCTCAGGACTCGGTAATGGCGGTCAGGCTAATGCTGGATAGGGCACCCATCAGCGCCAGGATGGCGTAGATCCCCACTACGGCAATACCGCACCAGAAGCCGTAGGTGACCCACTGTTTCGCCTTGGCGGAAAATTCGTTGGCTGCAGTGATGTTCCCGCTTGAGAAAGCACTATTTGCCTGCACCGAGTAGACGATCCCGAGGATCCCGAAGACCATGCAGCAGAAGAGTGTGACCAGGATCGACTCCACGAGATAGTCCTTGGGCTTAGTACCGACAGTCTGCCCCTGAGTCGGTGGAGGCACAGTTCCCGCGGGCACAAGTAGTCCTGAGAGCTCGGGCAGGTCGCCCGCACGGATCCAGTCGGGGAGTCCCTCTCTCCAGACAAGGGTCTGCGGGGTTACTCTTCCTCTGAGCTGTTCGATCGGGAGTGGCCCTTGCTGCTCACTTCCATTCAGTATGTAATACTCTGACATAAGGTTTTGTTGCGATGAGTTTGGTCAAGTCTGAGAGCAAAGTTAGGAATAATTGACACCACTGGCACTAAGGAAAGAGCCTGCTCACACCGGCTTGGAGAAGCGCTTATCCGTCTGTTGCATCAGGGGATCAAGTGAGGCGGCCACGTAGCGCACGTAGGGCGAGCCGATAGGTAGCTCGATCCCCTCAGGAGTCAGCCTCATCAGCCCGTCCGCTGACATCTCGTGCAGCTTGTCCCGATCGTATACTACGGCCTGCATAGTCTCCTCTATGGCGGTGCCGAGTCGCTCAGCCACTTCGCTCCACCGAAGGCGGTAGTTGCACATCAGAGTCTCGATCACCTCTCGGACGATCTGCTCCCGCGGGGAGAGCAGGTAGCCTCTCTCGGTGTAGAGCTGCCCGGCACTGAGGGTGTCGATGTACTCGGTGATGTCTCGCCCGTTCTGCGCATAGGCGGTGCCGAGCTGACTGATGCCGGTGACCCCGAGAGCATAGACCTGCGCCGTGGTCCTGAGGGTGCAGTACCCTTGGAAATTTCGTCTCAGTCGTCCCTCATCGAGTGCTATGCTGAGCTCGTCAGATGGGAGGACAAAGTGATCCATCCCGATGGATCTGTAGCCCTCGCTGTGGAGTATATCGGCCGCGCGGCGGTACATGTCCTGCTTCTCCCCCGGCTCCGGGAGACCTGCCCGCTCTAAGATCAGCTGCCGCTTATGTACCCATGGCACGTGACCGTAGCTAAAGGTGACTATCCGCTCCGGATGGATCTCTGCCGCCATCCGGACAGATCTCGCAAAGCTCTCCGCCGTCTGGTGCGGCAGGCCAAAGAGGAGATCCATATTTACCGTCGCACCCGCATCGTGCAGAATCGACACGATCTCGCCGACCGGGAGGAGTGGGGGCTCTCGGTGGACGATCCGGAGCACCTCCTCATCGAAGTCCTGCACCCCGAGGCTGTAGCGGCTGAAGTGGCAGTCGGTCAGCTCTGCCCAGGCATGCTCATCGAGGTAGCCGGGATGGCACTCGATCGCTATCTCCGGTCGGTCGATCGTCTCCATGAGAGAGAGGAGGTGCTCATTGAGCTCGCGGAGGTAGTGGACAGGTATGGCAGTGGGACTGCCGCCGCCATAGTGGATCTGTGAGATCTTGCGTCCCGGTGTGAGGTGCGTGGCGATCAGGTCGATCTCTTTATGCAGCGCCTCCACGTAAGCCTCTATGCGATCTGGGCGAGCCATCGGGTAGGAATTGCAGGCACAGAAGTGGCAGAGCTGGCGGCAGAAGGGGATGTGTATGTAGAAGGAGACGTGGTTGTCCGATGCCCCATTGGACGCCTCTACGGCAGCGAGGAAGTCCTTCGGCTCTATGCTGTGGAAGAAATTGGCAGGCGGATAGCTGGTGTACCGAGGGACAGGTTGATTGTACTTCTCGAGGAGGGTATCGCTATTTTTCATTCTTAAAGACAAGATGTATGTAGATAAGTGAGATGAGCGCCAGCAGCACGGCAAGGGCAAAGAGTCCACTGTAGCCGGTGTGGTCTGCGACCACGCCACCGAGGATCGCCATCCCCATACCGCAGAGGTGGGTGATGACGATCTGCACCGTGAAGTCTGTCCCCTCGCGACCCTCTCGTAGGGTCTCCATGGAGGAGACATAGACGACGACCGTTGCACTCCCGTAAGCCGCCCACAGGAGCATCACACCTATACTCACGAGGAGTGTGCTGACCTCGACCTGTGTCAGTATGAGGAAGTAGAGTGTGGCGACTAAGATCAGTGTGGCGAAGTACTTCCGCGCCCGATAGATCCCGATGCGACGGACGATGAAGCCAGCTGCGATCGAACTGACAAAGGCAGTCCCGGTGCCGAGTAGTCCGCTCAGGACGCCTATGGAGCCCATATCAAACCCCTGGTCCACCAGCCACGGACGCAGCATAGGCAGTATCGCCATCAGACCCGAGTAGAAGAGTAGGAGGAAGAGCACCTGGCGCCAGATCCCCTTACGGGAAAAGAATAGGGCGAAGTCACCGATCCCGGCTCGTCGCTTGGGATCTTTTTTCTCAAAAGAGATCTGTCGCTCCCGACCTAAGGGAACCAGCGCCAGCAGCACGAAGAGTGCCAGACAGAGCAGGACCACCTGCCAGCCGTACCGATGTAGGACGACCAGTAGCAGCCCGCTACCGACCAGTGTGCCGGCAAAGCTTCCTGAGGACTGCATCGTATTGACGAGACTCTTGTCGCGCCCTCCGTAACTAAGCGCTGCGAGGGAGTCGGTGGCGATGTCTTGTGTCCCGGAGGCGATCAGCGCCAGGATGATCAGCCCGAGGATCAGGTAGATGTCTGTGCTCACTTGCAGCAGACCTATGGCGCAGAGCAGTCCGGCGTAGATCACCTCCGAGACGATGATGCAGCGCTTGTAGTCCCGCACCGTCAGGCAGTGGCGGTCCACCAAGGGCGCCCAGAGGAACTTCAGGATCCATGGGAGCTTAACCAGCTGGAGGAGTCCGATGGAGGAGAGGGAGAACTGCTGCTCCCGCATCATCACCTGCAGTGCTGTGGAGAGGAAGCTCGAGGGGATGGACTGCGCCACGTAGAGACAGAAAAACGTCCCCAGTGTAAGTGCCTCAGCTCTGTATAGCGTACTATCCTTCTGCTTCATAAGGTGATGACGCTGGGGAGGAGGTGGTATCGTCCGGTGGAGGTGCGGGGTAGCTTTCGCTCCTCAGGGCTGCGGAGGAGCGGTCCCTCGGCGACATCGTAGTGACCGAAGCGGTAGTAGCCGTTGGCTCTGCCGCCCCAGCCGTAGTTGCAGTGGAGATAGAGTGCATCCTCCGTGCGGAGGAGACCGTCCACGATCCAGGTGTGGAATGTGAGGTCCTCCCGACCGGCGGTGAGGATCACCGGCAGCCCGCCCCTGAGACTCTGCTCGATCGTCCCTCTCAGTCCCCACCAGTGAAGTCTTGCCTGATGGAAGCCCATCCGGGTGAGGAGAAGGCGGATACGCCAGGGCCAGGTGAGACCAAAGTCGGTCGTGTAGGTCGTCGAGAGTGCTTCGCCTATCTCTGAGAGAAATCGGCCTGCCATCTCCCGCTCTGCAGCGGTGGAGGTGATCCCGGGATCGAGGGCGGAGACCCGCTCGAGGGAGCGGTAGAGAGGGTTTTTGGAGTTGTGCTCGACCGCCAGCCGGGTGAGGAGCTGTGCCAGCGCCACAGGAGCGCAGCCGGCAGGAGAGCGCCCGATGGGTGATGAGGGTCGCAGTCCTCTCCGGATCGGGGTATTGAGGTCAAAGGGGGTACCTTGATGCCAGATCGTGCGGATCATCATTGGGATGTACTCCGTCACATCTTCGGGCGTGATCAGGGCGGAGCCGCTGAGGAGATCCATCAGACTTTGTCTCTTTTCCTTCTCAGTCATGCTCTTCCAGATACCGTCGGATCGCACTTACGACCAGCTCCGCCGCCTCGAGCTCCTCCTCCGCAGTCCGCAGGTGACCAATAGGCACCACCACCTGCGCTCGGGAATAGTAGGGCTCTCTCTTCTCTGAGATCGCCTCGAGGTAGTCTCGCACCTCGCTATGCGTCTTCTCTGCCACTGCCGGTCGGGTCGCCCGGACACTGTAGAGCCTCTCGGCGAGTAGGTCAAGCGGTGAGCGGAGGTAGACGACCAGCCCGTGGGCGAGCATGCGGTCCATATTGTCCTCCCATATAGGCAGCCCTCCACCGGTGGCGATGAGGGTGTCTTCCATCTGTAGCAGCTCCAGTAACGCCACCCGCTCTCTCTTGCGAAACTTGTCGATCCCGCAACAACCGATCATTGATGAAATAGTAGTGTGGTAGCGGCTCTCGACGAAGAGGTCTGTGTCGACAAATTGCAACCCAAGCCGCTCGGCAACGATCCGCCCGATGGTGCTCTTCCCCACGCCGGGGAGTCCTATGAGGAATAGTGGTCTCACTGCGCTGTCGCTCTTACCTTACGATAAATAATTCCATAGAAGACGAGGGCAATCCCCTCCGAGACGGCGGTGAGGATAATGATAACCATCGTCAGCCCCCTGTCGTAGAGCAGTCCGCTGAGAGCTGAGCCGGCGAGTAGTGCCAGCCCGTAGAAGGTATTGAAGAGTCCGAAGCCGAGTCCGCGCTTTTTGTATGGCGTCAGGTCGGCTATAGCTGAGCGCATCACAGTCTCATGAGCGCCGAGGATCACACCGAGGATCACCATACCGGAGATGACCACCGGGACGGAGGTGCTGAGGGTGAGGACCGGGAGCAGCAGGGTCAGCAGCGGCACGATGAGGAGCACCAGGATGCCGCCGGTCCTGGAGCCGGTCCGCTCCTTCAGTCGGTCGTAAGTTCGCCCGATCAGCAGAGCCACTAAGGCATCGACACCCATGGCGCCGGCGTAGAGCATGGTAATCATTGTGTCGGACATAACGGACCGGACCTTGAGGTGATAGCCGATGATGCCGAAATTGAGCAGACCAAAGGCGGTGAAGAAGGTGAAGGCGGAGTAGATCCAGAACATCCGGCTCAGCTTACCCGGCTCGCCGGCAGGGGTAACCCCACCGTGCTCTTGCTCCAGGCGTGTCACCCGCCGCCAGACGTAGACGAGGAAGAGCATCAGCAGGACGAAAGGGATCGCCAGCAGCTTGTACCCGAGCTGAAACTCCCCCACGCCACTCTGACCGGCGTAGTAGAAGACGGCGGTAAAGATCAGTGGTCCGAGGAACGCCCCGAGCTGGTCGAGCGCCTCCTGCAGTCCGAAGGCGAAGCCCAGCCCCACCTGCCGCTCCGAGATGCCGGAGAGGAGCGTGTCCTTGGCCGGGCTGCGGAAGGCCTTCCCGATCCGCTCCGTCAGGATCAGGACGATGAGTACACCCCAGCTGGTGGTGCAGCCCATAAGCGGGATCACGAAGTGGACCCCATAGCCGAGGAAGAGGAAGAGCCAGTACTTGCCACTCTTGTCGAGGATGACCCCGGAGATGAGCCGGAGGGCGTAGCCGATGAACTCACCCAGCCCAAAGACCAGCCCCACTTGTGCCGCCGACACGCCGAGGAGACTGAGGTACTGACCATTGACACTACGCGCCGACTCGTGGACGATGTCTCCCAGCATGCTGATGATGCCGAAGAGGACGATCACCCCGAGTACCTGTCTTCGGACAGACTTGTCTTGCGTATGATCTGCTGTCATGACATTAGACTATTGTGCTACAAAGGTACGCAATCGAGTGGTGGTTTAGTACCCCGCTCTCATCCTCGTGACACAGGATCGGTCCACCGCTTCCGGTTTCGCCATTAAAACCCCTTACTTTTAGACTGTTATAAGTGTATCAAGGTTATGGGTGTGCAACGAGTTGGCTATCAGTATGAAGAGAACCGCTATTTCTATACCCGATATTAGTATTCACTATTACCGATATTAGTGTCGACTAATACCGGTAATAGTGAATACTAATATCGGGTATGGTCTGAGGGCGTCACTATGTGATCCGGATCTGCTTCCCTGGGTCGATCCCTTGTCCCTCGTCTCTTCTCTCACGCTCATCCAAACAAAAAAAGGACCCTTGGCCTGAGCCAAGAGTCCTCTATTATCGTATATGCCCTCGTCAAGTAAGGGCGTGCTTATGCGCCGACGCGTATCACCTCTCCCGGTCGAATCATGCTGCTCTTGCGGAGCTTCGGATTGAGTCTCCGGATCTGAGCCACTGAGGTGCCGGTCTTCTTGGCGATGTGAGACAGAGTATCGCCCTTGCGGACCCGGTAGGTCTTGAAGGAGTTGTCCCTCGTCTTCGTATTACTCGCTCTGTATTGGCTTGATGAGTTGCTTCGTGTGGAGCGACCCTTAGCATAGACGTACATCTCATTGCGAGGCGCACCGCTGGCGAAGTCGATCAGCTGCTGAGGATTGAGCGCAATGCCCATAAATCGTGTCTCATAGTGGAGGTGCGGTCCGGTGGAGCGTCCCGTGCTGCCACCGAGTCCGATCGCGTCACCGGCATGGACGACGGTATTCTCCTTCACGAGCTGCTTGGAGAGGTGACCGTAGAGGGTCTCCAGACCATTGGGGTGACGGATCACCACGTACTTACCATAGCCTCGCCCATCGATGTCGACCAGTCGTACGCGACCGGAGAAAGTGGCGCGGACGGTGTCGCCGCGATTGAGGTCAATGTCCACGCCGTAGTGCATACGACGGAAGCGACGACGATAGCCGTAGCCGCTATTGATGCGGCGGATGCCATCTAATGGGTAGACAAATTCCTTGAGACTGATCTCGTAGCGAGAGGGGATGACAGCAGACGCCCCGCGGATGGGGTTTAGGGAGCTGTTCCAGGACTCCTCACCGTAGAGATCGACAGAGGGATAGAGGAGATCCTCCTCGGTCAGTTCGTCCAGATTGAGAGACTCATTGATCGCCTTAGCGAAGCTTGTGACCAGCGTTGTGTCTCTGTAATTGAGGTTAGAAGCGAGTAGCTGAGCGGCTGCTCCGGTTTTCTTGTCCGCGTCCTTAGAGGCGACCTCGGTGGACTTTCGGTTGTGGTGATTGGTCGTTTCGTTACTCTTCTGTGCATAGCCAAGGGCACAAGTGACGAGTAATGCTCCGACAGCCACCACTCTCCGAAGTAGTGAGTTGGGTGTACTCATTCTGTAATAAAAGAAGGTTGACATCCCCTCCTCAGACTCCCTCAAGCTTTGGCGTGCTCTCATCGTCCACAGCAGTACGGGACGCCAAGACCAAGTCAACTCCGGAGGACGAAACAGGAGAAGATATAAAACACAATTTCTGTAGGAGTTTCCCCTCATTTCTTGACTATGAAAGCTCATCACCACAGTGGCCCCGTACACTTACGAGCGGCTCACACGGGCAACAGTCTCCCAAGAGAGAGAACTCTTACACGGCGCAAGGTACAAATTATTTCCTGAGTTGGCACAGGCGATATCCCCTTTGCCCATATATTTAAGCACTTTTTAGCACCATTTTGACTTCAGGCGCTCTCTTTGTGTATGCTCCGCTGCTCGCGGACCTGTCGCCGGTCGTGGTGGATCACCTGGAAGGCGTTGAAGATGTTCTGGAAGATAGAGTAGGCCGCTTGCGACACGGAGGCGATGGGATTGAGGTACGACTGGATCATCCATATGCTGATGGAGGAGTTTTTCTGTCCCAGAGCCTGACCGATGGTGACGCTCTCGCCGAGTACCCTTCTACTCATTGCCTTGCCGACAGTGTACTGGATGATGCAGGTGACGAGGCCGATCAGCACCAGCACGACAATCATCGTCGCCACGCCCTGACGCTCCTTCGCTACGAAGTGGACGGTATTAGCGATGACGAGCGAGAGGAGGAATATCCAAATATATAGGGAGGCGGAGGAGAGGGCGCGAACCTTGGCGTGCAGGGAGGGGAGCTTCCAGCGGATACCGAAGGCGGTCAGTAGCGGGATCATCACGATCGGAAGCACGCCCACAAGCACGTGCGCCATCGACTCAAGGAGAGTCCCCTGAGGATGACCGAGCCAGCCGAGGATCAGCGGACCGGTGATGATGATGCTCAGACAATTGAGCACCACATAGGAGGTGACGATGGCGATGGAGCCGCCGAGGAGCCCTACGATCACCGGTGCTGCCGCTGCCACGGGACAGAGGAAGCACATCAGCACCGCCTGGGCGTAGATCTCCGCATACGGCACCGGGAGGTACCGCACCAGGAAGTACCCGCCGAGTGCCAGCACTATCTGTGTGACGATGAGGGTCAGGTGGATCGGTCTCGGGCGTATGTCCCGCGGTGCGATCCGGGAGAAGGTGAAGAAGAGCATGGTCATCAGCACGTAGGGGATCATCGGGCTGAGGACCGACAGAGGTCGGTAGGCGACGATACCGAGTAGGATGCTCCCGAAAAGTCCGTACTCCTTGAGGAGCCTCTGGATCGTTGTCCTGGCGTCTCTGCTCACCTTAGCTGTACCTGGTCGACCATATCCTCCGCCAGTCGTGCGTGGAGGAAGAGCCCAGCCATCTCCGCAAACTCGCCATCCTCCTCTGTCGTGAGGAAGTGCGAGATCCCATTCTTACTCAGTCTCCTCTCCATCTCCGGGTGACGCTGCAGGTACTTCTGCGTAGACTCCGCTACGATCATACCCTGCTCCGCGATCACGATGTCGTCGCGGACAAACTCCCGTATCCGGGGGAGCAGGACCGGGTAGTGCGTGCAGGCGAGCTGGATGGTGTCGATCCTCGGATCCTTCCGCAGTAGCTCCTCGATATTTCGCCGCACGAAGTAATTGACTCCCTCATTGGCCTGATACTCGCCCCCCTCGATGAGAGAGACCCACATCTTGGGCGCCTGCTGGGTGAGCTGTATCTCGGGATGGAGACGATTGACCTCGAGGAGGTAGGTATTGCTCTTCACCGTCGCCGGTGTTGCGAGTATTCCCACATGCCCATTTCGGGTCAGCTCCCCGAGCCGCTCCACCGTGGGGCGAATGACGCCGAGGATACGACGAGAGGGGTCGCTGCTCGTCGGGAGATCGACCTGCTGCAGTAGTCTCAGCGCATGAGCGGAGACCGTATTGCAGGCGATGATCACCATTGGGCAACCGCAGGCAAAGAGGTGCGACACCGCCTCGCGAGCGTACTCGTAAATCGTCGGGAGGGAGTGCTTCCCATAGGGTGCACGGGCGTTGTCGCCGAGGTAGAGGAAGTCGTACTCCGGCAGCAGCTTGCGTAGGTAGCGGAGGATCGTCAGCCCTCCGTAGCCTGAGTCGAAGACCCCGATCGGAGCCTCCATGTAGGGGAATGGGGTAGGTGTCCTGCCTATGCTCATAGACCCACCTCTATCTCTCGACCGAAGGGATGAAGTGCAATCCCCGCAAACTTGAAGTGCTGCTTCCCGAAGGGGATCCCGATGATCGTGATGCAGAGGAGGATCCCGAAGAGGAAGTGCACGAGTGCGATCCAGATACCGCCGAGGATAAACCAGAGGATATTGAGGAATGTGCTCCCCAACCCTCCGCTTGACTCACTCACCTTGCTCCCAAAGGGGAAGACCATTACGGCAGCGATCTTGAAGAGCTGGAAGCCAAATGGGATCCCTACGATCGTCAGGCAGAGCACCAGCCCCGCCGTCATGTAGCCGATGGCGGTCTCCAGTCCGCCGAAGATCCACCAGATAATATTTCCCAGGATCTTCATCATTCGCCTCTCATCTTGAGGAACCTGTCAGCTGCGATAGCCGCACGGCAGCCGATGCCGGCTGCGGATACGGCCTGGCGATAGACTGAGTCAGCCACGTCACCGGCAGCATAGACGCCCTCGATCTCCGTCGCCGGGTCACCGCTGTCCTTAGTGAGGATAAACCCATGCTCATCGAGCTTCAGTTGGCCATTCAGGAAGTCGGTATTGGGCTTATGTCCGATAGCCTCGAAGAATCCATCGATCGCAATCTCGGTGCGGTGCTCGTCCGCCTCGCCCTTATTCACCACCAGCTTCGCTCCCTGTACGGTAGGCTCCCCGAAGAGTCCCTCAGCCTGATGCTTCCAGAGCACTTCGATATTCTCCGTCTCCATAACCCGATCCTGCATCACCTGACTGGCACGAAGCTCATCTCGGCGGACGATGAGGTAGACCTTCTTGGCTAGGCTGGAGAGATAGATCGCATCACCACAGGCTGTGTCTCCGCCGCCGACGACGGCAACGGTCTTACCTCTGTAGAAGAATCCATCGCAGGTGGCGCAGGCGCTAACGCCGGCACCCATATACTTCTTCTCCTCCGGCAGTCCGAGCATCTTGGCAGAGGCGCCGGTGGCGATGATCACAGACTTGGCGGTGATGGTGTACTCACTATCCACAGTGGCGACGAAGGGGCGCTGGCTGAGGTCTATCTCGGAGACCAGTCCGGAGCGGATATCTGCCCCATAACGCTCAGCCTGCTTGCGCAGGTCGTCCATCATCTCGAAGCCTCCCACACCCTCGGGGTAACCGGGGAAGTTCTCTATCGACGTGGTCTCCGTCAGCTGTCCGCCCGGTTGCAGTCCCTCTATGACGATGGGGGAGCGATTGGCGCGCGCAGCATAGATGGCAGCGGTGTATCCCGCCGGACCGGAGCCGATGATCAGGATGTCTGTCTGAGTATTCTTGTCCGTATTCATAACGATCTTATCTTAAGTCTATGAGTGTTGCTCCCTTGATCTTCTCAGGAGTGTATTTGAAAAATGATCTATCCTTCAGTTCCCTAAACTTCCCCTCCTCAAATCGTGTCACCTCTATCAGCACCGGCTCCATAAGCCCCTTCTCCTCCAGACGAAGGGAGATCGGGCGACCGTCGGGTGCGATCAGCGCCTCGAGTCTGGCGAGGGATCCGTCGTATCGGTTTTTCCCCTTTGTGCGAGGCACCGCCGTGACGCGGATATTCTTGCCCTCCCTCTTCTTCGTGAGGGAGAAGGCATTCTTCCTCACGCCCTCGAGATTGAGCAGCGGATTGATCTCCATCAGGTCCTCCTTGTGCGGCGTGGAGAGATTGACCTCCCCGCTCTGCTTGACATAGACCCAGAGGTCCGTCCCGTCGTACCACGCCTTGACTTCCTCGGAGTCGTAGTAAAACCGCCGTCCCTCGGCGTAGTACTTGCAGTCTGTCGTCACGTCCTCGAGGGTCATACGGAAGTCGACCTGCAGTCCCTCCTTTGCCTGAAGTAGCTCGATCGACTTATCGAGCGCGTCTACCGTCTGTGCGTGGGCGACGAGGCAGAATAGAGAGAAAAAGAGCCCAAGGGTATATCGAAAGTGAGTCATATATAGTGTCTGTCTTAGATCTCCGGATGAAGGATCCGCTCGAGCTGCTCCTGTGTCGTCACAAGGAGCTCGCGCGAGCCTCGCCCGTCCGGCTTACTGATAATGCCTGCCGCCTCCAGTTGGTTGCAGAGCCGGGCAGCGCGGTTGTATCCTATGGCAAAGAGCTGCTGGATCAGCGAGATAGAGACACGCCCCTCCGCCACGATGCGCTCCGCTACTACGTCAAAGAGGTTGTCCCTTTCGTTCGGATCGATCGAGCCGTCTCCTCCTGCAGCACCGCCCTCGCCCTCCTGGCTGACCTCCGGTAGCTCGTACGCCGTCGGGTAGCCGCGCTGCTCGCCGATGAAGTCCACCACGCCATTCACCTCAGGTGTGTCGACAAAGGCGCACTGCACGCGGGTCAGCTTTGTGCCGGACTGATAGAGCGCATCTCCCTTGCCGACCAGCCTATTGGCTCCGCCGGAGTCGAGGATGATGCGGGAGTCCACCTGCGAGGTGACGCGGAAGGCGAGACGACCGGGGAAGTTTGCCTTAATCGCACCGGTGATGATGCTCGCCGTCGGTCGCTGCGTCGCGATAATGGCATGGATGCCGATGGCGCGAGCCTTCTGAGCCAGACGGGTGATCGGCAGCTCGATCTCCTTGCCCGCCGTCAGCAGCAGATCGCCGTACTCATCTATGATCAGGACAATGTAGGGCAGGAAGCGGTGACCGTTCTCAGGATTGAGTTCCCGGTTCCTAAATCGCCTATTGTACTCCACGATATTGCGGCAGGAGGCGGCTGCCAGCAGCTCGTACCGATCGTCCATCTCCTGACAGAGGGAGGTGAGTGTGTCGGCGGCGCGCTTCGTGTCGGTGATGATCACCTGATCCTCATCCGGGATCTTCGCCATAAAGAGCTTCTCCACCCGGGAGTACATGCTAAACTCGACCATCTTCGGGTCGATCATCACAAACTTCAGCTCCGATGGATGCTTCTTGTAGAGCAGGGACATGATGATCGCATTGAGTCCCACCGACTTACCCTGTCCCGTGGCACCCGCCACGAGGAGGTGGGGCACCTTAGCGAGGTCAAAGAGCAGGACATCATTCGTGATCGTGCGACCGAGTGCCACCGGGAGCTCCATCTTCGTCTCCCGATAGACCGAGGAGGCAAGCACACCCCGCATGCTGACGATCTGGGGTCGCTTATTGGGCACCTCCATACCAATGGTCCCCTTACCGGGGATCGGCGCAATGATACGAATACCGAGCGCAGAGAGACTCATCGATATATTGTCCTCCAGACTCCGGATGCGGGAGATATGGATCCCTGCTGCCGGGACGATCTCATAGAGCGTGATCGCCGGACCGACCGTGGCGGAGATCTTATTGACCTCTATCCGGAAGCTCTTGAGTGTGTCGAGGATCAGCTGCTTATTCGCATTGATCTCCTCCATGTCGATCTCCCCGTCGTCGCTGCCGTAGTCCTTGAGTAGGTCGAGGGTAGGGTAGTGGTAGTCTGCGAGGTCGCGCGTCGGGTCATACTCGCCCTGCTCACGGACCAGCTGCTGGGCGGTCGTCAGAGAGGAGCTCCCGGGGAGCTCGTCAGTCTGTCGGGCGTCGATCACCTCGATCTCGTCGGAGGGCGTTGTGGGAGCCACCGGTTCCGGTCTGCTGACGCTCACCTTCCCCGTGGTTCCCGCGGTCGTCACGATCGACTCCGGCACCTCTTCGATCTTCTCCTCATCCGTCTCCTCTTGGACCCCGGTCACTTCGTCGTCGGCGTCCTCAGGTATGGTGTTCTCATTATTATCTATCACTTCCTCCGCACTCTCCTGCTCGTCCGCGAGGGCGTTTGCCTCCTTCCGTTTCTTAGAGAATGAGGCGTAGCGTTGCATGAGGGAGCTAAAGGTGATCACCAGCAGCAGGATCAGGAGGAAGCTCATCAGCAGGAGTGCCCCCACAATACCTATATGCATCGTCAGGAAGGTCGCTGCCTCGCGTCCGAAGACTCCTCCGGGGAGGAAAAACCAACCGTCGGTCCACTCGGCCGGCATCAGTCCCAGGGTGATCGAAGTCCAGAGTGCCGCACAGATGCAGAGACTGATCTGACGGAACCATGAGACCCGCATCACCAGCGTTATCCAGACGCCCATCATCACGACGAGGTAGAGGAGGAAGACCAGCCCGAGGCCGATCCACTCGTTGACCAGCGTATTCATCAGCGTAAACCCGGTGATGCCGCCATGGCCCTGGATCCGCTGTGCCGCCTCCTCGGCGGTGATCTCCTGCCCCAGCAGCAGGCTCTGATTCTCTGCACCTGTGACGAAGTAGGAGAAGAAATTGTAGACCAGGAAGAGTCCAATGAAGAAGAGCGTCACCCCAGCGATGAAGCGCCACAGATCGCCAGGTACCCCCCTCTGCGGAAGTATCTGACGGAAGAAGTCACCCTTCTCCCTGCTACGTTTGCTGCTGCGCTTCGCCGATCGATCCCCTCGCTTATCGTCTGAGGTGGAGGCTTTGTTTAAGGTAAAATTCTTCACTGATAGAGCTGAGGTGTTACGCTCCCCGCACCTGCAAAAGTAACGAAAACGAAGAGACCTAACTAATCCTCTGTGCACACCTCCCCGGGGGGCTCCTCCGAAGTCACCTTATGCGCTGCCGACTCCACCGCCATCCATGTTACTCAAATCTATTACCGGTATTAGTCAAATCTATTACCGGTATTAGGCGACACTAATAGTGGTATTAGTCAAATCTATTACCGGTATTAGATCCGTGGATTACTTCTGCCGGATTGTCAGCTTTCTACGGGGACTCTCCTTTTTCGTCCCTAAGTGCATATGCCAGAGCGTACAGGACTCGGAAGAGGATTATTTGCGTACATTTGTGGGAGATGAGGGGGCGGGTCACTTATATAATATGGTGTAGATACTACTATGGAGATAGCAATCATAGGTACCGGCTACGTCGGTCTGGTGACGGGGACCTGCTTCGCGGAGATGGGTGTCCACGTCCACTGCGTCGATACGGATGCTGCCAAGATAGAGCGGCTCAGAGGCGGAGAGATCCCGATCTACGAGCCGGGACTGGACGAGATGGTTCGTCGAAATACGGAGGAGGGACGCCTCTCCTTCCACACCGATCTTGCGGAGTGCATCGATGAGGTAGAGATCGTCTTCATCGCCGTCGGAACGCCTCCCACAGAGAACGGTGATGCGGATCTGAAGTATGTCCGTGCCGTCGCCCAGCAGCTGGGACAGCTGATCCGTAAGGATATGCTTGTGGTGACGAAGAGCACCGTGCCGGTCGGGACAAGCCCTAAGGTGATGGCCGAGATCCGGAGGGGACTTGAGGCGCGTGGTCTGACCGACCTGAGGGTCGAGGTGGCGAATAATCCGGAATTCCTCAAGGAGGGAAATGCGATCAAGGACTTCATGAGTCCCGATCGCGTCGTGATCGGACTGGAGAGCGACTGGGCGAAGGAGCTGCTGACGAGACTTTATCGCCCCTTCTTGATCCGAAACTTCAGGGTCCTCTTTATGGACATACCAAGCTCGGAGCTGACGAAGTATGCGAGCAACGCGATGCTGGCCACGAGGATCAGCTTTATGAATCAGCTTGCCAATCTCGCCGATAAGCTGGGTGCAGACGTGGACCTCATCCGTCAGGGGATGGGCGCCGACCACAGGATCGGCTCCGCCTTCCTCTACGCCGGCAGCGGCTACGGGGGCTCCTGCTTCCCTAAGGATGTGCAGGCACTCGCCAAGACCGGCGAGGAGGAGGGAGTCTCGATGACCATCGTCGAGGAGGTGCATCGGGTCAATGAAGCTCAGAAGAGGGTCCCCTATGAGAAGCTCACCCGCCTGATCGGTAGCGACCTGAGGGGTAAGCGGATCGCCGTCTGGGGGCTGGCCTTTAAGCCCGAGACGGACGACATGCGGGAGGCGACCTCTATCGTGGTGATCCGTCAGCTGATTGAGGCGGGGGCGGAGGTGGTCGCCTGCGACCCTATTGCGATCGAGACAGCTAAGCGAGTGCTTCCGGACGGGGTGCAGTACACTAAGGATCTCTACCGGTCGGTCGAGGGGGCGGATGCCTTGCTGCTCCTGACGGAGTGGAAGATCTTCCGACTACCCAATTGGACCCGGATCAAGGAGCTGATGAGGGGAGACGTGGTGATCGACGGACGTAATATCTACGATGCCTCCGAGATAAAGAGACTGGGTCTCCGGTACGATGGCATCGGCAGGAGGTAAACTATGCACGCCTATATATAATGAGTGAAATGATCATTCGGAGCATCCTGGACACGGACCTCTATAAGTTTACGACCGGGTACGCGTATATGAAGCTTTTCCCCAGAGCGTGGGGAAGGTTTGAGTTCATCGACCGCAACAACCTGGTCTACCCTGATGGCTTTGCAGAGAGCCTCCGACAGGAGATTGTGCGGATGAGTGAGCTGCGACTGACTCGAGAGGAGGCGGACTTCCTCCGACAGGAGTGCCCCTACCTGCCACCCCTTTACATAGACTACCTCAAGGGCTACTCCTACGACCCTGAGGAGGTGACGATCGAGCAGGATGCGGAGGGTCACCTCCACATATCGGCTGAGGGGCTGCTCTACCGCATCACGCTCTGGGAGACGCCGATCCTGGCAATGGTGTCGGAGCTCTACTACCGGGAGACCGGTCAGCAGCCCGATCTGGAGCTGACGCGCTCAAAGGCGCTCGAGAAGGCTCGGGCCATGCAGGAGCACGGGCTGCAGGTGAGCCTCTTCGGTATGCGGCGCCGCTTCAGCAGCGAGGTGGAGGATCTGGTGACACGGATCCTCTGTGAGCATGGGGGGAAGTACTTCTTCGGCACCAGCAACGTCTACTACGCGATGAAGCACGGCATCCGCGTCACCGGGACGCATCCGCACGAGTGGGTGCAGTTTCACGCGGCGATCTACGGCTACAAGATGGCCAATTATATGGCTATGGAGGACTGGATCGATGTCTATGACGGAGACCTCGGCACGGTGCTCACCGATACCTTTACCACCGACGTTTTTCTCCAAAACTTCTCGAAGAAACATGCGGCCCTCTTCACCTCCCTCCGTCAGGACAGCGGCGACCCTCAGACCTTCACCGATAAAGTGCTGGCGAAGTATCGGGAGCTGCGGATAGATCCGAAGACGAAGTATCTCGTCTTCTCCGACGCACTCGACGTGGATAAGGCGGCGGCGATCAAGGAGTACTGCGACGGGAAGATCAGGGCCACCTTCGGGATCGGGACCAACCTGACCAACGATGTCGGTCACGGGATCAAGCCGATGAATATCGTGATGAAGCTCTTTGCCTGCAAGCTCGACGAGAAGATGCCGTGGCAGGACACCGTCAAGCTCTCCGACTCAGTCGGGAAGCACACCGGTGAGCCGGAGGAGATCGATCTTGCGATGAGAGTATTACGTATCGAGGAATAGGAGAAAATGAATATTGATAAGGAGATTGACCAGCTGGTCGACATTATAGGCGAGGAGGTAGAGCAGCTCGCTGCTCGAGAGCCGCACGGACTCTATGAGCCGATCCGATACATCCTCTCGCAGGGAGGGAAGCGCCTCCGGCCGCTTCTCGCACTGCTGACGTACCGCGCTTTCTGCCCCGAGGGGGCGGTGGAGGAGGTGGCACCGGTGATGAAGGCTGTGGAGACCTTCCATAACTTCACCCTCATCCACGACGACATCATGGACGATGCGCCGATGCGCCGCGGGGAGCCCACCGTCTATAAGAAGTGGGGCGCCAATGTCGGGATCCTCTCCGGTGATGCGATGCTGGTGGAGGCGTACCGCTGCCTGGAGTCGATCCGCCCGGAGTATCTGGGTCAGATCTTCTCGCTCTTCAATACTATGGCCGATGCGATCTGCCGCGGGCAGCAGTATGACCTCGAGTTTGAGGCCACGCCGCTCTCCTCGCTGACGATAGGGAGCTACCTCCGGATGATCAGCCTCAAGACGTCGGCGCTCTTCCGCGGGAGTATGGTGATGGGAGCGACCGTCACCGGCGCTTCGGTCGAGGATAGAGAGCATATCGCTCGTGCAGCGGAGCTGATGGGACTAGCCTTCCAGATTATGGACGACTACCTCGATGTCTACGGCGAGGCGAAGTTTGGTAAGCGCAAGGGGGGAGACATTATAGATAGGAAGAAGACTTGGCTCCTTCTCCGTCTCTACGAGTGCGACCCGAAACGAGCGGAGGAGGCGCTTGCCATCGAGAGCGAGGCAGACCGGATTGCGTCTGTAACCAATCTCTACGAGCAGTGGAATATCCACGCAGAGGCACTTAAGGAGGTCGACCGGTACACCGAGGCGGCTCTCGAGGAGCTGCGTGCACTCTCGGTCGATACCTCCGCACTCGAGCATATCATATCTACATTGACCGGAAGAGCCGTCTGATGTATCGGCTCATTGATACGCACGCTCACCTCTACTCGGAGGAGTTTGACGACGATCGCCCTGAGGTGATCCGTCGCTGTCGGGAGGCGGGTCTCGCTGTGGTTCTCCTTCCCAATACCTCACGCGAGTACATCGGTCGCCTGAGAGAGACGGTAGCAATGGCCCCTGACCTCTTCCTCCCCATGATCGGTCTCGAGCCTACCGATGTGGGCGAGGACTGGGAGGAGCAGCTGGATGCGCTCGAGAGCGAGCTCCGGACCAGTCCGGGGTACTACCGGGGTATCGGAGAGATCGGACTGGACTACTACTGGAGCCTGGAGTGGAAGGAGCAGATGATAGATGCCTTCCATCGTCAGGTGGAGTGGGCGAGGGAGCTAGACCTGCCGATGAGCATGCACACGCGTGCGGCCGTGACGGAGACGGTGAGGCTCTTACAGGAGTGGAGTGTCGAGGGATTGCGAGGCGTCTTCCACTCTTTCTCCGAGTCGGAGGAGGATCTAGAGGCGATCCTCAGCCTCGGGGAGCAATTTATGGTGGGGATCAATGGCATTGTCACCTTCAAGAACTCCCGACTCCGTGAGGTGATCAAGGGACACCTGCCACTTACCCGTCTTGTCGTGGAGACCGACAGCCCGTATCTCTCACCCGAGCCAAGGAGAGGACGACGAAATGAATCATCGCACATTGTCCATACTGTGAGGTGCTTAGCCGATATATATGAGGTGAGTGAGGCCGATATGCGGCGTCAGCTTTTTGTCAATTCTCGTAAAATGTTTAATTTAGCAGCTGTAACCGCCGATCCATAGGGCGAGTCAGGCGGCAGGACAAACTTTTTTCGTCAAAAGCGCCAACTTTTTTGGCGTGGTTGGAGGAATTAAGGTAGATTTGTACGATCGTTGAGTGATCGAGCGGCTCTGACAGTGGTCTGGAGCGTGCAGTCCGAGAGGGATAAATCACTGGAGGGGAGGAGATCACATATAATGGAGAGATGCTCGAGTGGCTGAAGAGGCACGCCTGGAAAGCGTGTAAACGTCAAAAGCGTTTCGAGGGTTCGAATCCCTCTCTCTCCGCAAAAGGGGGTATCCTTGCTGCAGAACCAGGCAGAGGAGACTAACCGAAAGTACCTCGTCAGGGCTGAATGAAAGCGAAACCACCTAAAGATATTGTTTTACCAAAAATCACTAATCTTAAAAAGAACTTACAATGAAAAGATTTCTAGTAAGCATCGCCTTGGCCGGTCTTATGACGGTGGGGTTTGCCGGTGCATCTTTTGCACAGGACGAGGCTACAACAGAGCCTGAGGCTACCGAGCAGGCAGCTCCCGCTGTTACTGAGGCTGAGACTCCCGCTACTGAGGTGCCTGTGGCTGCTGAGAGTGAGGGTTTCCACCAGGCACTTAAGACTAAGTTTATCGAGGGTGGTCCTGGCTTCATGTCCATCATCTCTCTCGTTATGATCCTCGGTCTGGCATTCTGCCTTGAGCGTATCATCTACCTGAATCTTGCCGATACCAATAGCAAGAAGCTCCTCGATGAGATCCGTGCTGCCCTCGATCGTGGTGACGTCAATAGCGCCCTCGCCATCGCTCGTGACACCCGTGGTCCTATCGCATCTATCGCTTACCAGTCCCTCCTCCGCATCGACCAGGGTCCTGAGGCCGTAGAGCGTGCCATCACTGCTTACGGTGGTGTACAGGCCAGCCTCCTTGAGAAGAACATGTCTTGGATCACCCTCTTCATCGCCCTCGCACCGTCACTCGGATTCTTCGGTACGGTGATCGGTCTTGTAGAGGCCTTCGATACGATCGAGCAGGTCGGTGATATCAGCCCTACGGTCGTTGCCGGTGGTATGAAGATCGCCCTGATCACCACCATCTACGGTCTTATCGTAGCGATGATCCTCCAGGTGCTTTACAACTATATCCTCTCTCGCTATGAGAGCATCCTGAGTGATATGGAGGACGCCTCCATCACCCTCGTGGATTACATGATCGATTTCACCAGCAAGCGCGGAGTACAGCATCGTATCTAAACAATCATGGCAGTAAAGAAAATTCGTAAAATATCGAGCACTGTCCTGATCGTTCTGGCTCTCATTGGTGTCGTGGCCTTTGGCATGACCGTCTTCGGCGGTTACGTCGACCCCAATGCTGAGTACCCCGAGCCCGTATTCACCAATGTACTCCTCTACACGGTGTACGGTATGGTCGCTATTGCCTTCTTGGCAATGATCATCTTCGGAATCGTCGGATTTGCTCAGTCCTTTAAGACCAATCGCAAGGCTGCTCTCAGCGGTCTCGGTGCGCTCCTGGGACTGATAGTGCTCATGGTCATTGCCTACTTCGTAGGTAGTGACGCACCACTTCGCGTGGGTGTGGATGCTCAGCAATTCAACACCCCGTCCTGGCTGAAGCTGGCTGATATGTGCATGTTTACCATCTATGCACTCATTGTGATTAACGTCCTCGCACTGGTCGTGACCTCGTTCATGTCCGCAGGACCCAAGCAGCACGCATCAGCATCTGAGAGGAAGGCTTAAGTAACATCGTAAAAGAACAATACTATGGCAGGAAAAACAAAGAAGGTGCCCAGTATCAATGGGTCCTCGACTGCGGATATTTCTTTTATCATGCTACTTTTCTTCCTTCTGACCACCTCCATGGGCTCAGATAAGGGTATCGCTCGTCAGCTGCCCCCTGCACCCACTGAGGATCAGCAGGACGTCATGATCGACGTCAATAGGCGTAACATGCTGCGCGTACTGGTGAATAGTAATGGTCAGATCCTTGCCAATGGCGAGGTGATGACGATCGATCAGCTCAAGCAGAAGGTGAAGGACTTCGTGCTCAATCCCACGAACGACCCGACCCTCCCCGAGCTGACCCCGGAGGAATTCCCCTATATCGGACAGCAGATGGTGACGAAGAATCACGTCATCTCTCTGACCAATAACGTGGATACCAAGTACTCCGACTATATCGCAGTGCAAAACATCCTCACAAAGGCTTACAACGAGCTGCGTGAAGAGATGGCGCAGAAGCAATGGAACAAGTCCTTTGAGGATCTTCCCAAGGAGTACCAGGAGGTACTCGTGGATCGATTCCCGCAGAAGATCTCTGAGGCTGAACCACGTGAGTACGGCTCGCAGAAGAAATAATCTTGAGCAGAACTAAAGAAGTAGTATGAGTAGATTTACCAAAAAGGGTGAGAAAGAAGTTCCAGAGCTGAACACCATGTCGCTCCCGGACTTGATCTTCTCTCTGCTGTTCTTCTTCATGATCGTCACCACCGCACGTGAGGTGACTCTGAAGGTGCAGCTACGTCTCCCCAAGGCTACCGAACTTACCAAGCTCGAGAGAAAGTCTCTTGCCACCTTCCTCTACATGGGTGTTCCGCTGAAGCAGTACCAGGCCAAGTATGGTACGGAGGCTGCTATCCAGCTTAATGATAAGTTTGCATCGCCTAATGATATCTTTGACTTCATCGCACAGGAGAAGAACTCTATGTCTGAGGCTGACGCCCAGTACATGACGACGATCCTGAAGATCGACGGAGACACAAAGATGGGTATCGTAACAGAAGTCAAGCAGAAGTTGCGTGAAGCTAACGCACTTAAGATATTCTACTCCAGTGTGCCTGATACTGAGGTTGCTCAGTAAGGGTCTATGGAGCCGCCGGAGCCTGTCTCCGGTCTGATAATCACACCTACAGCAGGGATCTCTCTTCGTCGAGAGGTCTCTGCTTTTTTGTGCCTTGTTTTCCCAGATGTGAGGGTGTACTGGAGGTGTAGAGTCAGACGCAGATCTATTACCGATATTAGTGATCACTAATACCGGTATTAGTCGTCACTAATATCGGTATTAGATTTCTCTATTATCGGTAATGGTTTTACGTCGTGATCTGAGCGGGTTATTCGGATTGCTATCTGTCTGTTGCAGTGGAGGCCTTGGGCAGGGCTCCTTAGCGTCATGGCACAGGGGTGACGCATTTGAGAGACACCGTAGCCATTCATCTAATTGTGAAGAGTGGGGAACGAAGCACCCCTTGTGGGTGCCCGTTTTTTAGTCACGTGGTCGAGGGGCGTAGCCCCGAAGACCCGTGGATCAGGCAACGCAAGTAATCCTGCGACACCCTGGCGGGGTCGTATATCTTTACCGGGATCCTCTTTCCCGGGGTCCTCGGCTCTTCGTGCCTCGACACGCGGCTAAACAGCGATGATCCCTCCGGGGCTTCGCCCCTGCGGGATCGGCATGCGGTAGCAGTAGGGCTAGGATCAGTCGACAGGATTGCACAGCGACAGGGATTATCACTTCTTTACTTTAAGGCTCAAATGCGTCACCCCTGCGGTACGACAAAAAAAGATGGGACCACGCTCACGCGCAGTCCCAATCTGAAAAACTTGTTTAATGAAATTAACGCATCTGATAAACAAAACCTTTATCTTACTAGCCCAACAGGCGGACTATATTACACACTTCTCCTTGTCACATAGGGTGGAGAGCCCTTATACAGTATCCATACTTTAGCTTCTTTGTCTTCCTTTGATGTGTGGCTATGGGATTGGTTTAATCGTCCTGAAGGTAAAGTTCGATTTCCTCTCTTTTCTTTTGTCTTCCCAGTCTTTGTCGGTTTGGGTTTGTTGTGCTTTTGCCTGACGGTCAGAGCGGTGCGGGCCTATCGGGGATATTCGCCTTTAGTTACTATTCGACCGAGATGGTGGGTGAGATCTCTAATTCTATGGGTGGTGCCTCTAGTAAGCAACAGGCATCCCGGTCTGCGATGGGATTCGCAGACCACACATGATCGTCTCTGATCCGAGTCAGCTCAGTCCGAGGGAAAGTCTCAGCTTGCGGCGATGGTTGGCCCAGATCTTCTGCAGCGTGGCGGGCTCGAGGTGCTCGTCGTGGTCATTGACCATAAGTGAGACGAAGTGCGAGAGCTCCGACACGACGATCTCCATCCGCACATAGCTTGTGGGGCAGTCGTTCCAGTTCCACTGGATATACTCCCCCTTCTTCAGATCTGTGACTGTTGCAGAGCGGTCATCGCCGGTCTCGTCCCAGAATACATGTATCTTCCTCAGCGAGACATCCACCCTCGGGGCGATCCACTCTGATAGACCCCTGGCAGTCGAGATTTGGTTCCATACGCTCTTGGGAGATGCGTTGTCGAGGTCGATCTCTATCTTGAAGCCTTCTCCGTGTGAGGTCCTAGCCATAGCATTCTATTATTAGTCTTACTTGATAGTGCAATATAGTCATTTCCTCGTATTATAGGAGCATATGATAAGTGATTTCCCTGTTTTTGCCCCAGAGACGCACTCTCTTACCCCCTAGGATGATGACAGGGTGCTACTGATGGAGCGCTTCTCGGTCGATCCCGGATCCTGAGTACGGAGAGATCCTCGTAGATTGTAAAGTATTAAGTAAATTTGCTCGGTTACTATCCGCATAATAAGACTAGAACTATGATAAGGAGTAAGGAGGCTAATCAGCCCGTATGGAGAGATATCACAGCACTCTCCGACCTACCGCAGTCACTTCAGCAGCTGGAGGAGCTCGCCAATAATCTCTGGTGGGTGTGGAATGCACCGGCTCGTCATCTCTTCAGGGATCTTGACCCGGTGGTCTGGTACCACTCTAAGGGGAATCCGGTCCACGTCCTCCACACCCTCTCTCAGAGCCGTATCGCAGAGCTGACAGAGGATCAGGACTTCCTCGAGAGGCTTGCGCAGGTGTACAGTAGCTTCAGGGCCTATATGGATCAGCCAAAGAGGGACGATCTCCCCTCTGTCGCCTACTTCTGTATGGAGTATGGCATCACCAATATCCTGAAGATCTACTCCGGCGGTCTCGGCATACTAGCCGGTGACTACATCAAGGAGGCGAGTGACTTCGGTGCCAATATGGTGGGTGTCGGCTTCCTCTACCGCTACGGCTACTTCGACCAGAAGATCACCACCGACGGACAGCAGGTAGCCGAGTACAAGGCTCAGGACTTCGAGGATTTGCCTCTCACGCTGGTGCGTGACGACAATGGAGCGCCCCTGATGCTCCGTGTGCCCTTCAACGGCTACGAGGTGTCTGCCCAGATCTGGCGCGTCGATGTAGGTCGGGTGAAGCTTTACCTTATGGATACCGACATTGCGGAGAACTCTGAGTGGGATCGTCAGATCACTCATCAGCTCTATGGAGGCGACTGGGAGAACCGTATGAAGCAGGAGTATATGCTCGGCATCGGCGGTGTACAGATGCTTCGTCTCCTCGGCATCGAGACCGATGTATACCATGCCAATGAGGGCCATGCTGCCTTTATGGGGCTGGAGCGTATGGCTCATATGGTGGAGGGCGGTCTTGACTTTGACCAGGCACTGGAGCTGGTACGCTCCTCCGGACTCTATACCTGTCACACTCCGGTACCGGCAGGACATGATTACTTCGACGAGTCCCTCTTTACGAAGTATGTCGGGCATTACGCCGACAAGCTCCGTATCTCCCTCCAGGATCTGATCGATCTCGGTCGTGAGACCCCCGGCTCTCATGAGAAATTCTCCATGAGCGTCCTGGCGCTCAATACCTGCCAGGAGGCGAATGGTGTCAGTAAGCTCCACGGTCAGGTGTCGCGCGAGATGTTTGCTCCCGTCTGGAAGGGATACCTCCCTGAGGAGCTCCATGTCGGATACGTGACCAATGGCGTGCACCTGCCTACCTGGATGGCCTCGCCCTGGTCTGATCTGATGGAGAAGAGTGTGGGCGATGATATCCTCACCGAGCAGGACAGTCTCGACCTGTGGGACAAGGTCTGGCAGACTCCCGACAAGGATGTATGGGAGCGGAGACTGGAGCTCAAGAGTCGTCTGATCGAGTACCTCCGCCGCCGCTACGAGGCACATATGGGAGACTTCAATCAGGACCCCACTATGCTGATGAGCTTCCTCGAGACGCTCACCCCGAAGACGCTGCTCATCGGCTTTGGTCGCCGCTTCGCCACCTACAAGAGAGCGCACCTCCTCTTTACCGACCTCGACAGGCTCTCCAAGATCGTCAATGATCCGGAGCACCCGGTGATCTTTATCTTCACAGGCAAGGCGCACCCGGCTGATGGAGGCGGTCAGGGGCTGATCCGACATATCTTCCAGATCTCCAAGCGTCCGGAGTTCCTCGGCAAGATCCTCTTTGTCGACAATTACGACATCCGTGTGTCCCAGTTCCTCATCCCCGGTGTAGATATTTGGCTCAATACGCCGACGAGACCGCTTGAGGCCTCAGGTACCTCGGGTATGAAGGCGCTGATGAATGGCGTGCTCAACTTCTCCGTCCTCGATGGCTGGTGGTATGAGGGCTACGTCAAGGGGGGAGGCTGGTCGCTTACCGAGAAGATCACCTTCTCCGACACCAATCTGCAGGACAAGCTCGACGCTGCGACCATCTACCGTATGCTGGAGGAGGAGATCATCCCGCTCTACTACGACAATGATAAGGAGCAGTCCTACTCAGAGGGCTGGATCCATGCCATCAAGACAGCCACCTCGCAGATTCTCCCTCGCTTCACGATGCGACGGATGATCCGTAATTACTTCGACCGATTCTACAATCAACTCGGAGAGCGCAGTGCCATGCTCCGTGCAAGTGACTACAGGCAGCTCGGTCGTCTCCTCGAGTGGGAGCGCCACGTGGCTCAGTCGTGGTCTCACCTGGAGGTGGTGGATACCCGAATGATCAAGGACGACGGCACCCTGATAAACAACTTCACCGTGGGCGGTATCGCACGGGGAAGTGTCACGGTAGACCTGCACGACCTGCGCAGTGACTTGGCTGTCGAGCTGATCATCGCTCGTGAGGATACCAAGACGAAGAAGCTCCATCTCGCCAGTAAGCAGGCCTTCCACCTCGTCTCCGAGGAGGGATCCCGCAGACGGTATGAGCTGAAGGTGGATATTGATCTACCCGGTACCTATAAGGTAGCCACTCGCATCACTCCGACCCATGAGCTGCTGGCACACCCGATGGCTCTGGGGTATATGAAGTGGGTCACCATCTTCTGAGGCACGCCTTAGCACTGCTTGAGGGATGAAGATTCACCACGAGGGTACGACCTTCTTAGTCGCAGCGGGGATATTCCTCAGCTTCCTCTGCCTCTACATCTACTTGGTAGTGGAGCAGAGGTGGCCTTTCTGGCTCTCCGTCGTGGTGAGTGTGGTGCTGCTGGGCATCGCCTTCAATTTCTACCGCTCTCCACGCCGCATCCACGGCAAGCCGACAGATGGGCTGGTACTCTCCTCTGCTGATGGGCACATTGTGGCTATCGAGGAGGTGGATGAGCCGGAGGTCTTGGGCGGTAAGAGTCTGATGATCTCTACCTTTATGTCCCTCTTCAACGTCCATGCTCAGTGGGTGCCGGTGGCGGGCGAGGTGACCTATGTGCGTCACCACCGGGGCAATGTCTACGCCGCCTATGTCCCTAAGAGCAGTACGGAGAACGAGCGCTCCACCGTCGAGATCGTCACTCCCGAGGGGCACCACATTGTGGTGCGCCAGATCGCCGGGGCAATGGCTCGTCGCATAGAGACCTATCTCAGAGAGGGGGAGACGTGTGAGATCGATGACCAGCTGGGCTTTATCAAGCTCGGCTCTCGGGTCGATATATTCCTCCCGCTGGGAAGTAAGCCGCTGGTGGATCTCGACGAGCCGGTTACCGGTAACGTCACCGTGCTGGCGGAGCTGCCTCCCCGTGAGACGTCTAAGTAAATAGAAGCTATGGCAAAGCCGATCTATAAATACATCCCCAATCTCCTGACGCTCTCCAATGGGCTCTTCGGGGCGCTCTCTATCGTGATGTACCTCACAGTCTCACTCCGGGCGGCGCTCTGCTGCATCGCCGTGAGCCTGATCGCCGACGTGCTCGACGGTATGACTGCGCGACTGCTACACGCTACGTCGGACATTGGTGGTGATCTGGACTCCCTCTCCGATGTCATCTCCTTCGGTGCCGCGCCGGCGATCCTGCTGACGCTGGTACTAAGGGGACTGGGCTGGAGTGTCGCTTGCTGGGCGCCTCTGCTGGTCGTGCCTGCCTCGATATATCGTCTGGCGAAGTTCAATAACGATCCCCGTCAGACCACATCCTTCATCGGCCTTGCCACCACCGGCAATGCGGTCATGCTGGCACCGCTGGCACTCTTCTTTGAGAGCCACTCTGTCGCGCCCACGCCGATCTACCAGACCCTCTTCGTCCTCTTTATGATAGTCGATGCCTGGCTTCTGGTCTGCGAGGTGCCGTTCTTCGGGCTCAAGCAGCTCTCCAAGGGCTGGCGAGCCAATATCGGGCTCATCATCGTCGTCTTTGCAGCGATAGTGGCACTGATCCTCTTCGGTATCGAGGGGATCGCCTGGGCGATGATGCTCTATATTTTGCTTAACTTAATCACGTGGCTGACGCATAAGTCAGGCGCAAAATCAACAATCCAATGAAGATAAACGATAAGTCCTACGTCCGCGTACAGTATAAGCTCACCGAGGTAGCTCCCGACGGCTCCGAGACCTTTGTCGAGGAGACGACTGAGGATCGCCCCATGGACTATGTCCACGGTCTCGGGATCCTGCTGCCGGACTTTGAGAAGGAGCTAAGCGGTCTCGATGATGGAGATGCCTTTGACTTCACACTCGAGCCTGAGGCTGCCTATGGTCCCATCCAGGAGCAGCTCCTGATGGATCTCGACAAGTCCATCTTCCAAGATCCGGAGGGAAACTTTGACAGCGGCTTCGTCCAGGTGGGGCGCTATGTCCCTATGCGTACCGCTGACGGTCAGACGGTCAATGGGCTGGTGCTAGATATCACGGAGGATAAGGTGAAGATGGACTTCAATCACCCGCTCTCCGGCAAGACGCTTCACTTCGTCGGTCACGTGCAGGAGGCTCATCCCGTCACGGATCAGGAGCTCAAGCGCTTCGAGCAGCTCCTCCACGGAGGTTGCTGCTGCGGCTCAGACGATGACGAGTGCTGTGGACACCATCACGACGACACCTGCCACCACGGACGTGGCAACGACTGTCTCTGCCACAAGTCCCACTAGGCTTTCTTATTAGTACTGAGGTCTCTCCATTATCGTGGAGGGACCTCAGCGCTTTTTCTTTGCTATTTAGTCGAAGGAGAAGACCTCGCGGAAGGCATCCAGCAGGGCATCCTTCGCCTCCACCATAGGGATCTCGTGCCTCAGCTCCCGAGCCAGACTGGTGACGCCGCGGTCGCTGAAGCCGCAGGGGTTGATCCAGTGGTAGGCATCCTCGTGCGTATTGACGTTGAAAGCAATGCCGTGCATCGTGACGAAGCGGCTGGCGCGTACGCCGAGGGCGCAGACCTTGCGGGGGTAGCTGTCCGTGTGCAGCCAGACACCCGGGGCGTCGTCCATCAGCTCACCGGCGAGACCATACCTGCGAAGTACGGTGCACGCTACCTCTTCGAGGGCAGCGACATACCGCCTGACGCCTAGGTGTAGCTGCTCGAGGTCGAGGATCGGGTAGACAGTCCACTGCCCCGGACCGTGGTAGGTGGCGTCGCCGCCTCGATTGGTCCGGACGAGGTCGATACCTGCCCGGCGGATCTGCTCCTCAGGGTAGAGGAGGCTCTCCTCCTTGGCATTGAGCCCAAGGGTAATGACCGGCTTGTGCTCATTGAAGATCAGGTACTGTCGCGGCATCTCACCACGGTGCTTTGCCTCGATCGCTTGGTTAAAGAGCTCTCGCTGCTGACGGTAGGAGTCGGCGTAGCTGATGCCGGAGGGATTGATGACGACTTGTAGCTTGGTCATGGGTGTGTTTACCATTTTTTAGGGACATACTTCTCACACAGCATGGCTGCAGGGCAATAGGCACAGCCCTCCGCATCGCCAGCCTCTACGGCGAAGCTGAAGTCGTTGTCGAGGATCAGCTTGACTGCCTCTCCGAGGCAATCCTTGAAGTAGTCCGGGACATCACTGCTATTGTAGTCATTGACCTCTGATCGGACATATGATCTGCCCACTTGTTCGGGCAGCTTGAGTGTGATCGTTCCGTCCGTCGCATCGGGTGCTTTGGGCTTGAAGATCATCGGTCGGACCTTAGGCAAGTCGATCGAGATGCCTTTCTTACCAAGAAGTCGCCTAAGCTCCCCGGTCTTGAGCATAACATCGCAGTAGTAAAGGAGCTGAAGGGCTCCTCCGGTTATTTCCTTAGCCTGCATGAGGCACTCACTCAGGTTAGCCGGCTCTGTGGTCCACTTGGAGAGGTCGCACTCAGTGCTGTCCGCCCCGGTCTTGTAGTCGATGATATTGATGGTGTCACCCTGCACATCTATGCGGTCAATGATGAGCTTGAAGTTTGCTCCCTCATAAGTAGTCTCTATCTCGATCTCACCGCCGACGTAGGTGATGGGACCGCCTGCATCGACCCGCTTGAGGTCCGCCTCTACCATCCGCCGGACAAGTTTCCTCGTCATCTCGAGCTGGTTGTCGTTGTAGTCACTCTTCTTCGTCTCGAGGTGAAGCATATCGGCACTATTGCGTACGGCATTGTCTATCGCATCGCCTTCTAGAATTTTAGAGAGACTTTCGCGCGAGAGACCATCTTTTTCCCCCTCACTCTCCTTATAGAGCAATTGCATCGCAGTGTGGAAGAGGGTACCGCTGTCTCTCTTGTCAAGGACACCGGACAGGTTTTCATCGTCCTTGACCCCCTCGATGGCGGTGTAGTAGAAGCGTCTCGGACAGGTGTGGAAGTCCCTCATCCGCGAGGCTGAGAGGTGCTTTACAGCCACTGTAGACTGATCGCTTACGTCAGCCCTATACTGGCTGACAAGCGTCTTGTCCTCAATGAAGTCGCCGGAGGCCTCTGCTCTGGTGAGGGGGAAAGAGGCCTCCGCCTCGTACATAGGCACGCCGTAGACGTCCCTGAGAAGCTGCACGTATCGGGAGGGCTCTCCCGCAGAGGCATCGCCGGTACGGGAGTCGTAGAGGAAGACGACACGCTTGGCACGAGACATGAGGCGGAAGAAGTTGTAGGCTCTCGTCTGCTCCTGGAGGTCTGTGGTCGGGAGGTTGTACCCCTTGCGGAGGGAGAAGGGGATGGTCGTATCAAGCTGTGTGGCGGTGGGTAGGGTACCCTCAGAGGCGTCGGGTATGATCACGGTGTCGAAGTCGAGTCCGCGCGTCTCTAATAGCCCCATCACCTGCAGTCCTCGGAGTGGCATGCCGCTGAAGGGGACCCTTGCCCTGGCGATCGTGGTCCTGAGTAGGTCTGTCACGACAGAGTAGGTAAAGGGACTCGTGACACTCTCAGCGTGACGCTCCCAGTATGCCCTCTGAGAGGTGAGCTGTGGAAGGATCAGCTCGCGACGGATGTACTTGATCATACCCTGCTCTGGATCCTCTTCCTCATCCGCAGGAGCTGCCGTGATTAGGAGCTTGAGGAGATCGTCCACCTGAGTCGTCAGCACAGCTCCCTCTGGGTAGCAAACACCGTCGGTAGTCGGCTCGCAGAGGATATCAGCTTCGCTGAAAATGGTCATCAGTATCTCTCGCGTGCGGCTCTCATCGGGAAAGTGTTCTACTATAAGACTCTGTAGCTCGTTGCCGCTGATGAAGAACTTTTTCTCCTTGATCAACTTGTCCTTAAGACCCTCGCGCGCCTTTGCCATCTCCTTATCGGAGAAGAATTTGGATAGGGCCGCCAGCATAAGGATCTCGCACACCTCTGTGAGACGGTACCGTCGATTGCGCTTATAGTAGTTGCTCCAGTACTTCAGTAGCAGGCTCAGCATCGCTGCGACAGGGATCCCCTTAATCGGGTAGCCCATGGTGACATTGATCTTGCCGATCCCCTTCGGCATATTGCTCAGCAGTGGCAGCAGGAGATTCTCGTCCGGTAGGACGATCGCCGTCTTCAGCGGTTCTCTCGAGTCAAAGAGTGGGGCGCTCTCGCCCGGCTTGCTCAGTGACTGCACGATGTTTTTCCAGTCGTCTTCCCGGTTGTCGTCCTCTATCAGCTTGCGGATCGCTCCGGTCTGGGCGACTGCCGAGGCGGTGGAGATAAGGGCGGTGCGGAGCTCGTGTGCCTGATCGGGCACGTCGAAGTTGATGTGGTAGTCTCCTGTGGTCGGAGCGGGATACGCTGAGGTATTGCGCCCGACAAAGGAGCCGGCCAGTCCGGGAGACTTCAGGATCGGATCGGTGAAATAGTCCCAGTAGAAGATTGCCTTACCGGTGTCTCTGAAGTGGTCGAGGATCCGGTACATAGCGGGCGTCTGAGCATTGAGTCCCACGAAGACAGTGATCATCCCGTCATCGGTGAGGCTGAGCTTCTGCTCCTCGATCTGCTCCGCCGCCTCCCGGAGCATCATTCCCTCATAGGCGAGCCCCTCCTCCTTCATCAGCCCCTTGGCAGTGTCGTAGATTACAGGGAGATTTATCCAGAAGTCGAGGAACCTTTTCTTCATCTCTTCAGACTTGCTACCCTCCTTAGTCGTCATCTCCGGCAGCTTCGCGTCTTTCTCATAGATCAGCTTGCAGACGCCCTCCCACTGCCGCTTGGAGAGGAAGGTGGTGAGATCCTCGGAGAGCTCTTTATGATTAAGTATGTTCTCTAAGAAGCTATCCACTTCGACGAGATGCTTGTCTATGTCGTCGAAGTCCCGGAGGAGCGACTTCCCGAAGTCGTAGAAGTCCTCAAATGACCTCTCCTCGTACGTCAGCCCCATGACCTGCCGGTAGGCGAGGTAGATCTTGTGGATGATGAGCAGCTCGCTATTCGGATCCTCCTCGCCTGCCATATGGAACCTCTGTCGGAGGAGGTTATTCATCGTCGTGCACTCCGGGAAGAGAAGCGGTGTCTCTCCGGCACACTGCTTCAGATAGTGGCAGAGGAAGATCCCTGCTCTCTGGTTGTGGAAGATGAAGCGGTACTGATGCAGCGGAGTGGCACCCGGTCGAGAGATCAGTGTGTAGAAGTGCTCAGCAATCTGCTTGAGGAATGGCTCTGCCATGGGAGTGTTTGATGAGGAGATGATTGGTTAAAAAAAAGAAGCCCTCCTCCTCCATCTACTGATGAAGAGAGGAGGGCTCTCTGATGTAAAGTGCAGTGTGGACTGCTTATCTCTTACGCTTTGCGATGGCGTTGTAGATAGCGATGAGGATAACAGCGCCGATGACAGCTACGACGAGCTGCCCCCAGACACCGGTACCTGCGGAGACGTCCAGCAGGCTGAATACCCAGCCGCCCACTACACCTCCGAGGAGACCGAGGACCGTATTCCAGATGCATCCATTAGCGCCGCCCGGCATGATCCAGGAGGCAATTAGTCCGGCCGCAAGGCCGATAAGTAATGACCAAAGAAGTCCCATAATTTTTAATGCGTTATTGAGTTAGTGAATAATATTAATCTTCTGTCTTGAAAAAAGAGAAGTGCACAGCTCCATAGTGGCGCATCTCGACGAAGTCGGGATCGCCGCTGAAGTCCACCTCCTTGGGATGCTCCTGTACATAGAGCCCTCCGGGTGCGAGGATGTGCGCCTCCCGGATCAGCTGTGGCAGGTCCGGGAGCTGAGCCAGGTCGTAAGGTGGGTCCGCCACGATGACCTGATAGCTCGGCACCTCTGACGGATCCTTGACGGCAACCCGTCTGAGCCACTTCAGCACGTCATAGTGTATGATCTTATATCCCGGGTCCCCGAGCGTCTCCGCCGTCTGACGGACAAAGGCAGCATGCGCCTCGTCCCGCTCGATGGCGGTCACACTACGAGCGCCCCTAGAGAGCATCTCGAAGCCGAGGCTGCCGGTGCCGGCGAAGAGGTCCAGCGCATCGCACTCCTCCCAGTCTACGTAGTTGGCGAGGATGTTGAAGAGATTCTCCTTCGCCATATCGGTCGTGGGGCGAGCCTTGAAGGTGCGAGGCACCTCGAAGCGTCGGCGACCGTATTTCCCGCTGATTATGCGCATATCAGGGCGAGACGGATGATCGGGGAGTGGATATTCGCCAGCTCCTCGGGGTGAGCGCAGAGAGCGCCATAGTCATTGACCCTCACGTTGGCCACCGCATCCTGGAGGAGCTGAGTGGCGGAGTCTATCTCATCTGACTCCTCGGCAAAGAGGAGGAGGTGATCCTGCTCCTTATCGAGGTGGAAGTGCTCCCACACCGAAGTGATGTAGTAGAGCAGGTCCACCCGGTCAGCGATGGTATAGCGATTGGCGAGACGGAGGTGTCCGGACTCGCAGTAGCAGAGATCCGTATGTCCGTCAGAGACCAGCGCCATGAGGGTGCGTGGGTGGCGTCGACGACTGTAGATCGCCCCTGCCAGTGCGAGCACCGCTGCGGGATGGGCGTAGGAGGGACTCTGGAGGGCACTCTGACACTCGTCGAATGTCTCCTCCGTCGTGGTAAAGATCAGGTCTATCCCCAGGTCGCTGATCGTAGTGCTCTGCAGGCAGTGCCCCTCCGGGAGATCGGAGAGCCAGTGTCTGGGCGTCACCCCTCCGCTGGTGAAGTCTCGTGGTACGAGCGTGTAGCTCCCTCCCTCATCGATGTAGAGGGTAGTGGAGCCAAATGGCCGAGCCAGCTCCCTCCGGTGGAGGAAGCCCCTCGTAGCCTCCTTGCCCTGCACGACGATATGGCTCCGGATCAGAGGACGATCGCTACCCTCAGCGATCACCCCCTCGAGCCCATTATCGCTAAGGGTGACGAGGAGTGAGCTTCGCTTGATGTCTGACTCTGTGAGGTCTCGACCGGTCTGTCGATCTCGGATCTGATCCATAGGAAGGGGTAGTAGACTAGAGAGCCGATCTCACTCGGTCAGCACCGGTACAGATCGGCTCTCGGATTTCTTCAGTCAGTAGCTGGGTCTATAGGCACTCAGTCCTGTGGATTACTCCCAGTTACCTGCGTTGTTATTGATCTCCGTCAGTGAGCCGACCTTCATACCGGGGTACTTCCCCATCTTCGTCTGACGGTCCACTGCGTTATTCAGCTCCGTGGCATCCAGGTCACCGAGGTAAGCGGCAAAGGGAGCACCCGCCTGGAAGACGTTGATCGCATACTTGTGACCCTCCGGGCCGGTGATGATCGAGGCGGTGTCCATCTGGAAGTACTCGCCGGTATTGGGGATCCTACCGAAGGTACTCAGGTCGACCTTACGCTCGCCAAATACGGTCGTCAGCGCAGGAGCGATCACCGTGTCACGAGAGAAGACAACGGTCTCGCCGTTGATATTCCTGACCAGCTTCTGCTCCTTAGCCTTGGTCCAGTCGCCGGTCTTCTTAGCCTGAGCAACGATGGCAAGAGCATCCTGCTCAGTCATGCCGTCCTCGAGCTGCTTCTCGCTGAGCTCCAGCTGGCGACGTACGGTCTTGACCTGACCATTCTGGAGCCAATTGGTCAGCTCGTCAAATGAGGGGGTATGATGACCATTGGATGACTTGTAAGCCACCTGAGCCGTACGGACGTCCTTGAGACGCTCGATGATGCGAAGCTCACGCTGAGTCTTCGTGTTCTTGAAGCGGATCGGTGTCTCTACCCTGGCGTAGCAGACGTAGGCCAGAGCCAGCACTGCTGCTACAAGAAGGATCTTGAAGAGATTTTTCATAAGATGAAATATTGTGGTTGTTTTATTGTCTATAAGAAAACGTCCTGTCGGCCACCACATGGCAGCTCACTGACAAAAGTAGCAAAGTTTATTGATATGACCCACAATGTAGCGCACTAATTTTTCTCACATCGTCACCATCAGGCTCCAAAGTGGCTGCTACTCTACTCCTTATGCCGCATATAAGCACAGTGGCAAATGCTTCGTCCATGGGTCGGCAAGCAGCGATTCAGCGATCAGGCGGGATGGGTATGCTCCATAAGAGTAGGGATAAAGTATTTGAGTGGTACAGACACTAATCGGCTCTGTGAGGAGTCGGGAATGAAGCATTTCTTACGGGTTCCCACTTCATAGCTGTAAAGCTTGAGTGTGTCAACCACTGATCCAGGGGTGACGCATTTGAGCCTTAAGGCAAAGAAGTGATAATCCCTGTCGCTGTGCAATCCTGTCGACTGATCCCAGCCCTGCTGCTACCGCCTGCCGATCCCGCAGGGGCGAAGCCCCGGAGGGATCATCGCTTTTTAGACCGGG
>OCPH01000017.1_pt1 | contig 62488 bp, 51 predicted proteins | sample 1475691 | NCBI WGS metagenome assembly OCPH01 (sample SAMEA3360696, study PRJEB22359) | human gut metagenome | biome: ENVO:urban biome; feature: ENVO:human-associated habitat; material: ENVO:feces | place: Bangladesh | collected 2011 | reverse complement strand
TAGTGCCGAAGACCCCGGGAAACGACGACGCATTCAAGGTATACGACCCCGCCAGGGTGTCGCACATACCAGTCAGTCAATCAGTGCGACACCCTAGCGGGGTCGCGGGATCGCTAGCAACGCCTGACCCCCGGGTCGTCGGGGCTACGCCCCTCGACCCGGGTCTAAAAAGCGGGCACCCCTGTCGGGGTGCATCGTTCACCACTCTTTACAATGAGTTGAATGGTTTCTGTACCACTCAAATGCGTCACCCCTGCACACTCTCTCATGAGGCGGTAATGGATTACGTGGCGAGGGAGACGACGAGGCGCTCTCGGGTGACGGTGATCTTAAGAGAGTGCGAGCTCCCCAAGTGCCTTAAGACTGTGCCGGGAGAATAGCTGAAGTGTCTCTTACGCTCACCCTGCTGACTAATTGTGTCTCGAGTTGCACTTAGGAGACAGGTCGAGACGCAAGGAGATATAGTGTGGTGGTCGAGGTGGTATCTTTGCGGTACGAATTAGCCAGAGCTCTGGATGGTCTCCGTGGGGTCTAAGCGGGGTGGGGGGTTGCAAGATCGATAAAATTTCGTACCTTTGCGGAGCATTCGGCTGGAGAGGAGCCGGTCGGGTGCACTCGGATCCTTAGCTCAGTTGGTTTAGAGCGTCTGTCTTACAAACAGAGGGTCGTAGGTTCGAATCCTACAGGGTCCACTGCTTTTCATAAATATTCCATTACCGGATCCTTAGCTCAGTTGGTTTAGAGCGTCTGTCTTACAAACAGAGGGTCGTAGGTTCGAATCCTACAGGGTCCACCATCGTACCGCTATCGAGTCGAGAGACTTGGTAGTGGTTTTTTTTTGTAATATTGTCCCATGATCCTGCTACCTAAAGTCAAGAGTCTCTGTATGACGGTGGTGCTATCCCTGCTGTCCCTGCCGCTGTGGTCGCAGTCGGTCATCGGCGGTCGAGTGGAGGTGGAGGGTGATACGGATGCAGACGGAGTGACGGTGGTGGCGATGAGTCCACGAGACAGCACCGTCATTGCCTTTGCGATGACGGGGTCGGACGGTCTCTATGAGCTGAGACCACAATCGTCCCTCCCGCAGCTCCTTCTCGCAGCTTACCGGATGGACACTGAGCGACAGTTAAGGCTTGTGGAGAATAGCTCTCGCCGGGAAAACTTCCGACTCAGACCAAGAGCCACGAATCTTCGCGAAGTGCTGGTGACCGCCCCCACGGTCTACCGTCAGGGTGATACGCTCAGCTATGTGGTCTCTAAGCTTACCGGAGATCACGATGAGGTGATTGCGGATGTCCTCGCCAGAGTACCCGGGATGAGAGTAAAGAAAGGTGGTATGCTGGAGTATCTCGGCAAGTCGATCACCACGGTAATGATCGAGGGCGTGGATCTGACGCAGGGAGGATATGGTCTGATCACGGAGAATGTGACACCGAGGGATATCTCTGCCATCGAGATCCTTCAGTCCTTCGAGAAGATCCGTGCGCTTCAGGATAAGCAGCACTCAGAGGAGGTCGCCGTCAATCTCAAGCTCTCCGGTCATGCCAAGGGCGTGTGGAGCACTGCCGTCGATCTTTCCGGCGGTTATGGTAAGGGGCTGCGCAGTCGGGACAAGCTGGCGGCTCACCACTTCACGAAGAAGCGACAGCACCTACTCCTCGGATACTTCGACAACACCGGTCACCCGGATGCAGATCCTCTCGTCTTCGGTACGCGACAGTCTGATGTGGTATATCCCATAGTATCCGGCACCTACTCACCTCCCGGGGATCTCCCCGAGGAGAGCTACCTCGATAATACTACAGCCTACCTCTCGCAGAGCAGTGCTATCATCCCCCGGGATAGTGTGGAGCTGAAGATCCGATCTCACTATACCTACAACCTCCTCCGCAAGCGGAGCGATCGGGTGACCTCATATGTCGATCCTCCGCTCGTTCTATCCGAGATAACGCAGCTTCGGGAGCGACGTCACGAGGCGATGGTCGCAGGCGACTATGAGCTCAATAAGCGCTCCACCTACCTAAGTGATCATCTGGAGCTCTCGCTTATGGATCTGCATGAGCCTGGCAGCATCGTGGCGGCTGACGAGCAGACCACGGAGCGGGTGTCACACTTTAGAGTCGGTGCGGTCAGCAATCGCCTCCGCCTCGTCCGATCACAGGTGCGGCTGCCCTACGAGCTACGGCTTGACCTTGGATATCGTCAGTCTCAGGACAAGTATGAGGCGATCCCCTCAGCTGTCGAGCCTATTGCTCAGCGACTGGAGAGACAGCAGCTGAGCGGGTATCTCGGCTTCGCTCTCATAGACATCAAGCCTGCAGACCACTGGCGATATCGTCCTGAGCTTTCCATCGACTATAGGCTGGACAGGTTCCGTGAGCCCCTCCTACTCGACCTCCCCACGACGGAGATCAGCTTAGGTCAGCGACTGGAGTACAAGGGGCGGAAGCTCTTCGCACGCCTCTCTCTACCGGCAGGCTACCTTGGGCAGAGAGGGTCGGGACGCTGGTTTGTCCTCCCCTCGGGGTATATGGAGTGGAAGCCTAACTATCGGTGGACCATAGACGGAGGATCGACCTACAGCCATCGTCCCTCGAGATCGGAGTACCTCTTCCCCGGCACGCTGTATATGGACTACCGCACGATCCGAGATACCAAGGAGGTGTCTCCCTATGTAGATCATACGCTCTCCTCTCATACGCGGGTCACCTACTCGGATGTCTTCCGCCTGCTCTCGATCTTTGTGAGGGGAAGGCAGGCGACGGTATGGTCTGACTACCTCGATGATGTGCGGGTGACCGACCAGGCTACCCTTATCCGCCCCTGCCTTGCTCCTCACCGGTGGAGTGACCTGGGTGCAGACCTGCAGATCTCCAAGGGCTTTGGGTGGAAGAGTCTTGCTGCCATCCTCGACCTGTCGCTGGACCGGATGAGCACGGAGGTGATGAGCCGTGGCGAACGGATGCCCTACGATAGCCGGTTGCTGCAAGCGAACCTCCGTGTAAGCATAGCGCCGGCTAAGGGTCTAACGCTGGAGTATGGAGTCAGCCCACAGCTCTCTCAGACCGACTATGGGGAGTCCTCCGACTACCGATCCCTCCGCCTCCGTCAGCAGCTGAAGGTCGGCTGGACCATCGTCCCCGGTCTCTATCTCAGTGCGGATGGGCAGCACTCTCTCCTCCGACACGACTCCGGACGGGGCGAGAGCCTGCTCCTCGGGGGAGAGCTTGCCTACCTCTCATCGGAGAAGTGGCGCATTGCTCTCGTGGGACAAAACCTCCTCGGAGCGACAGACTACTCCGCCATTACCTACACTGACTTCGGTCAGTTGATCTCACGCTACCCACTGCGACCCCGTACCATTATGGTGCGGACTCGCTTCTCCTTCTGAGCTTTTACTTTACCACCACACATACGATATGAAACCATTACTTACCCTCTTTACGTCCCTTGTCCTCGCCTTAGTCATCGTCCTGCCGGCATCGGGACAGATAGCCACCTTTTGCCGCCCTGTCACGGATGGCGACAGCATCGACAGGGTGCAGCTGACGGCAGTGTACAGGATGACCTACCACTTTGACCCCTCAGACACCGCCACCCTCGTGACCGATGAGGTGTGGCTCGAGATAGGGAAGAAGATGAGCAAGCAGTACTCGCGGATTATGTGCGATCTGGATCTCAAGAGCGAGGATGGCAGTGTGCTCCTCAATACGAATGAGGACGTCCTCCCGATCGTCGTATACACCGGTCTGCCCTCCGCTGATGAGGTCACAGTCGACTACCGCCTCCCATTGAGGGCACCTGTGATGCGCTATACTGAGAAGCGCCCCCGCCTCGACTGGCAGCTGGGGACGGAGAAGCGGGAGGTCGCAGGGAAGGAGTGTCAGGTGGCCACCTGCGACTTCGGCGGACGGCACTGGACGGCATGGTTTGCTCCGGACCTGCCCTATCCCTATGGTCCTTACAAGCTGGGAGGACTCCCGGGTCTGATTCTGGAGCTGTACGATGGAGAGGACGACTACCACTACACCTGCATCGGATTTCGTATGAATGGAGAGCCGAAAATGCTCGAGTGGCAGTGGGACCAGAAGGTGACCACTAAGGAGCAGCTGCAGAAGCTGGTCCGCTCACTGTATGCCAATACTGAGGCGACAATGAAGGCGCTCGGCGTGTCTGCGAAGTTTGGAGGTGATCCGATGCTGGATCTGCCCTACAATCCGATCGAGAGATGAGCCGATACCGCCTTGCCTTACTCCTCGGTCTGCTGCTCTCTCCTCTCGGCTTGGTCGCCCAGGATGACGTAACCGAGTCGGAGGTGCAGCGGCTGATCGATGAGGGGCTGTACTACCGTGCTCTGGAGCTGCTGGAGAGCTACCCCGACAGCCTCATGAGCCCCGTGATGCTCCGGCAGGAGACCCGTGTCCTCACCTCCTTTGCCCGATACGAGGAGGCGAAGGCACTGATCCTGCCGCTGGCGAAGGATGAGGGCTCCGTGATCGACAAGCAACTTCTGGCGGGGATCTACGAGAGCATGCAGCTGCCGGACTCCGCCATCACTGTCCGTGAGGAGATCAAGCAGCTCTCCCCGTATAATATCGTCAATGTCCTCCGCCTCTCCGACCTCTATGAGGAGAAGGGGGTGGGCTTCCTCGGTCTGACGATGATGAATAGCTTTCTCTATGAGTATCCCGACAATCGCCCCGTAAGACAGCGTCGTGCAGCAGTGAATTACGCTGCAGGCTATTACCGGGATGCTTATGCTGACTTCGACATCCTCTACCATGCCGGGGATAGGAGTATGAATACGGTCTACTACCACGGTCAGTCGCTCATGCAGCAGGACTCCCTCGAGCAGGCGATCCCGGTGCTGGAGGAGGCGATAAAGATCTCCGAGGAGGCCAATCCCTTCCCGATGATTGACCTCGCAGGCGTCTATATAGAGCAGAAGAAACCCGCTGATGCAGCCCTCTACCTCGCCAAGGTGGACTCCCTCATGGAGCGGACCCCGCTGCGGATCCAGGTACTCAAAAGCTACCACGACCTGATGGCAGAGACGGACTTCCTCCGAGGGGCTTACCGCTCCTCGCTCCGCCATCTCAGAGATCTCGGCCGCCTCGCCCCCGACCTGCCGGACATCCCCTACAGGCAGTCTCTGACGTACAGGGAGCTGGGAGATACCGCTGCCGAGATGAAGGCTCTGGAGACCTACCTTGAGCTCCGCAGTGACCCGGGGCGAAAGCCCTCCCCGAGGGTCCTCTATGCTCGCAAGCGGCTGGAGCAGCTGCGTGAGGATCGCTTTATGCAGCAGCGGTAATGGTGAGGGGCTGCATACGAGGTCAAGTGAACGGATCCGAAGCTCCGCAAAAGAGCGTCAGTCGGCTCGCCCATCACCATCAGTCTTAGGAGTAAATTCTTTTACCGGTAAAGGATGAGCCGACGCTTATCCATAAGAGTGAACTCCCCAGGACATAGCTAATAGCGGGCGGGTGTGCCGGGAGAGGACTCTTGGCACACCCGCCCGCCATTAGGACTCTGTCAGAGGTCGGGGCTATTACTTGGCGATGATGATCTCGATGTCGCCCTTGCCGTCGCAGGTGATGTTGCGGCGGTCGGTGCAGCGAATGGTGATCTCGGAGGAGAGATCGGCATCGAGGGTGCCGCCCTTCACCGTGAGATCACTCCCATCCACCTCGCCACCTGAGGAGACGGAGATGCTGACGGTGTCGCCGGTGCCGGTTAGGGTGATCTCGCCCCCGGTACCGGCATGCATGTCTGCGAGGTGGAAGGAGCCGGTGTACTCGATTCCGCTCCCGGTCTTGGACTTGAGCTTCAGTGTCCTATGCTTACCGGAGAGGTAGAGCTCGCCCCCGGTGGCAGCAGTGGCGATCACTTCTCGTGCATCACCGGTGAAGAGCAGTTCGCCGCCGGTGAAGCACTTCAGCTCCAGCCGGGCGATCTTGGTGGGGCGGTAGTTCTTGTCTATATGTAGCTCAGCGCCGGTCTCCGCCTTCAGGGCGGTGAGACCATTGAGATCGGTGAGGGTGACGACGGCGAGGTAGGTGTGGTCGTCGTCTTTGATGATCCCAAAGGAGGGCTTCATCGAGATCCGGAGCGACTTCTTCGAGGCATCGGTGGTGCACTTGACCTTGTCGAGGTTGTCGACGTAGAGGTCCACCTTATTCTCCGTGCCGGGACGGAGCACCACCTCGAAGCCAGTGGAGGCGGTTATGTCGGTGGGGCAGTAGTCGAGGGTGATGGTCTTATCCGGCACCTGGCCGGGCTCCTGAGCCTCTGCGGCGACAAAGCCGGCGAGTAGGGCGAGGGAGGCAAGTAGGTATCTGAGGGTGCGCATAGTGTTTGGTATGAAATAAAAGAGTTATCGGGGTAGAGTGCCGGTGAGGTAGTAGGTGAGGTTGATCGAGCGGAGGAGGCGGGTGTAGACGCTCTGGAGATACTGCGACTTGGCTCCGATGAGCTTATTCTTGGACTGCTCCCACTCGTAGGCGGTGATGCGACCGGCGTTGTACTCCTTCTCGGTCATATCGAGGGACTCCTGCGCCACTTCTACATTGTCCTTGGAGAGGCGGTAGGACTCCTCCGCCTTGCGGAGATCAGCGGTGGCGAGAGTGATATTTCGCTGCTCGCTAAACTGCTGCTGGATGAGCTGTCCGAGGGCGCTCTCCCGCTGCAGCTCCGCCTGACGGACGGAGGCGCGGACCTGACCGCGATTGAAGATCGGGATGGAGAGCGAGAGTCCGATGGTGTACTGACCATTTGACTTGAGCTGGTCGCTGAAGGACTGATTGATGACCTCGTCACCGAAGTAGTGGAAGTAGCCATTGGAGTAGCCGCCGGAGAGGCTTAGGCGGGGCATATAGCCAGCCTTGGCGCGCTTGACGTCGTAGGAGGAGAGGTCGTACCGTAGCTGAGCGAGGCGGTGGGAGGGATTGGTCCACTCCGGTGCCGCACGATAGGGTGTCTCTCTCTCCAGCCGGGCGATTACGCTCTCGGGATCCTCCTGAGGCACGGTAAATGTCTCACCCTCCTCCGTGATGCCCATATCGAGGCGGAGGACGCGCATGGCACGGTCTAGGTCGGACTTTGCCTCATTGAGCGCCAGGCGATCCTGCCCCACCTGAGTACGCATCTTGAGCTGCTCCGAGGGGGCGAGCTTGCCCGCTGCCACCTGAGCATCGACCCGCTTCTGCTGCATAAGGGAGAGGGAGAGATTCTCCTCCGCCACCTCGACGATCTGCTGAGCGAGGAGGACGCCGACGTAGCTGGAGGCGACGGTGAGGGCGATCCGGTCCTCCACCTCGTCGAGGATGTAGTCCTTGCTCTCGAGCGCCTCTTGGCTGCTCTTAAGCGCCCACCAGCGGGCTCCGCCCTCAAAGAGGGAGAGCGATGTGGAGACATTGAGCCCGGTGGAGGAGCCGTTATTCTTCCTCAGCACTTTGTCGTGTCCCTGGGTGTAGCCAAAGGAGAAGTTTTGCCCCACGCCGGCATTGAGGTCGGGGAGGAAGTTCATCCTTGCGGACTCCTCCTGCACCTCGAGCTGCTCCATCTGCACCCGGGCGGGGATCAGGTCGGGGCTGTGCCTCTGAGCGTAGGTGATGCACTGCGAGAGGGTCATCTCGCCGCTGAGGGTAGGCTCCGCCTCCGGCACCTGCGCCGTAGCCGTGAGGGCGAGGAGCGGGAGGAGAAGGGTGGGGATGAAAAGTCTGTGAGCGATCATGGCGGATTAGTTCTTCTTCATGAGATTACCGCGGAGCGTCTCGTCACCGGTGAGTCCGGAGAGTACCTCCACCTTGATGCCGTCGGAGAGACCGAGGGTCACCTCCTTCTTCTCATACTCCCCCTTGCTGCCCTTGACGAAGACGAAGCTCTTGTCGCCCTCGTAGGTGACGGTCGCCTCGGGGATCGTGAGGACGCCGGTCTTGTGCGCCATCTCTACCTCGGCATTGCTGGAGAAACCAGCCTTAAGTGCCGAGAGATCGTCGCCCGAGATCGCCGCCTTCACCTCGAAGAGGATCGTCCCGCTGGTGTCCTTGCCCTTGGGGGAGACGTACTCCACGACAGCGTGGTAGGTCTTGTCCTTAAGCGCCCCGACGTGGATCGTGACGGGGGAGCCGACGGTGACGTTATTGACATCGCTCTCATTGACATTACCGATGAAGAGGAGGTCGGTAAGGTCGGCGATGCTGACGACGGTGGTACCCTCGCTGAAGTTGTTCGCCATCGTGACGCGTGAGCCGACCTTGACCGGCTGCTCGAGGATCGTCCCGGTGACGGTGGCAAAGACGAGGGTGTTATTCCGCTTGGAGGTGGAGGCGGAGGAGCCGGTGCGGGTGAGGTCGAGCTGCTCGACGGCGGAGCTGTACTCGATCTTGGCGCGGCGGTAGTTGGCGAGCGAGGTCTCGTAGGCCTCCTTGGCGAGGATCTGCTGGTCGTAGAGGGACTTGTCGCGCTTGTAGACCTCCTCGGTGCGCTTCAGGTCGACGCGGGCGGCATCGACGCGAGAGGCGGCACTCTGGACCATGGCGACATCGGGGACCATCTGGATCTTGGCGATCAGCTCGCCCTCCTGGACGAAGTCGCCGGGGAGGTGATTGAGCTCGGCGATGATGCCGTTCATATTGGGCTTCACGAGGATCTCGTCGCGCGGCTCGATGGAGCCGGTGAGGACGGTCGACTTGACGATCGAGTCATTGGCGGTCGGGGTGACCTCCTCGTAGAGCTCCTTCGTCTTACCCTGCGACTTGACGATCGCGGTGGCGATGACGCCGATGATGGCGAGACCGAGGAGGACCCAGAGGAGGATCTTGGGCCACTTCTTCGCGCGCTTCTTCTGCACCGGGACGGTGCCGGACTGTGATGGATCTTGGATCATAATGGAGATATGATTGGTAGTTATTGTTTTTTGTCTATCAGGAAAAGGGGATTACTCGTCCCGTATGGCGTCGATCGCCTTGATGCCGAGAGCCTTCTGCACCGGCAGCAGTCCGGCAAAGGCACCGGCAAGGATCATGATGATGAGGGAGAAGAGGAGGATCCCCGGCGTCGGATAGGGTCGTAGGATGAAGTCGCTGAGCTTACCGCCACTCTCTGCGAGGGCGCCGATACCGAGGAGAAGGAGCAGTCCGACAAGCAGCCCGAGGAGCCCGGCGACGAGGATCATCGCCATCGACTCGAGCATAAACTGGATCACAATGTCGATCGGCTTGGCTCCGAGGGCGCGGCGGACACCGATCTCCCGCTGCCGCTCCTTGACGGTCACGAGGAGGATGTTGCTGACCGAGATGACGCCGGTGAGGAGGGTGCCGAGACCGATGATCCATACGAGGGCATTCAGGAGGTTGGCCATTAGGTCAAAGATCCGGAGCTGTGACTCGACGTCCACCATCCCGAGCGCGCCGGTGTCGGTCGGATCCACGTGGTGGGCGCGAGCGATGTAGCCACTGAGTTCGCTCCGGAGGTCGTCGGCTGAGCTGCCCTCCTTAAGCAGTCCGGAGATCATCACCTCCCGGTCTAGATTGCCACCGACGGCAAAGTCTATTGGCACCTCAACACACCACTTGGCATTATATCCAAGATTGAAGTTGTCGGTCATAGTTTCGATAACCCCAACGATACGGAAGGCAACCCCTCCGACGGAGAGGTACTTCCCTACCGCATCCTCCGGCTTGTCAAAGAAGTTCTCTGTCGTTCTCAGTCCCATGACGCAGACCGGGTCACCCCGCTTGATCTCCTCGCGAGTCATATAGCGCCCATGAGTGACGATCACCGGGCGGATGTCGTAGGGGTACTCCGGGGTGACGCCGACGACAAAGTCCTTTGCCGACTTGCCGTTGGCAGTGATCTGGGAGTCCGACCACATGTTTTCCTTATTGAAGCCGAGGAAGCAGCCTGCCTTATCGAGGCTCTTGGCATGGTCGCTCATCCAGAGGTAGTCCCGGTAGGTGAGCTTGATGTAGCGATTGGCCTTATAGCCCTGGTAGGGCTTGGTGGTACGACTCCCAAAGACTGCGACCATACGCTTGGAGAGGGTGGAGAAACCCTCGTTGATGCTGTTGCCGATGCCGGTGCCCAGCCCGTCGAGGAGGACGAAGAAAAACATCCCGAAGAAGACCCCCAGCGAGGTGACGAGGGTGCGGCGGCGGTTGCGTCTCAGCGAGTAGAAGACCTCGCTCCAGAGCTCTGTGGAGAATAGCTTACTCATAGTCTTACTTATCTCTCATGGCGATGACGGCAGGGACGTGGAGGGCGTGGCGTGCCGGGCGGATGCCGGCGATGATGCCGACGATCACCAGTACGATCAGCGCTCCGATGGCGATGCTGAGGTTGACACTCGGGTCGCTGACGATGTGGTAGTAGGCTGCCTCGGTCCCATTTCCGCCACCCACCTCTTGGATCGCCCAGCTATCGTGCTCGGCAGAGTAGCCGATGAGCCGGACGATGCCGGCGCCGAGGAGCAACCCGACGAGACCGGAGACGACGGAGAGGGCGATGCTCTCGCCGAGGATCATCTTGAGTATGTCTCTCGGTCGGGCGCCGAGGGCCTTGCGGATGCCGATCTCCCGCATCCGCTCCCGCACGGTGACGGTCATGATGGTGGAGACGCCAATGGAGCCGACGGCGAGGCTGCCGAGCCCCATGATCCAGAGGAGCATATCAAGACCATTGAAGGCCTTGTCCATCGAGTTTTTCACATCCGTGGAGCTCTGGAGTCGGAAGACGTAGGCATCGTTGGGGTCAAACTTCAGCATACTCGACAACTCGCCCTTAAAGCGCTCCTCAAAGTTCTTCATCTCTTCTGCCTTGGACCCTTTTGGGTAGAGCTTGAGGTTGCTCACCTCGATCATCTGATTGGGGTAGAGTCCCTGGTAGGTGGTGAGGGGTATCTCGGTTATGGCGAAGAAGGGATTGACATCCTCCGTCACGCCGATGATTCGGTAGCTGACGCCTCCGGCAGTGATCACCTGCCCGATCGGGTCGGTGCCGGCCTCGAAGAGCTTCGAGATGGTACTCTTGCAGAGCAGTGCCACCCGCTCACCCGTAGCCAGCTCGCGGGGGGAGAAAGTGCGTCCCTGTATCACGCGGAGGGTGCGGAAGCGCTCACTCAGCGGTGTGGCGGTACCCAGTTGGGTGCCGACGGAGCCGAAGTCGGTGGTGAAGGTGAGGAAGGAGAAGCCAGGGGCAGGATCGATGCCGTAGAGGTCATCGGCAAAGGTGTTCCTCAGGCGGTCGATCTGCTCGGCGGTCAGCTTGGGCTTCCGTCCCTTCTGGTACCCCGCATAGGGCAGGTCGGTCTCCTGGAGGATGACCTGGGTACCGAAGTGGCTCATCCCCATGTCCTCGGACATGCGGGTGGCACCATTGCGGATGCCGGTCCCGATCCCCAGAAGCACGACGAGGATGATGATCCCCCAGGCGATGGTGAAGGAGGTAAGGAAGGTGCGGAGCTTGCTCGTCCGCATGGAGGCGAGGATCTCGGCAAATAGCTCTTTCATGGCTCGTCGGTGATGAGGCCGTCCTTGATGTGAATGATCCTGTCGGTCAGCTCTGCCACCTCCTTGGCGTGGGTGACGATGAGCTCGGTCATATGATCCTCCTCATTGATCTCCCTGAGGAGCCGCATCACGTCATCTGCCGTGGTGCTGTCGAGTGCGCCGGTCGGCTCATCGGCGAGGAGCAGGCGGGGGCGGGTGATGAGGGCTCGGGCGATGGAGACGCGCTGCTTCTGTCCGCCGGACATCTCGTTAGGCAGGTGATCCTTCCAGGGGAGCAGTCCCACGCGATCGAGATACTCCTCGGCGAGCTTCATCCGCTTGCGGGTGCTGACACCCTGGTAGTAGAGCGGCAGGGCGACATTCTCCAGCGCGGTCTTGAAGGAGATGAGGTTGAAGGACTGGAAGACAAATCCGATCTTATGCCCCCGCAGCTCCGCCGCTTCGTTCTCCCCCGGACGGGTGATCAGCTGCCCATCCAGGTAGTATGAGCCGGCGTCGTAGGTGTCGAGGATGCCGAGGACATTGAGTAGGGTACTCTTGCCGGAGCCACTCGCTCCCATCAGAGACACCATCTCTCCCTCCTCGACCCGGAGGGAGACGCCCTTGAGGACGTGGAGCGGCTGAGCTCCCGGATATGTCTTGTGCAGCTCCCGGACGTCGACTACCGGGGTGCGCTCTCTGCTGTCTGTCTCCATTGCGTTACTTACTTTGATTGGTTGACGAAGCAAAGATATGTATAATCTCGGTACCTTACATATTTATGGTAGCTATTCTTGAGGGAAAATTGAGTTTTCTTTCATCTTCCCTCGACGAAGTCCGATATAGAGCGGGGACGCACTTCTATCTGAAGTGCGTCCCCGCTTTGCGTTTACGGGTAGGCTACTCGGCCGCAATCAGCGGTTCCACCTCGCCGAAAGCGAGTCCCTCCCGATCCTCCTCGGCATAGATCTCCAGCGGGTAGTCCGGCAGCTCTGAGGAGGCTTCGTTGAGCATCTCCTGGAAGGCTGGGATATTCCGCGTGTAGATGCACCAGAGGCAGCGGTCCTCGCCCACCACCTCGTAGGCGAGTAGGGCAAGCTTATCCCGCTCGAGCGTTTCGTCGATCACCCGCTCGCGGAAGCCCTTCATCGCATCGGCGGTCTCAAGATCGGGGAGCCCCTTCTCGTCCCCATCGTAGGGCCAGGTGATATCGACCCGATAGGGATACTTGCCGGTGGACAGCTCCTCACGCAGGTGGGTGCGTATGTGGAGGAAGCGCATCACCGAGGGATCATACTCGCCGTCCACGGGGACGGTACACATTTCCGGACTTAGCTTAGACATAAGAGATTACTGATGAGGAGCCTTAGGGATCGGCAGTGGATCCTCGCCGGCATCCATGGTGGAGATAAAGGCCTTGGGGTCCAAGGCTCTGACTTCGCTACGTATGCGGCGGAGTGTCTTCCGCTCAGCGACGATGAAGAGCACCTCGCGCTCCACGCTCTCGTACATGCCCCGGCCGTGGAGGATCGATCCCCGTACGCCGAGGGCAGATAGACACTGACGGATCGGCTCCACCTGAGAGGAGACGATGAAGACCGCCTTCTTGGGGTTCTCCGGCGAGAGAAACTCGACCACCCGACCGTATATAAATATGGTGAGCCACGAGTAGAGCGGCACCTTGATGTCCCGGAAGACGAGCAGTCCGAAGACGACCACGATCGAGTCGATGATGATGATGCAGGTGCCGAGCTTGATATTTCGCCCCTTAGCGATGATCCGTCCCAGCACATCCGTCCCGGCGCTCGTGCTCTCGGCACGGAAGACGAAGTAGACCCCCACGCCGAGGATCGCCCCGCCGTAGCAGGAGGCGAGGATCATATCGTCGATGATCGGTTTGTGGTCGAGGAAGAGGGTGATCCCGTCGGTGAAGAGCGAGATCAGGATAAAGGTGAGCACTGTCTTTGGTCCCGACTTCAGCCCCAGCTTATGCATCGCCAGGAGGAGAAGGGGGACGTTGAAGAAGAGCGCCGTCGTCCCGATCGGCAGACCGTCGGGAGCAAAGGCAAATACCCCCCTCGTCAGCTCATGGAGGGCGATGGTGATACCATAGACCCCACCGGGGATGATGTCGTTGGGAGCGATGAAGCCACCATACGCCAGCGCCTCGAGGAAGGAGCCGATGACGATCAGGAGGATCTCCTTGGCGAGGTGGCCTCCCTCGGAGGGCACTCGCACCGGAGTCGATGGGGCAGAGTCAGTCATGATGATAGTGGGGAAAAAACTAGTCTGTGGTCATTCTCTAGGCGAAGTTAGCCATTTTCCCTCTCACCGCCACCAGCCCGTCCACCGCCTCGATTCCTTCACTATAATGAGATGTCGGCGTAATTCCATTGTGACACTATACTTCTAGGTTTGCAAATAAATTTACAAACGAAAAACATTTATTGAGATGGTCGAGAAATCATTATGCAGACATGTAGCTCTATGTGCTGTAGGGCTCTGCCTTGCTCTCCTCTTTCCAGTCCTGGTCTTTGCACAAGAGACCTATGTCACTGGGACAGTCTATGACGAGAATGACGAGCCCATGATGGGTGTGACAGTAGCCAATCGAGAGATGAGTACAGGCACAGCCACCAGTATGGAGGGGAAGTACCGCGTAAGGGCCTCCAAAGGTCAGGTGCTCACCTTCTCCTTTGTGGGCTATCAGACCCAGAGGATCACGTGGAGTGGGACTACTCCGCTCGATGTCCGCATGAGAGTCAACGCCGAGACCTTGGACGAGGTGGTCGTGACTGCCCTTGGAATCAAGCGTGAGGCTCGATCACTTGGGTACTCGACCGAGAATCTGGATGGTGAGTCGATCACCCACACCATGCCCTCTAACTGGTCTAGTGGACTCTCTGGGAAGGTATCGGGACTGAATATCGTCTCTCCGGGTGGTCCGCTCGGCTCTACGAGGGTCTCCCTGAGAGGAGACATCTCTCTCAATGTGGACGGAAATGCCGCTCTGATCGTCGTGGATGGAGTCCCTATGAGCAGCAAGATCTCTAATCCGGGGGTGGCCTATGCAGCGGGAGGCAATTCTGAGCTCTCCGTCGACTACGGAAATGGATTTGCCGACATCAATCCCAGCGATATTGCAGACATCCAGGTGCTTAAGGGGGCGGGAGCCACGGCGCTCTACGGCTCTCGTGCAGCCAATGGAGCGATCATCATCACGACGAAGAACGGTAGCTCCGGCAGCCGTAAGGGGATCGGCGTGTCGATCTCATCGGCCGTCACCTTCGAGGACATCATGCGCTGGCCGGACTATCAGTATGAGTTTGGTCAGGGTCGTCCGACCAATATCGGGAAGAAGGGCACTGAGTATGAGGGCGAGCTCTACTACTCCTATGGAGCCTCCCCGGATGGAAATCCCGGCACCAGTGGGACGAGCAGTGCCTTTGGTGCGCGATTTGATCCCTCTCGGCTCTTCTACCAGTACGATCCGGTCACCCAGACAAGGTCGGAGATCGCTACCCCCTGGGTCGCCTATCCCAATAATCGCAAGGATCTCTTCCGTACCGGTGTCACCTCGACCAGTACCGTCGCTCTCACCAGCAATCACAAGGGTGGCTCCCTACGTGGATCGATCACCTACTCCAATAATCGCTGGATCCTCCCCAATACAGGCTATGACCGCTTTACGGTCAGTATCTCTGGTACCCAGAGTATCTCTGACAAGATCCGGATGAACTATAGCACCTCCTATACTAGGAAGGATGTGCACAATACTCCGGGACTGGGGTACAATAGCAACTCCATCTCCTACTTCCTGATCTTTCAGAACCCTAACGTCAATCTCGACTGGCTCCGTCCCATGTGGCGGATCGGGCAGGAGGGATTTAATCAGCTGCAGCCCTACAGCTCCTACATCGGCAATCCCTTCGTGATCCTCCACGAGGCGATCAATCCTGCACTCTCGCAGAGCAATAGGACTACGCTGTCCGTCACCTATGACATCACCCCTGAGCTCTCCCTGATGGCTCGTACGGGAGTCCGTATTGCTGCTGACCATCGAGAGCAGCACCGCCCTATCAGTGACGTGGTGTATAGGGATGGCTTCTTCAAGCAGCAAAATATCCTCGACTATGAGATCAATACCGATATGCTTCTGACCTGGAAGAAAGATCTGACGAAGGAGATCGGACTCACTGCCTCTCTCGGAGGAAACATGATGGAATCTCGCTACGACGAGCTGTCTGCTGCCACTCATGGGCTGAAGGTCCCTCGTGTATATAATCTGGCCAACGCCCTCTCCACCCCCGAGGTGAAGCCACGGATCAGTAATAAGGCGATCAATAGCCTCTACTTCGTGCTCAATACGAGCTATAAGCATGCGCTCTTCCTTGACATCACCGGACGCAATGACTGGTCCTCCACCCTTCCTGAGGCCAATAGGTCCTACTTCTACCCTTCGGTCAATCTCAGCGCAGTCGTCAATGAGCTGGTCGAGATGCCGAGCTTCATCAGCTTCCTCAAGCTCCGTGGCTCTTGGGCTCAGGTAGGTAATGACACCAGTCCCTACAAGACCTCTCAGTATTACACCACGAGCGAGCTCCCGGGGTCGCTCATCCTCCCCACCACCCTGTACAATCAGGAGTTTCTCCCTGAGATCTCGACCAATTATGAGTTCGGATTTGACTACAGGATGTTTGACGATCGTCTCAGCGTAGACCTCACGTACTACTACAATAGGACCCGCAATCAGATCCTCGATGCACCGATCGATCCCACTACGGGGTATACTCGTGCGACGATCAATTCGGGTACGGTGCAGAATATGGGTCTGGAGCTAGAGCTGGGAGCTATCCCAGTGGTGACGCCTGACTTCAAGTGGACGACCAAGGTCACCTGGTCGACCAATCAGAATAAGATCCTCTCCCTCGCAGAGGGCTCTGACGAAAATCAGGTGATCGCCTCCGTGGGAGGGACCTTTCACCTCATCGGTACTGTGGGAGGGTCAGTGACCGATATCTGGGGCTACAAGCTCGTGCGCAATGAAGATGGACATGTGGTGATCGGCAAGAATGGTCTCCCTGAGCGACCCTCAGAGATCGAGAGAGTGGGCAATGCCAGTCCCAAGTGGAGAGCTGGATGGCTCAATCAATTTAGTTACAAGGGTCTCTCCGTCAGCATTCTCCTTGATGGACAGTATGGTGGTCTCGCCTACTCTCAGTCCCACCACAAGATGACAGAGCAGGGCAAGCTCGCCCATACGCTCAATGGACGACTCCCAGGGACGGGCTTCTATATCCCCAAGGGCGATCCTCGTATCCTCGCTGATCCCAGCCTGACCAATCTCGGTGGTATCTACATGGTGATCCCCGGTGTAGTGCGCAATGGTGACGGCTCCTACTCTCCCAATGAGCAGCTCGTCACTGTGGAGTCTTACTACAAGGACTACTATCGCAGAGCCAATGTGGAGACCAATACCTTCGACACTTCCTTCATCAAGCTGAGAGAGATCTCTGTCGGATACTCTCTACCTAAAAAATGGCTTGACCGTACCTTTATCTCCGGTTGTACGGTCTCTGCCTTTGGGCGAAATCTCCTCTGCTTCACTAAGTACCCGCTCTATGATCCTGAGACGGCAGCTCTCAACTCCAGCTCCATCGTCGTAGGTATCGAGAATGGTGCACTCCCCTCTACCAAGTCTTATGGCCTCAATTTTAGTATTGCATTCTAAGGAGAATAATGACATGATGAAATACCTCAAGCTCACACTCACCGCTCTCATCGCCCTCGGCACGCTAGTTGGATGCCAGGATATGAATGAGATCAATACAGACAGGACGAGGATGCAGACGGCAGATCCGGGCGCATTCATTGATCCGGTTCTCTTCGAGGTCACAAGCTACAATTGGCACCGATTCAATGGCTTCACCTTCCACTTGATGCAGGAAGTGGTCACCACCAATAGCAACATGGGCAAAGGCTGGCTCTACATCTCTGACACCGAAGGGGACGGGGCCTGGACGACCTACTACCGCTGGCTCAATAATATCGACGCCATAGAGAAGGAGGCGATCGAGAGAGAGGCGCCCAACTACCGTGCGGTGGCTCTCACCCTCAAGAGCTGGATCTACTCCCTCCTGGTGGACTCCTTTGGGGACATCCCCATGAGTGAGGCGACGAGTGCCGACGAGCAGATCTATAGACCCAAGTTTGACACTCAGCTCGAGGTCTACAGGCAGATCTTGGCAGATCTGGAGGAAGCAAATAGTCTCTTCGATGAGTCACAGGGTCTCGTCTTCAATAAGAAGGGCGAGCTGCTTTACGGCACCGATGATCGGCTCGTCTCAGGTGTCTCGCCTGGGATTGTGAAGTGGCGAAAGTTTGCCAATTCGCTCCGCCTCCGCGTCCTCCTGAGATCACTCAGCGTAGACGCCCTTGGGGGAGCAGATACGGTCAGAGAGATGCTGGCCAATCCGGAGAAGTACCCGATCTTCGAGTCCAATGAGGATGAGGCGAAGCTCTACATCACCGGTGCCGCTCCCTACGTCGCTCCAATGGTCCGCCCGCAGGACTTCACCTCCTACAAGGCTCTATCCGAGTTCTTCATCGACAATCTGATGGAGTGGAGTGATCCCAGACTGCCCGTCTTTGCTCGTACGGTCAAGGTGGATGGCAAGGATACCTACCGAGGAATGCAGAGTGGATACTCGGTCGTGCCGAGTGGACCCGCCTCACTGCCCAGTCAGGATATCGTCAAGGCTCCACTCCATCTAATGCTCATAACCTACTCTGAGGTGGAGTTTATCCTCGCCGAGCTGATGCAGCGAGGTGTCGTCTCCGGAGATGCACAGGTTCACTATGAGAGAGGCGTAGAGGCGTCAGCACGCTTCTGGGGAGTGAGTCTACGGGAGGGCTACTTCGACAATCCCTCGACCGCCTATGACGGGTCCCTCGAGAGGATTATGCTACAGAAGTTCTACGCCCTCTTCTTCTGTGATTATCAGCAGTGGTTTGAGTACAATAGGACCGGACTGCCGGAGCTACCCTTTGGGCCGGGAGTGCCTACCGGCAATACGATGCCCAAGCGCTTTAAGTACCCCGCAATCCTACAGCGAACAAATAAATATAACTACCAGGAGGCTCTCTCTAGTATGAGAGAGGATACTCCGTACACCAAACTAATATGGCAGAAATGAATAGACGTGTGATCTCGGCAGTAGCCCCGGCGGTACTGCTTGTGCTTGCGTCCGGCTATCAGGTGGATGCTCAGGTCCGACAGGAGATGGCCCAGGGCTATGTCTTCGAGGATCAGAATGGTAACGGACAGCGTGATGCGGGAGAGCCAGGCCTCTCCGGGGTCGGTGTCTCCAATGGCCGCGAGGTGGTCCTGACCGATCAGGAGGGCAGGTATCAGCTGCCGGTGGAGTGTAGCGGCTCGACCCTCTTCGTCATCAAGCCCTCCGGCTATCAGTCCCCTCTGAGCAAGGACTATACCCCGCTCTTCTACTACAGCTACAAGCCTCTTGGCTCACCCGAGGGGCTGAAGTACAAGGCCTTTGAGCCTACCGGTCCACTCCCGAAGGAGGTCAATTTCCCCCTCCGCAAGACTTGGGAGCCGAGCAAGTACTCTGTGATGGTCTTCGGTGACCCTCAGCCTCACTCAGAGACGGACGTCTCCTACTTTGGCGGTAAGGTGATCGCTGATGTACAGAGGCGTATCCCGGAGGACGCAATCTTCGGCATCTCTCTCGGCGACCTTGCATGGGACTATCTCGATCTCGAGCCGCTCTACATGCGCGAGGTGGCCAAGCTCCAGCTCCCCTGGCACAATGTCCTCGGCAATCACGATATGAATGTCGACCGCTTCATCCTCGATGATAAGGACTCGGATGAGACCTTTGAGTACTACTACGGCCCTGCCACCTATGCCTTCAATTACGGGGACGTGCACTATGTGATCATGGATGACGTCCTCTTCCCCGACCCGGGAGGTCGGACGAAGTACTGGGGAGGCTATCGCAAGGATCAGCTCGACTTCCTCGAGAGTGATCTCAAGCATGTCCGCCCGGATCAGCTCATCGTCCTCTCGCAGCATATCCATCTAGATGATGCGGGAGGGACGGATGATCACTTCCGCCGGTCGGACCGGGAGCGGCTCTTCAGGATCCTCTCACGCTTTGATCACGTCCTGGTCTTCTCTGCCCACACCCATGTCCAACAGCTGATCGAGTACGGGCCTGAGGATGGCTGGAGGGGCAAGAATCCGCTCCTCGAGATCAATATCGGGACTACCTGTGGAGACTGGTTCTCCGGCAAGATCGGTGCTGACGGCTTCCCCGACGCAACGATGCGCGACGGCACCCCGCAGGGCTTCGGGATCCTCCGTGTGGACGGCAATCGGTATGCGCTCGACTACAGGGTGGTCGGTATGCCGGATGACTATCAGATACGTGTCACGGCGCCCAATGTGGTGGCTGCCGGCAAGGGGACCTCTGCCAGAGTACTCGCCAATATCTTTATGTGCCAGGAGGAGGACAAGGTCGAGTACCGCATCGGACAGGGCGAGTGGCGTCCGATGAGCTATGCTCCAGGCACTCCTGATCCACACTATCTGAACCTCCTCCACGAGTGGGACTACTCGGATGAGCTACTCCCGGGACGTCGTCCCTCCAATGCAGTCCCCTCGACCCATATCTGGTCCGGACGGATCGACTCCAAGCTCACACCGGGCACCTACACCATCGAGGTGAGAACGACTGATCGCTTTGGCCGACAGCATCACGGTACTACGCGGATGAGAGTGGAGTAAGCGCCCCCCTCTTCTCGCATAAAAAGGTCCTGCGCCCCCGACATGGAGGTGCAGGACCTTTTTATGCACTATAGCGTAGAAAAACCGCACGGGTACCATCCGAAAGTTTTCTCTCTCCCAGATAAAGTACGTTTCACCATGGTGAAACGTACCGTCCACCATGGTGAAACGAACTTTCCGAGCCTCCTGGAAAACTTCCTCACTGCACTTCGTAAAATCTCTCTCGGCACTTGGCCAAATCTCGGACGGCTCTCAAATGGCTCTCGGGAGCCTGTCGAGCGGGATTCGACAGACAGCCGCGAAGCGGTTGCAGAGCAATAGCTGGGGGTAGGTGCGACAGACGACCAGACGGAACCACCCCTACCGGGGTGCACCGATCCTCCTTGATCTGTATGTACTCCGGGAAAGTATAAATCCGAAACTTGAGTAAACCGGCAAATGTCCCCGTCGAGACTACTTCCGCCATACAGGGCTGACGCATTTGAGTTTTACCGTAACGGATCTGATGCTTGTCAGAGAGGCTGATCCTAAAAGCAATGGTCGGTTTCTCTATAAATAACGGTCATCTCCAATGTGGCTTCGCCCGACGCCTAAGAATTAATCCCAGACCTCGCCCCCTTGCTGGTCGCACTGAGAGTTAGAGAGAGGGGATCGCCGGCGCCGGGGAGTATCATATCGAGCTGGATAGAGTTCGGTGAAGTCTAAACCCGGTATTAGTGAACACTAAACCCGATAATAGTGATCTCTAATACCGGGTTTAGTTTTGGGGTGCAGAGCTGACGCATTTGAGTCTGATATTAGCTATCTGATGCCCGTCAGAGAGGCTGATGCTTAGGCAAGCGGACGAGTGGTCTCTCTTATCGGTCATATCCGATGTGGCGGCAACCCGCAAGGAGTCGGGTTACGAACTAAACTCTCATACATCGGTCTTCGCCACTTCGTGGCTCGACCGATGCTTAGAGAGCGGGCATCCTTGCGGATGCGGTCACGCTGCCGATGGACGACTCTCAAATGCGTCTGCCCTGTTCCGCCATAGGTCGGGGAAAAAGGGTAATTTTGGGGCGTGGAAAAGAAAAGTACTGCCGATCCCGGCTCGACACCGACGAAGATCGTCGACCTGAGTACACTGCGGGGCCTCTACGGGAAGCATCCCGCCCTGCAGACGATCGTCCGCTCCCTCGCCCAGGAGCGGAAGAGTCCCGCCCGGCTCTTCCTCTCCGGTCTTGCCGGCTCCGCTCCGGCTCTCCTCTTTGCTGAGCTGGCGGATCGGCTGACGCAGGTGCCGACCTTCCTCCTCGTCTGTAACGATGAGGAGAGTGCGGGCTACCTACAGAGTGACCTGGTCGCCCTGATGGGGGGCGAGGAGCAGGTCTTTTTCCTCCCCTCGCTCTACAGGCGTGGGATCCGATACGGACAGTCCGACGCGGCCAATGAGGTGCTCCGGAGCGAGATCGCCGATCGGCTGAGGGGTGGCGGGGTGCCACCACGGATCATCGTCACCTATGCGGCGGCACTGCCGGAGGGCTTTGCCGACCAGGCGGAGTATGAGGCGGGGCATATCGATATCGCACTCGGGGAGGAGTATGAGCGGAAGTCTCTCCGCGAGCGGCTCTGGTCGCTGGGCTTCGAGGAGACGGACTACGTCTATATGCCGGGACAATTTGCCGTCCGCGGTAGTCTGATCGACATCTACTCCTACGCACAGGACCTACCGGTGCGGATCGACTTCCTCGGCGACGAGGTGGAGACGATCAGCTTCTTTGACCCCGAGAGCCAGCTCTCCGGCGAGACGATGGAGCGGGTGCGGATCCTGGCACCGATCGATAGCAAGAGTAAGAGCAAGAGTACCTCGCTCCTCGAGCTGCTGCCGGCTGAGGCGGTGGTCTACTTGCCGAGTCACTCCTTCTTCCCCTCCACCCTCCGCACGGTCTACGAGATGCCCCCGGTCCATCCGGAGGACAATATCTTCCATACCCTCGAGGAGATGCAGGCGCGGCTGATCGAGCCGGAGACGGTGATGGCGCAGCTGGAGCACTTCTCGCTCCTCACCGGGGGCGTCGACCTGAGGGAGCAGTCGCAGTGGCGGGAGATCGCCTTCCGCGAGCAGCCGGAGCCTCTCTTTCATAAGAAAATGGACCTCCTTGCCGAGACGCTCTCCGACTACCAGCATCAGTCCTTTGCGACGATGATCATGAGCGACCAGGAGAGTCAGCTGGGGCGACTCCACAGACTCCTCGCCGAGCGGGAGCAGCCGGTCCACTTCGTCCCACTTCGTCCGACGCTGCACGGGGGCTTCATCGACCACGAGATCAAGCTCTGCCTGCTGACGGACCACTCGATCTTCGAGCGGTACCACGGCTATAGGCTCAAGAGTGACCGCATCCGCAAGCGGAGTTCGGCGCTGACGCTGCAGGACATCCGGGGATTTGAGTACGGGGACTACGTCGTCCACTCCGACTACGGGGTGGCACAATTTGGCGGACTCTGCCAGATCGAGCAAAATGGGGAGGAAAGGGAGGCTGTGCGGCTCAACTTTAAGGGCGGTGACAGCCTCTACGTCAGCATCAACGCCCTCAGCCGCATCTCCAAGTACAAGAGCAAGGACGTGGAGGAGGCTCCGCAGCTCAATAAGCTGGGCAGTGGCGCCTGGGATCGGCTGAAGGATAAGACGAAGAAGAAGGTCAAGGAGATCGCTCGCGACCTGATCAAGCTCTACGCCCAGCGGCTGAAGATGAAGGGCTTCGCCTTTAGCCCCGACACCTACCTGCAGCAGGAGCTGGAGGCCTCCTTCATGTACGAGGATACGCCCGATCAGGAGAAGGCTACGGAGGAGGTGAAGGCGGATATGGAGTCGCCCGTGCCGATGGACCGCCTGGTCTGTGGGGATGTTGGATTTGGCAAGACGGAGATCGCCGTGAGGGCGGCATTCAAGGCGTGCGCAGATAGCAAGCAGGTGGCGGTGATGGTGCCGACGACCGTGCTAGCCTACCAGCACTACCACACCTTTAAGAAAAGGCTCAAGGACTTCCCCGTGCGGGTCGATTACCTCAATGCGGCACGGCAGGGGAGGGAGCGGACGCAGCTGCTGAAGGATCTTGCGGAGGGGAAGATCGACATACTGATCGGCACCCATTCGCTGGCGGGAAAGGGGGTGAAATTTAAGGACCTGGGGCTGCTGATCATCGATGAGGAGCAGAAGTTTGGCGTCGCTGTGAAGGAGAAGATCCGGAAGATGCGCGCCGAGGTGGACACGCTGACGATGACTGCCACGCCGATCCCGAGGACGCTCCAATTCTCTCTCATGGGCGCCCGCGACCTCTCCAATATCCTCACCCCGCCGCCCAATCGTCACCCCGTGCGGACCGACCACACCACCTACAGCCCCGAGGTGCTCGCCGATGCGATCAATGCTGAGTTGGCGCGCGATGGGCAGGTCTTTGTGATCAATAACCGGATACGCACCATAGAGAGCGTGGCGGAGGATATCCGCAAGGCGGTGCCGGGTGTTCGCATAGGCGTCGGCCACGGTCAGATGCCGCCTAAGGAGCTGGAGAAGGTGCTGACCGGATTTGTCAGTCAGGAGTACGACGTCCTCCTCGCCACCTCTGTGGTGGAGAATGGGATCGACGTGCCCAATGCCAATACCATCATCGTCAATGAGGCGCAGCGCTTCGGTCTCAGCGACCTCCACCAGCTCCGCGGTCGGGTAGGGCGCGGGGATCGGCAGGCGTACTGCATCCTCCTGACGCCCCCGGCGGATGCGCTGACCGATACAGCGAAGCGTCGGCTCGAGAGCATCGTCTCCTTTGCGGAGCTGGGGAGCGGCATCCAGATCGCCATGCAGGACCTCGACATACGGGGCGCAGGAAACCTCCTCGGCTCGGAGCAGTCCGGCTTCATCGCCGACCTCGGCTACGAGACCTATAAGCAGGTGCTGGAGGAGGCAGTTAGGGAGCTTAAGGATGAGGAGTTTGCCGATCTCTTCCCGGTAGAGGAGGAGCCTGTGGAGCAGGCAGAGAGCCCTTCTCCCTCCGACAAGAAGGGTCACCGCAGGTCGTATGTCACCGATACCTCCATCGACACCGATGTGGCAGCCTACTTCCCTCAGACTTATGTCCCCGGGGACGAGGAGCGGATGCGGCTCTATCGCGAGCTGAACGGCATCCAGCGGAAGAGGGATCTCCTCGACTTCTACGATCGGATGGTGGACCGTTTTGGTCCGATGCCGCGTGAGGGGGAGGAGCTGCTCCATGTGGTGGAGCTCCGTCTCCTAGCCCAGCGGTGCGGGGTAGAGCGGGTGCTGCTGAAGCGCGGACTGCTCAAGCTGACCCTCGTCCGCGACCTCCACAGTCCCTACTACAGGAGCCCGATCTTCTCCCACATCCTACAGGCGGCGGCTCAGTGGGGCGAGGATCTGCGATTTAAGGAGGAGAAGGGCGACCGCAGTATCTCCGTCCGGGGCGTGGAGACGCTCAGGCAGGCGACGACGATCCTCGAGCGACTCTCCGGACTCACAGCTTAGTACAGTCATGAAAACCATTCTCTTCGTCGGCCTGGGCAGCATGCTTGGCGGTATCCTCCGCTACGGCATCGGGCTACTCCCTCTGCCGACACTCTTACAAGGCTTCCCGCTCTGGACGCTTGTGATCAACCTCCTCGGCTGCTTTCTCATCGGTCTCCTGACCGCCTATGCTGAGACCACTTCGCTCGATGCGGCGATCGCCCGAGGGCTCACTGTGGGGCTCTGTGGCGGCTTCACCACTTTCTCCACCTTCTCCAAGGAGTGCCTGATGCTCAAGGAGAGCGGCGCGTATAGCCTGATGGCGCTCTACATCCTACTCAGCGTAGGTCTCGGCATCGCTGCCGTCTACGCTGGTCGAGGAGTGATCAAATAAAAAAAGGAGAGACGCACCACCCTCGCCGGATGGTGCGTCTCTCCTTATGTAACAGCAGCTGACTCTATCAGAAGAGGACAGCAGCCTGGATGACGAAGCTATTCGTCTTCGCATTGAAGACATCCTTCGTCGTCTGATTGAGGCTCGTAAACTTGTAGTCGTCTGACAGTGTGGCGTTGTAGAGCGCAGAGATCTGCAGCATCTTCAGCACCCGCACGCCGAGGCCGACATTGACTCCGACGGACGCTTTCTTCGCCTCGGTCTCCCGCAGGTTATTTAGGTTTGTCAGATCCTCGAGGTTGTTATTGAGCATAAAATTGAATTGCGGTCCTGCGATCACCATCACGTCCGCACCGGGCAGGCTGACCAGGTCAAACTTGGCATTCACCGGTACGACGAAGTAATTGGTCTTCAGGATGTCCTTTACCTCAGTCTTCTCCATCGAAGTGATGCCGACATTCTTCTGGGAGAAGAGCAGTGAGGCATCGAGGGAGAAGCGGAGGGGCAGCTTCATCTCGACCGTCGGACCGACATGGAAGCCGGTGTAGTAGTCGGACTTGAACTGATCTGCTGTGGTGGGGAACTTGGAGAAGTCGGCTCCGGCGCGGAGTCCCCAGTGGAACTGTGCCTCAGCGCTACCGAAGGCGGTCATGCCGAGGAGTACTCCCAGGCATAGGATCAGCGTGTGCTTGATATTGCTCATGATGATTTCCTTATTCTTATAAATAGATTATACGTATCCCTTGCCCTCGTGGTGGATCAGCTCGAGGAACTCGGACCGAGTGCTCTGCCGCTCAAAGGCGCCGCAGAAGTCGCTCGTCGTCGTGATCGCATTCTGCTTCTGCACCCCCCGCATCTGCATACAGAGGTGCCGCGCCTCGATCACCACCATCACGCCGAGTGGATGGAGCGCCTCCTCGATGCAGTCCTTGATCTGCCTCGTGAGCCGCTCCTGTACCTGCAGACGGCGGGAGAAGATGTCCACAATCCGGGCCAGCTTACTGAGTCCGGTGATGTGACCATTGGGAATGTAGGCGATGTGAACCTTGCCGAAGAAGGGGAGCATATGATGCTCGCAGAGGGAGTAAAACTCGATGTCCTTCACGATCACCATCTGGCTGTAGTCGTCCTCGAAGGTGGCAGCACGGAGCACCGCCTTGGGATCCTGATGGTAGCCTCGGGTGAGTGCCTGGAGCGCCTTGGCGACGCGTACCGGTGTCTCCTGGAGGCCATCGCGGTCGGCGTCCTCGCCCAGCTCGGTGAGGATCTGACGGGAGAGCTCAGCCAGTCGGTCGGTTCGCTCCTCCAATTCCTGCGGATCAATCTCCTCGGTGAAGTAGGGGTTGTCGTGACGTGAGGTCATAGTGATGGGATGAGTCAGTCGTTAGAGAGGTACTTTGATCTTGGACGGCACCACATACATCTCTCGGGCAAAGGCGGGGAAGCGCCCCTTGAGCCGAGCGATGAAGTCTCTCGCCTCCTCGCGAGTGACGAAGCTGCCGGTGCGGACGCTCCAGAAGGGGGCTTTGTAAAGCACATCGGTCTCGATCTCCGGGTAGGCGTCCTTGAGCTGCCGCGCACGGTAGGTGGCGGTGCTGCGGGCATTGGTGTCGTTGCTGCTGAATACCTGGATCCGGTAGCCACTCCGGTAGGTGTAGCCTGCCTGGAGGTCGTCCTTGGTGATCAGAGAGGGGCGATTGTGCACCAGCGCCGCGATGTCGGGCGACTGGGTGATGAAAACCGTCCCTTCGCCCTCCTTGATGAGCGCAAGCTCATCGAAGATGTTGCGCACCGTGAGCGAGTCGGCCACCGACTCCTGCGCACGTAGGGACGACGCGGACGTAAGTAGGGCGATGATCGCCAGCGCTATGGTATGGTAAGATCGTAGTCTCATAGTGGTTACAAAGGTAGTAATTCTTCGACACTAAATGCTCCGACCTCTCCGGCGGAAGAAGTCTCGGGTCTCCTGCTCGTCCTCAAGCAGCTGCGCCCTCAGCTCCTCGAGGCTGTCGAAGCGCTTGTCGCCCCTGAGGTAGAGAAGGAAAGAGATCTCCACGCGATCCCCGTAGAGATCCCCGCTAAAGTCGAGGAGAAAGGCCTCGATCCTGTAGTCTCTGTCGTCGGCGCTGATCGTCGGCGCGGTGCCGTAGTAGGCCATCGCCGGGTAGGTGACCCCGTCCAGGAGCACCTCAGCCGCCAGCACTGCATCCCTCGGGATCAGCGGTGCCGCCCCCTCGGGGACGATATTCGCTGTGGGAAATCCCATCTGTCGCCCGATCTGCCGTCCCTCGGCGACGTAGCCGCAGAGGCTGTAAGGGTGCCCCAGCAGCGCCTCCGCCTCAGGGATACGTCCCTCAGTGAGGAGTGCCCGTATATGGCTGCTGCTTATCTCGACGCCACCCGGACTTACCGGTGCTACGCGCTCAACCGGCACGCCGAGTGCTGCCATCTTTTTGTCAAAGATGTCAAAGGGGATCCCCGACGTGTCACTACCAAACCTGCTGTCGTACCCCAGCACCATCCGTCTCAATCCGATCTCCCGAAGTTGTCCGATGAAGTCGCTCATGGATAGAGCCGCCAGCTCTTGGGTAAAGGGCAGGAGCAGGATCGCATCCGCCCCGAGGGGAGCGAGGTAGTGGATCTTCTCGGTCGTTCCGGTGATCAGCGGGGGAGCACTCCTGCGGAGTACCTCGGAGGGATGTCCGTCGAAGGTGATCACCACGGAGGCTAATCCCTCCTCTGCAGCCTCGCTGACAGTTCGCTTGATCACCGCACGGTGTCCCAGGTGGACCCCGTCAAAGGATCCAACCGTGGCAACGAAGGTTCGCCCCTCCAGGGCATCGCTCAGCTCACGGAGCGAGAGGAGGGTAGGGGTCAGCGTCTGATCCATTGCGAGGGGTCAAGCTTGGTGGTCTCCTTCCAGAGCTGGAAGTGGAGCTTCGTTGCGCCGCCCACGTCGGGGTCTGAGTAGACCTTGCCGAGTGCCTGCCCTGTGGAGACCTTGTCGCCCGTCTTGACAAAGACCTCCGTCAGGTTGCTGTAGACGGTGAGGTAGTTACCGTGGCGGATGATGATGCTGTTATTGAAGCCCTCGAGGGTGAAGATCCGGGTCACTACGCCGTCGAAGACTGAGAGTGCCCGTGCCCCGGCGGCACCCTGCAGGTCGATGCCGTTGTTATTCAGCTCGACATACTGCATGCCGGCGATCTTTTGCCGACCGAAGCGAGAGACTATGCGGCTCGGACCGGAGATTGGGCTGGGGAGCTTCCCTCGGTTGTCGGCAAAGTTTTTCGACAGCTTGATCTCCTTCTCCGTCATCGCATAGCCGCCCTTGGTGGCAGCGCGACGGCGAGTGATCTTGCTGCCCTTCTTGGCTTTCTGTGCCTCCAGTTCAGCTTTTCGCCGAGCTTCCTCCACCTCCTTGCGGATCTGCTCCTGGATCTTCCGGTCGAGGGCGGCAGCCTGCTTCTGTTGCTTTTTGATCTGCTGTCTCAGCTCCTTCTCCTTCCCCTTCAGTCGGCTCGCCTCCTTGCGGGCAGCGTCCTGATCCGCCTGCAGTTTCGCTTGCTCGGCTGTCTTGTCATTGAGGAGCTGCTGCTGCTTATCGCGCGCCCGCTCCAGTTCTGCTCGCTGAGTCTCTATCTCTGCACGGAGAGCCTTCAGTTTCTCCGCCTGATTGCGCTGCCACTTGGCGTACTGCCCTAAGTACTCCGCCCGGCGCATCCCCTCGGCGAAGTCCTTCGCACTGAGGACAAACATCAGCATGTCCTCCGTCGAGTGGTGGGTCTGGAGGGCGCGGATCGACTTAATGTAGCTCACCTGCTTGCGGTCAAATTGCACCTGCAGCGAGTCCAGCTTCACCTCCAGCTCATCGATCTGACCATTGAGCGCAGTCACCTCGCTCTGCATCGTCGCTATCGCCTCCTTACGTGCTCGGATCTGCTGATCGAGGAGAGAGATCCGCTCCAGGGTGTTCTTGGACGAAGAGGTGGTCTCGGTTAGGAGTGCGGAGATCCGCTTGATCTCCTCCTGGATCTTCTTCCGCTGATTCTCCAGCTGTCGTACCACATCCGACTTCTTCGTCGTCTGTGCAGCGCTCTCCGTAAGCTGGGCCAGGGAGAGCGTGAGGAGCAGCAGGATTGAGAGGGGGAACTTGAGGTGCTTCATTTGCCGAGGATTACAGAGAGCAGTCGGATGAGACTGAGTCGGGTATAGTCGTCGGGGAGCGCCTTGTCCGGCTTCATCGACGCCTTGGTGTCGTAGTCAGTTATCGTCAGTGCCAGTGTGGCAGGGTCGCCCATCGAGGGCACGCTCAGCTCTACCTTCATCCGCTGCGGGAGAGGACGGTAACCGCTTATGGTGGCAAAGTGGGAGAAGGAGACGGTCACGCCGCCCGCTCTCCGTGGCAGGTCGATCGTCATGCCGGTGAGATTGAGATCCAGGTCCATAAAGAGTTCGCTCCCGCTATCCCGGTCGGTGAAGCGGTATCCTCCCGGCTCCCGGCTCATCTGCATCTCCTCTAAGCGCGAGGTGCTGACGGATCCGAAGAGGTCAAGGATGCTGATCGGTAGTGGCGGCGTGATATCCAACGCCTCGTCCACACCGTAGCGGTCCATCTTGTCCAGCAAGATTACCCGATCCGGAAGCAGCGTTACCCGACCTGCCTCGAAGAGTCCCATCGGTCTCGCAGCGATCACCATCGCCTCCCCGGGGTAGATCGACATGCGATATCCACTGGAGAGATCGCTCTTGTCGCCCGCTGAGACGGAGAGTGTGCCGCGCACATCGGCGAGCGGGTAGGAGGGAAGTGCGGCATAGCCTCGGATCACCTCGCTCTTGGAGAGGATCCCCATCGCCCCCGAGCGACTGACGGTGCTTCTCCGCGAGCCGCAGGAGGTGGCAACGAGTAGGAGCAGTCCCAGCAGGGGAAGTAGAGTGAGGGACGAAGTTCGGTTTATGGTCTGTCTCATGGTGCTTTTCCTTGATCTAAGTGACTAATCTACGCCGGGTCAGTCTGTCGCAGGCTCGGCTTTTTTCTTCTTCATCTCCGTGATGACCTCCACCTTCTGCGCCACCAGCTTCGCATCGCCCCCGCTCTCCAGACAGTGACGCCACGCCTCGATCGCCTCGTCATACCGATCCTCTGCAGTCAGGATCTCGGCGAGGTGCTCGTAAAGCGTCGGGTCGGGTGTCTCCGTTGCCTCGATCGCCTTCTTGATATAGATCAGGGCGAGCATCGACGAGCCCTTGCGGTAGAGCACCCAGGCGTAGGTGTCGAGGTAGGTCCCGTTGTCCGGCTCCAGCTTGATCGCCTGCCGGGCAAGCTTCTCCGCCTTGTCGAGGTCGGCCGGGGTGCCGGACTTCTCCGTGAGGAAGTAGGCGTAGTTATTGTACGCCGGGGGCAGCGGCTGGCTCACCGCTGCCTCGTAGTAGGGCCTCGCCGCCTCAAAGTCTCCCCCGCCACTCAGGTCATCTGCCCGCAGGAGTGCCAGCTGAGGGTAAAACCGATCCTCCGTCGAGACCACCGTAAGGGCATCGTCCAGCTGTCTGCGGTAGCCGGTCGTGTCGCCCGCATTCATCGCAAGGAGGGCAAGGTAAAGGCGGAAGACTCCTTCCTCCGGCAGTGCCTCGTGACCCGCCTCGGCATAGTGGCGAAGATTAGTCGTGTCCTCGGCAGCCGCATAGCGGTCGGTGAAGTAGACGTACGGCGATACCAGCTCCACTCGATCATCCACCAGCCTGTCCAGTATCCCCTCCGCTGCGATCGTATCGCCCAGCAGCAGATAGTCCTGCGAGAGTCCGAGCCGAAGCTGCGGGGTCTGGGGGAAGAGCTTGGCGATCTCAGCCCGCACCTTCACCACCTCTCGCCGCGCCTCAGTGGCACTCGGCGACTCCTTATATAAGGTCTGGATCAGCGACTCCACCTGCTCCGGGTCGATCCCCTCACTCCGCGACTGACTGAGGATGTACTTCGCGCCCTCACGGTACCGCTCCCGCCGAGCGAGGTAGGTCACCTCGGCCACCCGCAGTGCGTCGCTGTCGTCGCCTTGCTTACGCAGCTGCTCGAGAGCCTTACCGGCACGGTCGTAGTCGCCTGCAGAGAGGTAGAGGTAGAAGAGCACCGTCTGCGTCGACGGCTCACCCGGATGGGTCTTGCCGTACTCCTCCAGCAGCTTCACCGCCTTATCCTGCTGTCCCGCCTGCATGTAGAGCCCCGCAAGTCCCGACACCTGACGCGGGTCGTCGCGGCTCAGTTCGACGATCTTCTTCCCCACCTCGATCGCCTTATCCCACTTCTCCTCCGATCGGTAGGCCTGCTGCAGGAGGATGAGGAGGAAGTGGTCATCCGGCACCCTTGCCAGCAGCTTCGTGATCACCTCCTCGGCAGTGGCAAAGTCCTGATTGGCAAGTGCCATCCGGGCGAGAGGCTCGCCGATCAGATGATCTCCGTGCGAAGCGCGATAGGCACGCATGAGATAGGCCTGAGCCTGCTCCGGCTGACCCAGCTGGCTGAGGACGAAGCCGATGTCTGAGAGCGCAGATGCCTGAGTCGAGTCAGCAAGGTTGGCGAGCCAGAGATGGGAGAGGTAGGGTGAGAGCTCGCTCTCCGCATCGAGGGGCTCCAGGCAGAGCGCCCGACGGTAGAAGTCGCTGTAGAGCAGCTCCGGGCTGTCGTCCCTCGGGGTCTGCGCCGCGAGCGGATAGCAGAGCGCCAGCACTGCCGTCAGGAGTAGGATGGGTAATATCTTCTTGTACAAAGCCGTCACGATCTTATGCCTATAATATCGACAGGTAAAGGTACCAAAAATGCCCCTCGAAGCGCAAGTGACTACCGCACTCCCGGCGTCCGCAGGAGCAATAGACTCGGTAAGCGTATCGCTATATGGGAGGAAATCAGTATCTTTGCGTGCTTTTCTTATGGAAAAGGCCTATCAAGGTGTGATGGGAAATTAGGAAGAGCTAATTTTGAGTAACACAACTAATAAGCAAGTATGAAGACGTACAGTCTCAGTGCCACCGTCCGCAAGGAGGTGGGCAAAAAGGCGACCCGCGATCAGCGTCGCCAGGGTCTGATCCCCGTAGAGATCTATGGTGGTGAGAAGAATCAGAGCCTCCTCGTGTCCAAGAAGGAGGTGCGCAACCTGATCTACTCCCCCGACGTGCACACGGTCGAGCTCTCTGTAGAGGGTGGCGACAAGGTGATGTGCATCGTGCAGGATCTGCAGTTCCACCCTGTTACCGACGAGGTGCTGCACATTGACCTCCTCCAGATCTCTGAGGATAAGCCTATCGTAGTCAATATGCCCATCGTCCTCGATGGATTCGCTAAGGGTGTCCGTGCCGGTGGTACGCTGATCACCCGTATGCGCTACCTCAAGGTCAAGGGTCTCTATACCAATATCCCCGATCGTCTCCACATCGACATCACCAATATGGGTGTCGACCAGCCGATCCAGGTACGCAATCTGAGCTTCGACAACCTCGAGCTGCTCAACGCCGGCAACGCCGTCGTCGCCACCATCAAGTCCTCCCGTGAGATGGCCGCTATGGCTGCCCAGATGGAGGCTGAGGAGGAGGCTGCAGCACCCGCTGCTCCCGAGGCTCCGGCTGAGGAGGCTGCTGAGGAGTCCGCAGAGTAAGCTACCTACCCCCTCACTCCCGCACTTGACTTGCAGGAGCCGACGGGTAGCATGATCCAAGGAGAGACACCCGTGCCGGTATGGTGGGGTGGCTCTCCTTTATTTTTTATGGCAAAGAAGAGTAAATACCTCGAGGTGGGAGAGATCCTCGTCAGCCCGGAGATCATCACCGAGTACTTCGCGTGTGACCTCGAGGTCTGTCGGGGCGCCTGCTGCGTGGAGGGCGTGGAGGGCGCTCCGGTGGCAGAGGAGGAGAAAGCTCCCCTGCTGGAGACGCTTCCCCAAGTGATCGACACCATCCCGCCTGCCAACGTCGACTACATGACGAACCATGGTGTGCTCTACAGCCCGGCTCCGGGAGCTTGGGCGACGATGATTGTCGACGGGGGGCGGTGCGTCTTCACCTGCAATGAGGAGGGCGAGTGCTGCCGCTGTGCCTTCGAGAAGTGCTTCACAGAGGGTCGGCAGTCGCTCTTCTACAAGCCGATCTCCTGCCACCTCTACCCGGTGCGCACCCGGCGGACCGATGCCGGGCGGACGATCCTCTACTACGACGTCTGGTCGCCCCTCTGCGATGCGGCAGTGGCGCGGGGTCGACGGGAAGGGATTCGGATCTACCGCTTCGTCCGGTCAGCGCTCGTGCGCGCCTACGGAGCCGAGTGGTACAGGCAGCTGGAGGAGGTGGCAGATCATTATCTATCAAGTCATGAGTGAGTCAAGCAAATACCTGATCGTGGGGATCGGCAATCCCGGCCCCGAGTACCGTGATACCCGACACAACGCAGGCTTCCGCGTCCTGAGCGCACTGGCGGAGGAGGGGGGTGTCGCCTTTGAGGACAAGCGCTACGGCATGGTCGCCCAGATGAGGGTGAAGAATAAGATCCTCATCCTCCTCAAGCCCTCCACCTACGTCAATCTCAGCGGCGACGCCGTCCGGTACTGGATGAAGAAGGAGAATATCCCGCAGGAGAACCTCTTCGTCGTCGTCGATGACCTGAATATCCCCTTTGGCGAATTTCGCATTCGCGCTCAGGGCAGCCCCGGCGGACACAACGGCCTGAAGCACATCGAGGCGACGCTGGGGAGTGCGAAGTACGCCCGCCTCCGATTTGGCATAGGCTCCCACTACGCCAAGGGAGGGCAGATCGACTACGTCCTCGGCTCCTTTGACGAAGAGGAGGAGGCTCAGTGGCCCAACCTCGCCATCCTCGCCGCCGAGGTGATCCGCAGCTTTGCTCTACAGGGCATCGAGCGGACGATGAATACCTACAACGCCCGCACCAAGGACGAGGCGCACAAGAAGAGCCATCATCACTAAGAGAGAAAAGATCGACCCATGGAAGACCTACGTATAGACCGCTGGCTCTGGGGCGCCCGAGTCTTCAAGACCCGCTCCATAGCCGCCAAGGCGTGTAAGATCAATCGTGTCACCCGTGATGGCGTCTCCCTCAAGCCCGCCTCCAAGGTGAGGGTGGGGGATCGCATCGAGGTGAAGAAGCCGCCGATGACCTTCACCTTCGAGGTGGTGGGTCTCCCCAAGGCGCGCGTGGGAGCCAAGCTGGTGCCCGAGTATCTCAAGAACGTCACCCCACGGAGCGAGTACGAGATCCTTGAGACGATGCAGGCGGCGTACCGCCAGGGGCGGGCCCGCGGCACAGGTCGCCCAACGAAGAAGGAGCGGCGAGATCTCGAGCAATTCATGGATCCGACGCAGTACATCCCCGACTGGCTCGATGACGACGATCCCGAGCTGAGTGAGGATGCTGCGGACACCGAGACGGACGACCTCGAGCAGCTGGAGCGCGACGAGCAGGAGATGCTCGACGACCTCGGCTTCTGGGACGACTGACAGCGGTATCCCGGATAGCTTCCTAAGTCCTTCTCAGACACAGGTTTGGAGGTGGCCATTTCTAATACCGGTATTAGTCGCAACTAATACCGGTATTACTGTTTTCTTTTACCGGTAATAGATTTCCCTCTGATAGGGTGGGCTGAGGCGTGCTATCTTGTCCGACGAGTCGGACGAGTCGGACGAGTCGGACGAGTCGGACGAGTCGGACGGAGCAAAAGGCGAAAGACCAGGGGGTGAGCCGGAAGGGACGCGGCGCACTCCGTAGGGCGCACCGCTGCTGACTTTCTCGCCCTCTCCCGGACGATCCATCCGGGGGATGTGTCTTTCTTCGACCACTATATAATTCTTTAGTCTGGGGGGATTTTGTGTAGATTTGTCATCAGATAATGGAATGGCAAGGACAGGACTATGATGAACCTAAGTAACGCAATCAAGGATGCCCTCCGCAGGCATCAGATCGAGGAGACTGATCTCCTCTGCCTACAGATCTCGGACGAGGTACTCGACAGGATCGTGGCCGGTCGCAAGCGGGTGGACTTCCGCGAGCTCACCGAGTATTACGAGCAATTGCTCTTCCCGAGCTTCGATGAGAGTCTCCCCTCGACGAGGCTCTCTAAGCCCTACAAGGTGGTACTCTACCAGAGTACGTCGCCTGAGGGGACACGCTCGACCCTCGTGCGTCTTCCTCAGATCCACTTTAATGACGAGGAGCACCAGCGGTATGACCGGAGCGAGAGCCCCGTGATCCTCGACTACTACGGCACGGACGAGGGCGAGACGGATGAGATGGCCGATATCGTCGGCGATGAGATCGCCCAGGAGGCATATAATGAGGGGCTGGAGGATCAGGACCCATTCTTCGCTATTCTGCTCGGAGAGGTGTTGCTCGATGAGGATCCAAGGAGGGATCAGAAGGAGGAGCGCTGGCGGCGCATCCGCGAGGAGGGCCCGCAGTTTGAGCAGCTGATTGACCCGAAAGCGTCCCCTCTCCCCGAGGAGGCAGCGGAGATGCTTCGTCAGCACAACCTCGCTCCGGAGGAGGTGCTTCGCTTAGAGGTGAAGCGCAGCCACTTCGGTGAGATCCTGAAGGATAAGTGCTACCTCGCCATCCTGGCTCCGACGAGCGACTTTATGGAGACGATCCTCGTCCCCGGGACCAAGTGCGTGAAGCCCTATCGGGCGATCCTCTTCGAGACGCGTGACGAGGAGCCGACGCGCTACGCTCTGACCTCGCTCTTCCTCCCCACTAAGGAGGAGCTGGAGGAGGGGATGCCCGATGAGCCGCTCGTCATCGTCTATCATGGGGATGACAAAGGGGAGATCACCACGCCGGAGGATACGCTTGGCGTGACCCTCGCTGCCGCTGTCTATGAGCGGGGACTGGTGGAGCGTGACGACTTCGCCGTCATCCCCACCAATGAGCTCCTCGCCTCCCTCTGACACACGCTACATTCGGCATTGACTTTTGATATAAGAAGATTTGCTACCATGACTCCGGAGAAATTAGAGTTTGCTCGTACTTTCACTGATAAAGAGGTGATGTCAAGTGCCATTAGTCAGCTTAGAGCGATGGCGATCAATGAATACTCTGCGACAACTGACGAAAGCAAGAGGCAAGAGCTCGAGAAGCGTCAGCTGCTCTTAGAGTTTGAGTCCCGAGCTGTCCTGGGAGACGATGATATAGCACACAGCATACAGGACAAGGTGATCAACCTCTATGGTCCGATGCTGAGGCGGCTCAATGGTGTGGAGTGATGTAGTGGGTGTGAGGGAGCTTTATGGGCATAGGCCCTGGAACAACTCTGAGATTTGTTATGTTATGTAATCCTTTGAATGGATATGATACAGAGTGATCGAGTGCTTAGCTACTTCAGGTATTTCTTCCTCGGGCTGGCTCTAGTCTATGGGGTCTATTGGATCCTTGCCACGTTTGTCTTCAGAGACTGGTATATGAGCAAGCCTCTTGACGCATTATTTTTCGTGTTCTGTGCCGGCTATTGCCTCCTCCACGAGAAGGCTGATCGGCTGCATAAGATAGTCTGGACAAGCCTAATGCTCTTGCTCGGACTCCTTGCACTCCTCGTATAGGATCCATTTGGTCAGACACAAAAAAAGAGAGCACACCGCAGTCGGATAAACTGCGGTGTGCTCTCTTCAGTATTCGGCCGAGAAGCCGGGGATAGATCCGCCCATTAACCTACCTAGCACGACTTTCCTCGCCAGGGTGCTGATGTATTTAATGGATTTGGAGATTTAGAGATATTATATTAAAATTGTGTTGACTGCATCGAGTGCTGCTGTGTTATCTGACGCTTTGATTGGATATGTTGCAGAGTGATCGGGTGCTTAGCTACTTCAGGTATCTCTTCCTCGGGCTGGCTGTAGTCTAGGGAGTCTACTATCACAACGAATTGAGTTTTTTACCCTTAACCTTACTAACAATGACTGAGAAAAAGATTCTATGGAAGAGGGTCCTAAAGTGGACTGTCTACATCACAGCCGGGATCTACTATTTTTATTGGGACTTGGCTCAATTTGTCTTTGATGACTGGTATATGAGTGCATCGCTGGATGCCCTTTTCTTTGTGTTTTGGGCATTGACCTTCCTCGTGAGCGAGAAGATCGGCAAGCCCACCAAATACTGGCTTGCTGCTTATATGCTGGTGATAGCTGTGATTAAGGTTATCTTCGCATAGCATTTTGGGATTCAAAAAGCGCACCGCAGTTTGTCTGGCTGCGGTGCGCTCTCTTTTAGTACTCGGAGGAGAAGTGGAAGGTGACCTTGGGGAACTCCTGCTGCGACATGCTGAGCATGTAGGCGGAGTCGGCAAGATAGACATCCCGCCCCTGGGTGTCGGTCGCCATATAGGGCGCCTTGCGCCGCTTGAAGTCCTCCAGCACGGCCGGGTCATCGCACTCGATCCAGCACGCCTTGTAGAGACTGATCGGCTCCCAGCGACACTTCGCCTGATACTCGTGGAGGAGGCGGTACTCGATCACCTCAAACTGTAGCTGCCCCACCGTGCCGATGATCGTGCGACCGTTGTAGGTACTGGTGAAGAGCTGCGCCACGCCCTCGCCCATCAGCTGGTCGATGCCCTTGTGGAGCTGCTTTGTCTTCATCGGGTCGGCATTCTCGATGTACTTGAAGAGCTCGGGGGAGAAGCTTGGCAGCCCGCGGAAGTGGAGCTCCTCGCCACACGTCAGGGAGTCCCCGATGCGGAAGTTGCCGGTGTCGGGCAGTCCGATGATGTCTCCGGCGTAGGCGTCCTCGACGATCTCCTTCCGCTGCGCCATGAAGGCGGTGGGGCTGCTGAAGCGGAAGTCACGGCCCAGTCGGACGTGGTGGTAATTGGTATTCCGCCGGAAGACTCCGGAGCAGATCTTGACAAAGGCGATGCTGGAGCGGTGGTTGGGATCCATATTGGCGTGGATCTTGAAGACAAAGCCGGTGAAGTTGGGTTCCTCAGGTCTCACGATCCGCTCCTCCGCCTTGGTGGGTCGGGGTGAGGGGGCGATGCGGACAAAGGTGTCGAGCATCTCCTTGATGCCGAAGTTATTGAGCGCTGAGCCGAAGAACACTGGCGCCAACTGTGCAGCGAGATATTTCTCCTCATCCATCCTCGGGTAAACGCCGTCGATCAACTCGAGGTCGGTCAGCAGGTGCTCCGCCTGCTCCTCGGTGGCATACTTAAGCAGCTCGGGGGAGTGGATGTCCACCTCGACACGACTGGAGACGTGGCTCTTGTCCTGGGGGTTGAAGACCTCGAGGTCGTCCTTGGCGATGTTGTAGACGCCACGAAAGCGGTCGCCGCAGTCGATCGGCCAGGAGAGCGGCGTGACGGCGATCTGCAGCTCCTGCTCCAGCTCATCGAGGAGGTCAAAGGGGTTTTGCGCCTCGCGGTCCATCTTATTGACAAAGACGATCACCGGGGTCTGTCTCAGGCGGCAGACCTGCATCAGCTTCTTCGTCTGCGCCTCCACGCCGCGCGCCCCGTCGATCACGATGATGACCGAGTCGACGGCGGTGAGGGTGCGGAAGGTATCCTCAGCGAAGTCCTGGTGTCCCGGGGTGTCGAGGATATTGATCTTATAGTCCTCGTACTCAAAGCCCATCACGGACGTGGCGACGGAGATGCCGCGCTGCTTCTCGATCTCCATCCAGTCGGAGGTGGCGGAGCGGCGGATCTTATTGCTCTTGACCGCCCCGGCGACATGGATCGCCCCTCCGAAGAGGAGGAGCTTCTCGGTGAGGGTGGTCTTACCGGCATCGGGGTGAGCGATGACGGCAAAGGTGCGTCGGCGGGCTATCTCTTCTGTAAAGTCTTTCATTTATCGCTGTGTGTCGCGGTCGATGACCTCCTGGAGCGCCTCTTCCCAGGGGCGGAGCAGGTCAGGGTAATACTTCTGGATCTTCTCGGTGGAGAGCGCGCTGTAGTGCGGTCTCGAGGCAGGTAGGGCCAGGTCGGCCTGGGTGATGGGGCTGATCGGGTAGTCCTCCCGACCGGTGAGGAGTCGGGCGATGGTCGCTGCGAAGTGGTACCGCGAGGTCTCGCCCAGATCTGCCACGTGGTAGAGTCCGTAAGGCAGGGGATCGGGAGCCTCGGGGTCGGTGAGCCCGTCCAGCAGTCGTCCGATCACGCGGGCGAGAGTCAGCGTCGAAGTGGGGGACCCTACCTCATCGGTGACGCAGCGGATCGGCTCCCCCGCCTCCACTTTTCCCCTGATGGAACGGTAGAAGCTCCGCCCCCACGATGCCGGGCCGTAGAGCCAGGCGGTGCGGAGGATGTAGCTCTCGGGGTGGTTGGCGATGAGGAAGTGGTCGGCGTCAGCCTTCGACTTCCCATACCTATTGATCGGGTCGGCCACATCCTCCTCTATATAGGGCATGGTGGTCTCTGCGTTGCCCCCAAAGACGTAGTCCGTGCTGATCTGCACGATCGGGAGGTGCGGTCGCAGCTCGTGGAGCTGCATCAGGCAGAGGGTATTGGTCTCGAAGAGCTCATCCTCGGAGAGCATTTCTGCCCCGTCCACGCCGGTGTATGCGGCGCAATTGATCACCACATCCGGCTCCCTCTCCCGGAGGAAGCGGGACAGCTGCCCAAATGCGGTCAGGTCCACCTCCGCCCTCGTCGTCATCACCCGATCGTAGTGAGCCGACTCAGGGAGCAGGTGACTGAGCGCCGTACCCAGCTGCCCTGAGGCGCCTGTGATCCATACGAGCGGGCGCTCGCTCCCCATAGGCTCACTCATGACTCCTCCTCGCTCGTGCGAAATCGGTCAGCCAGCAGGGCGAGGAAGGTGCTCAGCTGCCTCATCCCACGGATGGTCTCCTCCGATACCTCGCGCCCCTGCTCCCGCAGGTGCACGTAGCCGTAGAGACCGATCAGGGCAGTCTCTACCTCACCGTGACTCCCTCCGGCGCCCTTGTCGCGGAGCTGGACGATGGCGGGGAGTGCGGCGTAGTAGAGCGTGGCGAAGAGGGTCTCAGACTTATCCCTTAGCAGCTCCGAGGAGAGCGCCTCGAGTCGGGCGATCAGCTCAGTGAGCGAGCTCAGGTGCCCCTGCTCCAGGATCCCCTCCTCTCGCATCTGCCGGGCGAGGGAGAGGTACCACGCCTCCACCTCCCGCTGCTGCTCCTCAGAGCAGTCGTAGCCGCGCTCTATGTAGCGATGGATCTCGGCGGGATCGAAGTGCAGTGCCCGGAGGATATCCTCCACCTGCCACATGTAGAGCAGGTACTCGGCAATGTTTTCGTGCCTCTTCTGCTTAGCGACAAACATCCCTCAGAGTCTCTCGCGGATCTGCCGTGCCACCTCCTCCAGCTCCTCGTCTGTCATGGAGACATGCTCGCCGTGGAAGTCGGCATCACTCTCACTATTGATCGGGATCAGGTGCAGGTGCGCATGATTGACCTCCAGACCGAGGACGACGGCAGCCACCTTGCGACAGCCACTCATCTCTCGGATGGCTGCGGAGATCCTCTTGGCGAAGCTCATTAGGCTCGCCAGCTCCTCATCGGTGAGGTCAAAGAAATAGTCCACCTCCCGCTTCGGCACCACGAGCGTGTGCCCGGGACGAAGGGGGTTGATGTCGAGGAAAGCATAGTTGTGCTCATCCTCGGCGATCTTGTGGCTGGGGATCTCTCCCCGGATGATTTTGCTAAAGATGGTCATGGCGAAGGGTAGACTTAGATATTGATCTCATCGATGCGGAAGGTGAGCACCCCGGCGGGCACCTCAATCTCGCAGATGTCCCCCGGTTTCTTCCCGAGGAGACCCTTGGCGATCGGGGTGGAGATGCCGATCTTGCCCTCCTTATTATTCGACTCCGTATCGGAGACGATGGTGAAGACGCGCTGCTGGTTATTCTTCATATTCGTCAGCGTCACCTTACTCAGGATGCCCACCTTGGAGGTGTCGATATTGGCGGTGTCGAGGATGCGGGCGTTGGCGAGCTGCATGCGGAGCTGGGCGATCTTGTCCTCCAGCACCGCCTGCTTCTCCTTGGCGGCGGAGTACTCGGCATTCTCGGAGAGGTCGCCCTTCTCGCGCGCCTCGGCGATCTCCTGGATCACCTCGGGACGGTCTACGCTCTCCAGCTTACTGATCTCCTCGGAGAGCTTCTTGTAGCCCTCCTCGGTCATATAGATAAAGTCCATAGTGTATATAGTGCTATGAAAATGGTTTTCTAAACTCTCTGCAAGACTGTACTTGACAGACAAAAAGGAAACAATCCCAGGCGATACACCGCCCGGAATCGTCACTCCGTCTGCAGTACGAGGTCGCCACCTCGATCCGACAGTCAGTCTCTTGCATATAGTCCCGCAGGCGGTGTCACATCACCCCCTTAGGACTACGGCAAAGGTACGAAATAATTGCCGACCGGTCTATCCCCCTCCCTCGCCTTTCGTCCTGGTCCCACTGCTCCTACTAAAAACTAATACCGGTAATAGTTGCGTCTAAAACCGTCAGTAAAAACAGCATCTGTAATCTGCATTCCTACCAGTTACAAAAGCGTATAGCAGCTGACCGCAGATCGTCAGCTCTTATAATCTGGTCGGGGTGTGGACTAAAGGTGCCCTAAAAGTGCTACCTTTACCATTGACTTACTCCTTGATGCTGCTTAATGAGATCCGATAAGAGAGATATGGACTTTGAGTCTTTCTATACCGCCCATGCTCGTGAGATGTACTGGGTGGGGATGGCTCTCTGTCGTGACTCCTTCATGTCTGAGGAGGCTGTGCAGAGCGTCTTTATGCAGCTGTGGGAGGAGCGGATGGACCTCAAGTCTATACGAAATCCCCACAGCTATCTCGCTACCCGGGTGCGAAATAGGGTCCTCGATATGCTGCGCCATCGGTCGGTGGTCTATGAGCACGAGCCACAGCTGATGTATGAGATCGAGAGCTCTGACCTGGAGGGGCTCTCGGAGGAGGAGCGGGAGGAGATGCTTGCTGAGGCGTGGCGGCTTGTGAATAGCTTGCCGGAAGCCTGCCGGGAGATCTTCCTGATGTCAGCGATGGAGGGACTGAAGTACGCAGAGATTGCGGAGCGAAGAGGGGTCTCCATCAATACCGTCAAGACGCAGATACGTCTGGCGAAGAAGAAGTTGCGAGGTAATCAGCTGGCTCTGCTGGGTCTGGGATTGCTGACGCAGTACTTCCTCTGACCTTTTCCCTTCACCCTTTTTTACTACTTGATCGTCTATTATGTAGAGCACCCACTACAGAGGGGGCTCTGCTAACTTTCTCGTCTTTTCGATTATGAAGGATCAATCCACTGATCACTCTGACTATATAAGGCGTATCACGCAAGTGCTCTCCGGTAAGGAGCCTGCCAATGAGGAGGATCTCTTGCTGATAAAGAGACTCTCCGAGCTGGCAGAGGTACCGGACTTCGACGTGCAGAGAGGCTATGAGCGTCTCTCGTCGGAGATACAGCATAGGGAGAGAGCCCGCCGAGATCGACGCCTACGCTACCTCGCAGCGGGTGCTGCGGCGGCCGCTGTGGTGGGGCTCATCGTTGCGGTCCTCCTCCCGACACGTTTGGCTCCCGGATGGAGCGATGGCGACCCCTTGGTGGCGGAGCAGGTCCGTGAGACCTACTTCCTGCCTGACTCGCTCTTTGACGCTCACGACCTGCAGCTGATCCGAGATGACGGCTCACTCTTCCACCTCCGACTCTCGGACCGGGATACCCTTAGGCTGAGCGAGCTGGCTCCGGTGCTTAGGACCGGTGAGATGGTGAGCTTAGTCGTCCCGGAGACGCGTCGCGGTGTCGTGCAGCTGGAGGACGGCACGGTGGTGACGCTCAATTCTGTCTCCCGTCTCAGCATGCCCACCTCCTTTGACGGTGCTGACCGCGGTGTCTCTCTCGAGGAGGGTGAGGCTCTGATGCAGGTAGCGCACGATGAAAGGCGCCCCTTTGTCGTGTCGGTGCGGGATATGAGCCTCGAGGTCCTAGGGACTACTTTTAATGTGTGCCTCTATCCGGAGGAGCGCCCTACTGCCACACTGGTGGAGGGGCGACTGCGAGTGACCGGGGCTGACGACAGGAGCGTGATCCTGTCGCCCGGTGAGGAGGCGATATATGGTCCGTCGGGCTTAGTCAGTCGCCCGGCAGACCTGGCCACCCGGACTGCATGGGTGGAGGGGAAGTTCGTATTCAGCCACCTCCCCCTCTCCTCGATCATGGCTTACCTCGGGAGGTGGTATGGCTTTGAGACCGAGTATGCTGACGACTCCCTGAGAGACAATTCCTACACCGGAGCGCTGAGCAAGACGTACTCCAAGGACTTTGTCTTTGGCGTGCTGGAGAAGACTACAAGACTTAAGATAATCAATCAATATGAGGGGCGCAAGGTGGTGGTAAATCATCGCTGAGCATCCTCGCCTAACTATTTATTCTAATTATGAGTGAGAAATCATCCATGAACTGTCTGGTCGGAAGGCTGACGAAGGTGGTACTGTCGATGACGGTCCTCTTTGCCGCACCCGCCTTCGGGGTGACACCCCAGGTGGCTACGGCGCAGACGGAAGCTCCGATCACCGTGATCCAGCCGCAAGGTACCGTCGGATCTGTGATGGAGGCGGTGCAGAAGCAGACCGGGCTTCGCTTTTTCTATAATGATCGGGACATTAATCTCTCCGATCGCATGAGTGTGAGGGTCTCTGACGGCTCTCTGGAGCAGGTGTTGGAAGCATTCCGCGCCAAGGGGCTGGAGTGTGAGATCAGTAATGGTCTTATCATCGTGACCAAGAGGACGGTGACTCAGTCGGCTGACAAGGTGACTGTCCGGGGTCGGGTGGTGGATAAGGATGGAGAGCCTGTCCTCGCTGCCACGATCGTCGTCCTCGGTGTAGAGGGTAAGGGAGCCAATACAGATCTCGACGGTTACTTCACCATTAGTGACATCCCTGCCGATGCCACCCTACGCGTCACCTACGTCGGTATGGTCACGCAGGAGATCAAGCTTGCCGGACGTACCTCCCTCACGATCACACTCCGCGAGGACTCCGAGCTCCTGGAGGAGGTGGTCGTCGTCGGGTATGGAGTGCAGAAGAAGTCTGTCGTCACCGGTAGTATTGCTCAGGTAAGCTCTGACGACCTGAAGGCTAAGGCTCCCGTACGTATGGATAATGCGCTGAAGGGACTTGCCGCAGGTGTCAATGTCACTTCGGCCTCCGGTCAGCCGGGATCCCAGCCGAGGATCATCATCCGTGGTAATGGTACGATCAATGATAATACACCGCTCTTCATCGTGGATGGTATGCCTATCGAGGGCGGTCTTGACTACCTCAACCCCAATGATATTGCCTCCATCGAGGTGCTGAAGGATGCCGCCTCTGCGGCTATCTACGGCTCGAGAGGTAGTAATGGCGTCATCCTGGTGACGACCAAGAAGGGCGCTAAGGGAGATGCCACTGTCAATTACAACTTCTCCTACGGCTGGCAGAGCCCCTGGCATCACAAGGAGGTCACAGGTGCTACGGACTACGCTATCCTGCAGAACGAGATGAGGATCAATGCCGGCCAGGCGCCTCTCTATCCCGATCCCTATCACCTCACGGATAACAATGGTGACCCGATCAATGGCGTAGGTACAGACTGGCAGAGCCTGGTATTCAATAATAATGCGCCCGTCATGAATCACGATGTCACCGTCAGCGGGGCATCTGATAAGGTGAATTACTACGTCTCTCTCGGATACTTTGAGCAGCAGGGTATCGTTGGTGGTAACTTCGGTCAGTCCAATTACGACCGTCTGACGGCAAGATCCAATACCACCTATAAGGTGATGGATAGTACGGAGGATCGCAACTTCCTCAATAAGCTGACGCTCACCTCCAACCTCTCCTACGCACGCATCAATAGCACCGGCATATCGGAGAATACCGAGTTTGGCTCCGTGCTGGGTAGTGCCCTCTACCTCTCCCCCTTGCTCTCCCCGACAGTCACCAATAAGGATCTCGCAGATCAGATGACAGCTGCCTATGCGGGACATGATCTCTTCAGGGACGAGGAGGGCAATCTCTTCACAATCCCCGGCTTTGGCGGTGGATATCAGGAGATGAATAATCCCCTCGCAGTCCTTCGCATCCCCCCGACGAAAGGCTGGAGCCATAAGTTCCTCGCCAACTTCTCGCTCGATCTCAATGTATGGGACAACCTGAAGTATAAGATCTCCTTCAGCCCCGACGTATCCTTCTGGGGCGATGATGGCGCTGTGACCTCTAAGTATTACCTCTCCGGTAATAACAAGCAGATCCATACCAGCGCCAGCTCGTACAAGGCTCAGGGCATCACCTGGCTGCTTGAGAATACACTCTCCTACGACAAGACCATCGATAAGCACAGCTTCAGCGTGCTCCTTGGACAGTCGGCACAGAGGTCAAGCAACTCCGACCTCGGTGGCTCCCGCTGGAATCTTGTCAATGTCGATAAGCCCTCCATCAACTACGCCACCGGAGATGTGGTGGTGGATGCGGATGGCAACGCGACGGTCCAGCACTCTGTCTATGGTGGTCCGTGGGCTGAGCACCGCTTGGCCTCCCTCTTTGCCCGACTGGACTACAATTACGATGAGCGGTACATACTACAGTTTACCGTCCGCCGCGATGGTAGCTCCCGCTTCGGGGCCAACCATAAGTATGGTACCTTCCCCTCCGCCTCTCTCGGATGGAATATCGCCAATGAGCCCTATATGAAGGATGTACTCCCCTCCTGGATGTCTGCAGCCAAGCTGAGGATGAGCTGGGGTAAGAATGGGAACGAGCGGATCGGAGACTTCCGCTATACCGTCAATAACTCTATGGGTAATAACTACCTCTTCGGTAAGGTGGCGAGCATGTCTATCGGCTCCAAGGCCTCCGGGCTGCCCAATCCTGACCTCCGCTGGGAGGAGAGTGAGCAGACCGATATCGGTCTTGACCTGGGCTTCCTCGGTGGGGCTCTGACCTTCTCTGCTGACTACTTCAATAAGCGGACGAATGGTATGATCATCGCCATGCCGATCCCCGGATATGTGGGAGAGACTGCACCTCTTGACAATATCGGTGTGATGGAGAATAGAGGTGTCGAGATGGAGTTGGGCTACAAGTGGGACATCGCAGATGCTCACTTCTCTATGAAGGGAAATGCCTCCTATCTCCACAATGAGCTGATCTACCTCGGTAATACGAGCGGGTACCTCTCCTTCGATGGTGTACAGGGTATCCAGGGAGGGGCGGTCTCCCGAGCTCAGAATGGTAAGCCCTTCCCGTACTACTATGGCTTCAAGACGGATGGTGTCTTCCAGACTATGAGCGAAGTGAATGCCTACAAGAATGCTGACGGCTCCCTGATACAGCCTAAGGCCAAGCCCGGTGACGTGCGTTTTGTAGATGTCGATGGTGATGGTAAGATCACTCCCGACGATCGTACAGACATCGGTAACGGCACCCCGACATGGACCTTCGGTCTCGACTTCAATGCCGCATGGAGAGGATTGGATCTCAACCTCTTCTTCCAGGGTGTCAGCGGTGTGGATGTCTTTGACGCCACCCACCGTAATGATGTCCTTGCCGGAAACTTCCCCACCTGGATGCTGGGTCGCTGGACCGGTCCCGGCACCTCCAATAAGTACCCCATCCTACGTATGGGTGATGATGTCAATTGGCAGGTCTCTGACCTCTACGTCTGCGATGGCTCATACTTGAGACTGAAGAATATTCAGCTGGGATACACCCTTCCGCAGAAGTGGACCGAGGAGATCCTCGTGCAGCGACTCCGTGTCTACCTGATGGCAGAGAACCTCTTTACCTGGACACGCTATTGGGGCTTTGATCCGGAGATCTCATCCGGTGGCACCTCTCTCGGCATCGACCGCGGTATCTATCCGCAGGCTCGGACCCTCACGGTAGGACTCAATATCACCCTCTAACTGTCAATGCCCTATACTAATATGAAACCCTATAATATCATCATATCAGCACTGGTGTCCTCCGCCCTGATTTTCTCATCCTGCAGCAAGGACTTCCTAGAGGTCGAGAACCCCGGGGGAGAGAGTATCGAGGAGTACTACACCACTGATGCTCACGTACAGGAGGCCCTCGTGGCCGCTTATGACCCCCTACACTGGCCGGACTGGGGGCTCGGCAGCTACAATAGCACCAATATCTGTAGCGAGATAATGTCTGACAACGTCTGGGTCGGTGGCGCCAGTGCCGGAGATATGCTCAATTGGCACAAGCTCGCCAATTTCGACGGTGACAGCAATAATACCCTCGGCTCCCTATGGACCATTGATTACAGCGGGATCAAGCGCTGCAACGACGTCCTGAAGTACATCGACTGGGCAAAGGAGGACATCACCCCCGAGAACCAGCAGCTCTACGCAGCTCAGGCTCGCATTCTCAGAGTGTACTACTACAATATGCTGTGGCACTTCTTCGGCAATATCCCTTTCTATATCGAAAACCTCGAGAAGCCTTACCAGGCTGAGCAACTCCCTGCAGAAGAGACCTATCTATTCCTCGTCAAGGAGCTGGAGGAAGTCCTCGAAGCTCAGGTGCTGCCTATGTACTGGGAGGACAACTCCGCTGCGGATAAGAATATCGGTCGTGTCTCTCAGGCGATGGGGTACATGCTCTACGCAGAGATGGTTATGTACAGTGGCGACAAGGATAGATACCCAAAGGCTCTCGGGTATATGAAGGAGATCATCACTGATGGTCACTATGCGCTCCTGGATGACTTCGCTGCCCTCTGGCAGGAGGAGAACGAGTGGTGTGAGGAGAGTATCTTTGAGATTAATTACAACGACGACAATAATCTCCGCGGATGGGGCAGCCCCCTCGCTGTAGGCGGTACTGTGCTCCCGACTCTTATCTCACCCAATGGATGGCAGGGTGGCAAGGGCCTCAGTGCAGGCGCTGATGGCTGGGGCTTTATGCCGGTCCGGCTGGAGACGCTAGAGCAATTTACTGAGGGAGATAAGCGTATCGAGGGTACCTTCTGGGATGCACGTGAGGACGAGTACTCTGTGAGATACCAGGATACCGGCCTCTGGCTCGCAAAGTACATCGCGCAGAGTGACAATAATAAGGATGCGGGATTTGACAACAACCTCAATTACAATAACAACCTGCGAGTCTATCGGTATGTTGAGACGCTCCTCAATGCTGCCGAGCTCTCTCTCGAGACCGGTAGTGTCGGTGACGCTGCGACCTACCTCAATGAGGTGCGTCAGAGGGCCGGACTGGAGAGCCTCTCCACTGTGACCCTTGACGACATCATCCAGGAGCGTCGTCTCGAGTTTGTCGGCGAGGGCAAGCGCTACTGGGATCTCGTGAGGACGGGTAAGGCCGCTACGGTGCTTGTCCCAGAGGGCTTCAGGACCAATGGCTGGTCTGAGCACAATAGGTTCATCCCCATCCCACTCTCGGAGCTGGACTCCTCCCCCAATCTCGTACAGAACAAGGGCTACAAGTGATCTGTATCTGATGAGTAGAATACTTACAATGAAAGCAAACTAAGATGAGAAATCCTATCATATACCTGTCTATGGGGCTTATGCTTGCTCTGTCCTTGGGGGCCTGCACACCGGAGAAGTTCTCCGGTGCAGTAGAGAGCGAGATACCCACTGTGGAGGGACTTGACTTTACCCTCGAGGTGGATCAGGAGACCAATCAGATCACCGCCTCCGTACCCGAGCGAGAGGGGTACTACCCCCTCTGGATCATCAATGGTGCCACCTACTCCACGCTGAGTACGGTGAGCTGGTCCAATAAGAGCAGTGGCACCTACACCATCGAGCTCCATATGGGTAATCGCAATGGCATCTCCCAGGCAGCCATTAGCAAGACCTTTACCTTCGATAAGACTATGGTCAATTGGTCTCCCTATTTCGATCGGATGAGTGGCAAGGCGTGGCGCCTTAAGTCGGAGGAGGCAGGTCACCTCTCTTGTGGTAGCCCCGGTGGATCAGGCTCCGACCGGTGGTCCGCTGCTCCTGATGAGAAGGCTGATTTCGGTCTCTACGACGACCGGCTTACCTTCACCTTCGAGAAGAAAGGGGACAACGGCGGCACCTACACGTATGATCCCGGTGAGGGCGGTACGATGTATGTCAATAAGGACTGCACCACCGTCTATCCTGATCAGAAGAATGGCGCAACGGAGGACTTTATGGTAAAGGTAGAGCCCCAGACCACCTCATTCACGCTGGAGTCAGGTGTATGGGTCGATGCTGATGGGAAGGAGCAGGAGTGCGTCTACCTAGTCTTTCCCCCGCATACCCCCTTCCCTTATATTGCCAGCGATCAGATGTGGGAGAATCCTCGACTCAGGGTCGAGAGCATCACCGCTAAACGCATTGACCTCGTGGCTGACAATGGCAACATCGCCTGGCACTATGTACTGACGAGTGAGGAGCCCGGCTCCGGAGAGGAGACTCCGTCCTTCTCCGGCTACAAGTACGACAGCGACTTCAACCTCTGGAGAGGGACAAAGATCGATGTCGAGACCTACAATGCTCCCGGCTGGGTCGTGAGCCCCACACCTATAGAGGTGAAGTCGGAGGACAATAGGGTGATAGACATTATCCTGCCCGATGCTACCGCTGAGCGGTGGCAGGCTCAGGTCAAGCTCCACACGACCATCTCTACTCAGGCGTCGACGGCATACGACTTCTCAGCCAAGATCACTGCTTCAGAGAGTGTCTCTGGTGCTACGGTCAAGCTAGTCAAGACGGGAGACGATGGGACCTTCTATTTCGAGGATCGTATAGATCTCGCTGCCGGTGAGACCTACTATTTCGTTAAGGACAACCTTGAGGGGAAGGATATGGAGGCGCTCTCGCTCGTCTTTGACTTCGGAGGCGCTCCTGCCGGGACTATGGTACGAGTCGAGGATGTGGTGCTGAAGGATCACACTGCTGATGACGGCACTGGTCACCCGGAGGATAATAGTCCGCTCGAGTACGACACTCCGGACAATGAGTGGAAGGCTGTCGATGCAACGGAGCCAGACCTATTCCTCTTCTATGCCGATGCCAATTGGGCAGAGTACCCCGAGAAGCCTACCATTGATCATAAGGGTAGCTCCTACAAGATTTCACTCCCGCTACCTACCGTCCAGCAGTGGCAAGCGCAAGTTTCTCTGCAGACCCACCTCTCTTGCAAGAAGGACGATGTGTACGACTTTGGCTGCAAGATCAAGAGCAATGTCGACCTGAGCAACGTGACCATCAAGCTGGTAAAGTTTGGTGGCGGAGATAACGACAAGCTTTTCTTCTTCGAGAAGCAGGTCAGTGTCACGGCAGACGAGGAGATGGTGGTCAAGATCCCCGGCTCTGTCTCGCCGGCTGATATGGATCGTATCTCTCTCTTCTTTGACTTCGGTGGTAATCCCGCTGATACCACTGTAGAGATCAAGGATATCGTGTTCAGGAAGAGTAAGTAAGTAATGTCATCGTAAGGGCGCAAGTCTCCTGATCGAGACCTGCGCCCTTACTTTCCTTATAACCATGTATTATGAGAACGAAAAATCTGACATTAGTGATCACCCTCGGGCTCCTGCTGGCGGCCTGCAGCTGCGATAAGCAACAGGGTGGAGAGGTGTCTGTCACAGATAAAATAGAGCTCAGCGTCAAGGAGCTGGCCTTAGACGCTGCCGGCACACCACGGACGATCAAGGTGACCGCCGACCACGAGTGGGGCACGCGTGTCTCCGACAAGTGGCTGCGCGTCACACCCAGTAGCTCTACCGATCGTGCGACCTCTATCACGATCTCTGCCGAGCCCAACCCCCTCGGCACACCGCGTACGAGTGAGGTTAGCTTCATGGCTGGAGGTGCACGTGCATCCCTGTCTGTCACGCAGGAGGGCGGTGAGGCCTCAGCGGATGATCCCATAGCTCCTGAGGGGTATAAGCTCGTCTGGCATGATGAGTTTGCAAGCGGCTCAGAGCCCGACCCCACCTACTGGACGCATGAGGTCCAGGGTGCGGGATGGGTCAATAATGAGCTGCAGAATTATGTGGCCGGCGAGATCAATGGCCAACGGGTCACTGAGGTAAGCAATGGGACGCTCAAGATCACTGCACTCAAGGAGGGTGGTAAGGTCTACTCCGGGCGTATCTATGCTCAGGTGAGCACCGGCTGGCGGTATGGTATCTTTGAGGCGAAGATCAAGCTACCCACAGGTAAGGGCACGTGGCCGGCATTCTGGATGATGCCTGTCAATAATGACTTCGCCGCCAACCCATGGCCCAAGTGTGGTGAGATAGACATTATGGAGGAAGTGGGGTATAACCAAAACTTTACCTCCTCGTCTATCCACACCAAGAGCTTCAATCACGTGATGAATACCCAGAAGACTGCTGAGCGCAAGACTGATAAGGCTGACTCGGAGTTTCACGTCTATAAGCTCGAGTGGACCAAGGACTACATCCAGACTTATGTGGATGATGAGCCACTCCTTCGCTTTGACAACGACGGCGCAGGCAATGTTGATACTTGGCCCTTTGACAAGCCCTTCTACCTCATCCTCAACCTTGCCTGGGGCGGCGCTTGGGGCGGTGCTCACGGCGTGGATGAGGCTGCACTGCCGGCTACGATGGAGGTGGATTACATACGCGTCTATCAGGCTAAGTAACTATGGCAAAATCTGCACGCCTGCTCCTTACCCTCTGCGTGCTCCTCTCTGCGGTGGGTTGTGACCGACAGCAAGAGACTGAGGAGCCGATAAGGGGCTTCATCTCTGTCTCCGGAGAGGACCTGATTACACCCGATGGGGAGAAGTTCTTCATCCAAGGGACCAGCCTGGGGAATTGGCTCAATCCCGAGGGGTATATGTTTGGCTTCGAGAAAACGAATGCCCCACACATGATCGAGCGTATGATCTCCCAGCTCGTGGGACCGGAGGAGGCAAAGCGCTTCTGGCGCGACTTCAAGGATCAGTACATCACCCGTGAGGATATAGACTTCATCGCCTCCACGGGTGCCAATACGATCCGCCTCCCCTTTCACTACAAGCTCTTCACCGACGAGGACTATATGGGGCTGACAGGGGAGCAGGATGGCTTTGCCCGCATAGACTCCCTCGTATCTTGGTGTCGGGATGCCGAGCTCTATCTCATCCTCGACATGCACGACTGCCCCGGAGGACAGACCGGGGACAATATTGACGACAGCGACGGCTATCCGTGGCTCTTTGAGAGCGAGGCGTCACAGGCACTCTTCTGTGATATCTGGCGGGAGATAGCTCACCGATATGCCGATGAGCCGGTGGTGCTGGGGTATGAGCTGATGAATGAGCCTATTGCGCCCTACTTTGACTCTATGGAGGAGCTCAATGCCAAGCTGATGCCGCTCTACAGGAGAGCCATCGCGGCGATCCGAGAGGTGGATACGAACCACATCATCATCCTGGGTGGCTCGCAGTGGAATGGCAACTTCGAGCCCATCACGGAGTGGGACTTTGACGATCGGCTAATCTTTACCTGTCATCGCTACGGAGGCTCCCCGGAGCAGGAGGCTTTTCAGTACCTCATTGACTTCCGTGACAGAGCCGAGAGACCGATGTTTATGGGAGAGACGGGGCATAATACGCTCGAGTGGCAGTCTCAGCTTGTCTCTATGATGAGAGAGAACAACATTGGGTATCTCTTCTGGCCTTACAAGAAGGTGGACGGCTCTTGTATGGTGGCTGTCTCCCGCCCTGAGGTCTGGCAGTCTATCATTGACTTCGCCGAGGCGCCTCGGACCACCTATCAGGAGATACGGACTGCCCGACCGGATCAGATCGAGTCTCTTAGGACGCTGGAGAGCTTCCTTGAGAGCATTCGCTTTGCCAATTGCAAGATCCAGGAGGACTACATCCGATCACTACACTTTACCAATCACGAAACAGATAACTCTCAATAACGACTGATGAATAATGAGACTCGATAAGATCATACCTACATTACTGATCACGCTACTACCTGCCACCAGGCTGGTGGCGCAGCAGCCGACACAGGATCCCGCCACGGAGGCGAGGATCGATGCCCTGCTGAGCAAGATGACTGTAGAGGAGAAGGTGGGACAGATGGCCCAGTACACTCTGGATGTCTTCGGCAAGGGAAACGATGTCTACACCAGTACGGAGCCCTTTGAGCTGGACCCTGTGATGCTCGAGAAGGGCTTCAAGAAGTACCGCATAGGCTCCGTACTCAACACCGCCAACAACCGCGCACGTACTCCGGAGGTGTGGCAGCAGGTGATCTCGGAGATACAGGCGTATGCGCTCAAGTATACCGGCATTCCCGTCCTTTATGGGATCGACTCCAATAGGGGGACCACCTACACCGACGGGGGAACCTTCTTCCCCGCAGAGATAGGTATGGGAGCGACCTTTAATGCGCCCTTAGCGGAGCAGGGGGCGGCTGTCTCCGCCTACGAGACCCGGGCGAGCAATATCCCTTGGTCCTTCTGCCCTACGATGGACCTGGGGCGTGACCCTCGCTGGTCCCGTATGTGGGAGAGCTTTGGTGAAGATACGTACCTCAATGCTGTCCTCGGTCTCGCCACCGTGAGGGGCTTCCAGGGTCCGGACCCAGCCCATATCGGACCTGATCACATTGCAGCTTGCGTCAAGCACTACCTCGGTTACGGAGTGCCCCATGGTGGCAAGGACCGTACCCCGGCCTTTATCTCGGAGTCGGACCTGAGGGAGAAGTTCTTTGAGCCCTTCCGTGTCGCGATTGAGGGTGGGGCACTCTCCGTGATGGTCAACTCCGGCATCATAAATGGTGTCTCCACGCACGCCGATCACCGGCTGATCACGGAGTGGCTCAAGGAGGACCTCGACTTCGATGGCGTCGTGGTCACCGACTGGGCCGACATCCGCAACCTCCAGACCCGCGATCGGCTGGTGGAGGACTACAGGTCGGTCATCCGTATGTCTATCAATGCCGGTATCGATATGGTGATGGAGCCCTATGGATTTGACTTCTGCGATGAGCTCGTTGCTCTCGTGAAGGATGGCGAGGTCTCCATGGATCGCATCGATGACGCTGTCCGCCGTGTCCTGCGGATGAAGTTTCGCCTCGGGCTCTTTGATCAGCCGAGCTGGGACTACGCCTCCTACAAGGACTTCAATAGCCCCCGCCACGAGGCGTGCGCCAAGCAGGCAGCCGATGAATCGATCACGCTGCTCAAGAATGCTGAACAGATCCTCCCCTTGCGTAAGGGCGTGAAGATCCTCGTCACCGGTCCCAATGCCAATAGCATGCGCCCGCTCAATGGCGGGTGGGCTTACTCGTGGCAGGGGGAGAAGGTCGACGAGTTTGCCGGCAAGTACGATACCTTCTATGAGGCCATCGCCAAGGAATTTGGCTCCAATAATGTCACTCTGGCTCACGGTGTGGAGTATAAGATGGACGGGCAGTACTATGAGGAGCTGACCCCGGACTTCGATGCCGCTGTGCGGGCCGCCAAGGACGTCGACGTCATCATCGCCTGTCTGGGGGAGAATAGCTACTGCGAGACCCCCGGTAACCTCAATGAGCTGCGCCTCTCTGACAACCAGCTCGAGCTGGTGAAGCGTCTCTCTCAGGTCGGGAAGCCGATCATCCTCGTGCTCAATGAGGGTCGCCCTCGACTGATCCGTGAGATCGAGCCGATGGTGAGTGCCGTGCTCCAGACCTACCTCCCCGGCAACTATGGTGGGGTGTCGCTCGCCGACATCCTCTCCGGGGACGTCAATCCCAGTGGTCGCCTGCCCTACACTTATCCTAAGTATGAGCAGTCTCTCACCACTTATGATCATAAGCCGGCTGAGAATATCGAGGGCGAGATGGAGGGTGCCTACAACTACGGCGCTACTGCCTCCGTCCAGTATGACTTTGGCTTCGGTCTCAGCTATACCACTTTTGCCTACAGTAACCTCCGTGTGGATAAGGAGAGTTTCCGCTCAGGTGATCTGATCCGGGTGAGTGTTGATGTGACCAATACCGGTGCCGTGCGCGGTAAGGAGAGCGTCCTCCTCTTTACCTCTGACCTCTTCGCCTCCCTCACTCCGGATGCACGTCGTCTCCGCGCCTTCGACAAGGTCGATCTGAAGCCCGGCGAGACTAAGACGGTGACCATGGAGGTGCCCGCTGACCGCCTTGCGTATGTGGATAATCACGGGAAGTGGATCCTCGAGGAGGGGCGCTTCAAGGTGCAGGTCGGATCCGAAGTGGGCTATATCACCTGTGCCGAGACCCGGAGATGGGACACTCCCAATCGATGAGACCGCTACTATAAGGTCCTGAAGAAGTGCGAGGGGCGATGATCTAACCTAAGGATCATCGCCCCTCGATGCTATTGTATCAGCGGGAGAGGGGATCAGAAGCCGTTGAGCCGGAGGGCGAGGGTGTCCTCGTACTGGGTCTGTGCCTCTACCAGCTCGCGACGCATCCGGTCGACGATCTCGCTGTAGGCGGGGTCGTCGTAGACATTCTTCATCTCGTGCGGATCCTCCTGTAGGTCGTAGAGATCCCAGAAGTCTTGGTCGAGGTAGAAGTGGATCAGCTTGTACCGCTCATCGCGCACCCCGTAGTGACGCATAACGCTGTGCTCGGCGGGGTACTCGTAGAAGTGGTAGTAGATCTTGTCCCGCCCGGGGAGCTCCTTTGCCCCCTTAAGCAGCGGCACAAGTGACTCGCCCTGGATGTCCTCCGGGATCGCCACACCCGCCAGCTCGAGGAAGGTGGGCGCAAGGTCGATATTCTGCGTCAGCTCCTCGATGGCTCCTCTAGCATCGAGCCCCTTGGGGAGGTGCATCAGGAGCGGGTAGTGCATCGACTCCTCGTACATGAAGCGCTTGTCAAACCACCCGTGCTCGCCCATGTAGAAGCCCTGGTCGCCGAGGTAGAGGACGATGGTCGTGTCCCAGAGCCCCTCCTCCTTGAGGTAGTCGATGATACGTCCGACGCCCTCGTCGATCGGGTGGATCACCTTGGCGTAGTCGCGCATGTATCGCTGGTACTTGAACTCCATCCGCTCCCGGTCAGTCATCTTGCTATCCCAGTAGTAGTCCGCCATGGGGCGGTAGTAGGCGAGGAACTTCTCCCTGTCCTCCTCGTCCATACCGGAGAGGATCCACTCGTACATCCGTGAGTAGTGCGTCGGGTGATCCTCACGGAGGAGCTTGCAGTCGTAGGCGGGGTCCATGTGCTCCCCGATATTCATCTCCGCCCGCGCGGCCGCCGGACGACCGGCATAGTCATCTGCAAAGTTCTCCGGTAGCTCGAAGGTCACATCCTCGTACAGGTCCAGATCCTGGATGCGGGGCATCCAGTTGCGGTGAGGCGCCTTGTGCTGCACCATGAGCATGAAGGGGCGACTCTTGTCCCGACTTCGGAGCAGGCCGATGCTCTTGTCCGTGATCAGGTCGGTGGCGTACCCCTTCTCCTTTACCGTATCATTGGGAGCGGTGATAAAGGCGGGGTTGTAGTAGTCGCCCTGACCCGGCAGGATCTCCCAGTGGTCGAAGCCCTGCGGGAGAGAGTGGAGGTGCCACTTGCCGACGATAGCGGTCTGGTATCCGGCCGCCTGGAGCAGCTTGGGGAAGGTCTGCTGGTCGCCGTCAAATACGCTATGCTCGTTATTCGTGAAGCCGTTCTTATGCGAGTGCTTTCCGGTCAGGAGACACGCGCGTGAGGGACCGGAGATGGAATTGACGACAAAGGCGTTGTCAAATCTCACTCCGTCCTCCTCGGCAAGTCGGTCGAGATTGGGCGTCTCGATCTCGCCGCCATAGGCGGAGATCATCTGGGAGGTGTGGTCTTCGCTCTCGATGATCAGGATATTGTACCGAGTCGGGGCCTCGTCCTTGGCCTTGGGGGCGCAGGCGGTAGGCAGTACGATGCCTGCCACGGCACTGAGCCCTGCCGCCGCCCGATAGGCGTTATTCTTCTTCATATCTTATTACTTCTGCTATTGATAAGAGCAAATCTAAGGATTTAGAGAGAAAAAGGAGACTCTGTAGTTACCTATCAGAGCCTCCTTTTTTGTGGGAAGGGTTACTTTGCGAGGAGGTTGTGGGTCTCGCCGGGGTCGGTGGAGAGGTAGTAGAGCTGGGGGATGGAGTCCTGCCCGGTCTCTATGCCGGTCTGCCAGGCGCGCCTCGTGGGGCGCTTGACCGGGGGGATAAACTTGTACTTGCCGTACCGTATGGCGATCGTCGTCCCCAGTCCCTGCTCCACCATCAGTTCCCGCCCGGTGCCTCCGCGATTGAGCCACGTGGAGAGCTGATCCCGGCTGTCGGGTGCAGCGACAGGAGAGAGGGTGACTCCGAGGAGCGAAGCCATGGAGCGAAGGAGGTCAATGTGCGACACCAGATGATCCACCACCTCGCCCTCCGGGACCACTCCCGGTAGGCTGACGTCTCGTCCGGTGCTCCATACTCATCTCTTACTATACTCTCTCAGGATTAGCTCGGCGGTCGCTGCGGGGGTGTCGGCGGGCTGTATGGGGGTAATGGTAAGTCCTCGCCGCTCCATGCCGCGGATCCAGGTCATCTGACGCTTGGCAAACTGATGTATCGCCACCTCCAACTGGTCCCGCATCTCCTCATAGGTGAGCTTGCCGGTGACGTAGTCCGTCACGTAGCGGTACTCCAGCCCGTAGTAGGTGAGTTGCTCAGGGCGAAGGTGCAGCAGCAGCCCCTCCACCTCCTCCACCATCCCTCCGAGGAGTCTTCGGTCAAGTCGCTCGCTGATCCGTCTGCGCCTGGTCTCCCGGGATATGTCGAGGCAGTAGATCGGTCCCTCCAGTGGGGGACGATCCAGATACCGCTCGCCATGGTCGCGGAAGTAGAGTGCCACCTCTATCGCCCGCTCCATCCGTCGCCTATTCTCCGGATCCCTCACCTCCTCCAGCGCACCCAGCTGCTCCGCTCTCTCACGAAGCGCATCGAGACTAAGCTGTCCCAGCTCCTCTCTCAGCTGCTCGTCCCGAGGGACATCCGGCAGGTGGTACCCCCGGACCGCCGCCTCGACGTAGAGCCCCGAGCCACCGCAGAGGATCCTCGGTGTCTCCTCCGGCAGCGACTGCCATACTTGGTCAAAGTCCTCTAAGTACTGGAAGAGACTGTAGTGGTCACCCGCCTCGGCAATGTCGATGAGGTAGTAGGGCACCGGCTCCCCATCCACCACATAGTCCTCCAGATCCTTCCCCGTCCCGAGGTCCATCCCCCGGTAGACCTGCCGCGAGTCACCGCTCAGCACCACCCCGCCCATCCGGTGGGCAAGGTGCGCCGCCACGGGGGTCTTCCCAGATGCGGTCGGACCGATGATCGTCAGCAGCTGAGGCACTCAGAGGGCTTACTTGCGGAGCGAGGAGAGCAGGCTGTCGGGATAGATCCCCTCCTCGTGGAGGCGGGCAAATTTCCTCACCACCTCGGGACGATCCTCGGCATAGGTGACACCAAACCAGCGCGCCGGTGTATCCAGCACCTTGCAGGTCGCCTTGCCTCGGTGTACCAGGTCGTTCACCACAGTGGGGATGTAAAACTCTGCCTTCGGTTTCTCAAGATTCTCGTCCAGGAACTTCCGGAAAGCCTCCCGACTGTGAGCGAAGTAGTCGGGCGTAAAGCCCCACATGTTCATCGACACCGGAGTGTTCTCCTCCAGCACCACCTTCTCACCATTCTCATCAGTAAAGGAGATCTTCCCCTCCTCATCGCGTCCGATGCTGGTCCGCTCCACCACCTCGGTGAGGTAGCCACGGTCGTCGGTGACGCAGACACCGCGGGAGACGGTGCCGCTCTCGCTGAGGGTATTGCCACAGCGGTAGCCCACCATGGCATACTCGCCCTCCTTCCCCTCGACGCTGCGGAGGAAGTCGGCAAGTGCCTCGAAGCTCTCGCGCCCGTAGAAGTCGTCCGCATTGATCACCGCAAAGGGCTCTCTGATCACCTCCTCGCCCATCATGACGGCGTGATTGGTACCCCAGGGCTTCGTCCGCTCCTCGGGGACCTTGTAGGAGTAGGGGATCTTATCCACGCTCTGGAAGACCAGCTCCACCGGGATCAGTCGGTCGTACTTGGAGACGATCTTCTCTCTGAAGGCCTCCTCGAAGTCCCTTCGGATCACGAAGACCACCTTGCCAAATCCTGCCCGGATGGCATCGTAGATGGAGTAGTCCATGATGGTCTCGCCGTGAGGACCGAGACCGTCGATCTGCTTAAGGCCGCCATAGCGGGATCCCATGCCGGCGGCAAGTACAAATAGTGTCGGTTTCATCAGTATATATGTTGTCTGTATAGTCCTAATACCTCCTCAAAGATAGCCAAATCTTGTGAAGCACCTCCCCGGAGGTCCTGGAAAAGGGTCGAATCGTACCCGATTAAATAGGGCTCAAAACCAAACCCTCCGCGATTTTTTGGTTTCGGACTATCTAGCTGAGAAGTAAGAGGTTACCGTTTGGCGCGATGCGGATAGGTAACGATTTAGAAATGAGCGGAGTGCTTTGAAGTACATCGTTTTGGATAGCCAAAGAACGCTCACTATTATCACTTGCAAAGGTAGTGATTCGTGGGAGAAAGTGAGCGTTCTTGCGTGATTTTCTTCTTAAAAGTTTAGTCGGAGTCCAAACATTACAATGAAAGGGGAAGGAGATGTCTTATCTCTACAGTCGTTGCGAGCGATTACGATTGACAAGCTGTTTCCATTTCTGTTCGCACCAATCTGGAACAGATAGTCCATTGATGGTAAGAATAGGCTGACGCTTCTCGTTGGTTATAATGCGTAGCTCCGCATTTTCCTCCGTGAAGTTTCGTTTGTACACTCCCGAATATGCCGTAGCCGTACCACGGACTGTCTCTCGATCTTTGTGCATCTTGACCACCGTATCATCATCAAAGCCCATTTTGCGGAGCATCAGACGGATATTGAGTAAGAGGTAGAAGCTGTGGAAGAAGCGTTTGATAAAACTCCGCTCCTCCTCGTACACCTTGATTTCTCGGTGTTGTTCAGAGATAGTCTTGTCCTTATCTCTAATGGTGTCCTGAAGAAGTATAACCTCCTTGCGGATTTCGGCTTTCTCCTTTTCCGAAAGATGTTGTTGCCGTTCGACTTCTTGCTCCAACTCTTCGATATGCCGTTCCGCCTTGTCAAGCTCGGAGTTGCCAAATAGCGAGTAGAGCGTACCCTTTACTCGGAGCTTGCCCGCCTGCTTTTCCAACTCTCTGACCTTTTGAATTAGTTCTTCCTCCTCAAGTTGTTTCTGCTTCGTCTCTTTGAGTAGCTCTTTGTAATACTCCATATTAGTACGGTGCTTGGCTTCAGATCCTTGTACCCCTCTACTCAGCCCAAATGGTCGCATTTGCTCTGCGTAGGAGGTTTGATACTCCTCGAGCTTCTTGGGTGTAAGCAGATCATCAGCACAGAGCCGTATCTTGTTTTTCTTTGTCTTGTACTTACGCTTGCCATTCTCAGCTTCCTGTTTGGCTTTTCTCCTTTCTCCCGTGACAATTGGGACAACTGTCGCATGTATGTGCGGGGTCTCTTCATCAGCATGAAGTGTGGCTGCCACCACGTTTGCCTTGCCAAAGGTGGTATAAAGCCACTGCATCGTACTATTGCACCACTCCTCTAAGCGTCCATCGCTTTCAAGTTGGAGCATATCTTCGTGTGATCCTGATAGGATGAAACGAAGTGCTTTAACTTGATTGTCCGCAACCTTTCGGTAGATACCAGCCGTTGCTATGCGATGTGCAATAGCTTCTGTACGGTTGGTGACATTTGCGGGGAATTGCACCAAGTCTCGATTGAGGTGCGTGCGAGAGGCATCGACATTGTTCGGCACGAATGTTCGCTCGATGTGGGCACTCATTGCCGAGTCGTTGCCCCGAGCCTTGTCTATGTGTAATACTGCGTAGCCCATAAGTTGAATATAGTTTTAGGGGGTATCCAAAGGGGCTGTTTCCCCTTGGCTCAGGAGGGCTTTTTTAGCGGTAACGGAGTGGAGCGTGAAGAAAATGCCCTAATGAGCTATGGCATTTCTCCAAATGCCCGCTCCGCCCTGTCCCGCAGCCTGCCTTTGAAGTGCTTGCATTCTCTGAATGCACTGAGTCTTTGTTTCTAAGTTTGCCCCTGCAAACTTGCAACTCCAAGGGGGTGCCATAACTCTTGAAACAAAGGCTCCCATCTATACGCTTTACAGCTCTAGCCTCTTCGAATACCCGATTGTTCCGTTGTTGAAATTTCTCTCTTTTGCGTTATCGTCTAAGCCCCCTTTTGCGAGGGACTATTTTCTGTTTCTGCGCTTCTCGTTGTGCTACAAGAAACTCGTTGAGGTCTTTGTGTCGGGCATAGTGCCTGCTCATATCCTCTACTGTCACATCTGATGATTGGATAGTCAGGAGTGCCTGCCGTCCTACAGGGTCATTATCGAGGAACGCTCGAACGGAGTCAATGTCTTGCTCTTGGAGATAGGCGATGGCTCGTGAAATGTTGCTGACCGAGTTCAATACAAGGCAAGGCGCCGTTTCTTTTCCGTTTATCGTAAGAAGAGAAAGGAAATCCATAAAGCCTTCAAAGATGCAGAGAGGGGCGTTGTCCTCTCGTCCTGCAATCACAGATATATCCTTTGGCGCAATAGTTCCCTTGAATGCGTTGTCATCCCGAAGCTCATATCCTCCAGAACGATTGGGAAATCCGATGGCGGAATATTCTCGTCCACCTACCTCGTAGTGGATGTGACGGAGATACCCACTTGCCACTGCAAGATCTATCTTGCGAACCTCTCGAAGATAGCGTTGCAGATGTGAGGGCAACTCATCGCTGATGGAAAGAATATGCCTTCTATTATTTGCTCTCTGTTCATCTCTTCTATGCTCTATGTGATCTTCACGATGAAAGGAAGAGGGTGCAACTATTGTCTCTCGCTTTCCAGCAAGATGCTTCATTGCTTCATAAGCACTACACCCTTGCATACGCATCACAAGGTCTATGATGCTTCCGCCTTGACCTGTGCCGTAGTCGTGCCACAAGTTCTCCCGAAAGTCTACCTTCATACTAGCATTGAAGTCTTCTCGGTAGGGTGCATGATAAAGGGCATACCCGTTGTACCGCTTGGCAGGTTCGATACCATAGGTAGTATGCAGATAATCGGCTATTGGTATTGCCTTAAGGTGTTGTAGATCGTAATATTCGTTGTTCATTGCTGTTGTCTTTGGATTTGGATTGTTCGTATTCATTGTTCACGGGTTCTTCGTATTGTTTGCAGTCTCATCGCATGTTCTGTTTTCTTGATTTTCTCTTTTTGGAGTTTTCCCCTTTTTATCTTAC
>OCPH01000009.1_pt1 | contig 92654 bp, 108 predicted proteins | sample 1475691 | NCBI WGS metagenome assembly OCPH01 (sample SAMEA3360696, study PRJEB22359) | human gut metagenome | biome: ENVO:urban biome; feature: ENVO:human-associated habitat; material: ENVO:feces | place: Bangladesh | collected 2011 | reverse complement strand
AGGAATAAATCATAAGTGCAATTTCTAAAATAATAATAGGTATAAGTATCGGCAAGTATTCTCTAATAATATCTGGCATTTTTAACCCCCCTTTATTTATATATATCATATAATTTTACTTAATCAACTGTCAAGAAACTATTAGTAAACTTATTTTATTTTTATCAACTGAAAAGAAACTCTACTTTGTTTTATTATATATAAAAATAGCCTGCACAAAAATAAATTGTATTCAAACTTTTGTGCTATGTTGGATAAGAGGAAGATTACGAGCGACTGACGGAGATGTACATACTAGTACTTCACTAGGAAGAAGCAAGCAATCTGTAAGATTAACTAAATTTGTGATAACGTCGTTCCATATTTTTTTGATATCTGAAAATAAAGCCTAAATAGCAAATTGAACTTCATCCTTCTCGGTCAGTCCACTTCGCCCAATCATATCAATGCGAAGCATCAAGGTTCTCGCACTTTAGTGAGAGGTTCTTCTTTTGCCTACAGAATTAAATTACATTGATGAACAACTTCGCCCATTCATATCACATGGAAGCCGTCGCAGTCTTGTCAAGAAAATAAGATGATGGGTCATAAGACTGTTGAAACCAATGGCTTTTATGAAAGTTTAAGATTACATAAAAATGCCAGAGAAGGTAAACATTGAAGTCTTTGTAAGGCTATCAGATAAAGAAAGAGATATCTATGAGAACTTAAAACAAAAGAAGACCTTAAAGAATGGAATCAAGGTAAAATTCCTGTAGCCATTACTCATCCAGCATCTGCTGGTCATGGATTTAATCTACAAGCTGGATACGATTAGTACACAGTTCAGAAAAGAGTGAATGAGATGGTTCAATATTTAATAAATGATGTTTGGCATATCTAATTTTATATAATTTCAATCTCTATAGTTTGCGTGGATATCTATCAGCATATTTGACAAAATCCGACTGTTATAGTATACTATAGCTAATATTAAAAGGAAAGGTGGGAAAATTGTGAAGTTATTTCTTCAAGTGTCTCCATTGGCAACTGCCAAGGCACAATGCGTTTGCAGTCAATTTTTGATTGTCTAAAAAATTAAACATATTGAAAGGAGAAATAATGGAAACAATAGTATCAGCTTTATTAGTTTTTGTCTCTACATCAATTGACTACTTAGTTGTTTTGACTATTTTATTCGCCAGTCAAGGAAAGAAAGGTTTGAAATCAATTTATGCAGGACAGTATTTAGGTACAGGACTGCTTGTTCTGCTTAGTCTAATTGCCGCTTACTTTTTAAATTTTATTCCACAAGATTGGATTATCGGACTCCTTGGTCTAATTCCACTAGGTCTTGGTATAAGATCAATTTTTGTGGATGAAGATATTGATGAAGAAGATATCGAGGGAAAAATTACCGGAGATGGATCAAAAATCTTAGCATTTACAAGTTTAACAGTGGCAATGGGTGGAGATAATTTAGGAATTTATATTCCATATTTTACAGGAAAGAGTTTGATTGAGATTAGTATAAGTTTAGTAATATTTGCGTTAGGGATTTTAGTTCTATGCAAATTATCTCAAAGACTCGCCTCAATTTCTGCTATCGGAGAAATTGTAGAAAAGTACGAAAAAATAATTGTACCAGTCGTGTTTATTGGGCTCGGTCTCTATATATTGATTGAAAATGGAACGATTAATTATCTCATTTCCCTAATCACAAGTTAATAGTTATTTTTATATTTCAGACCTATTAAAGGAAATCTTTAGTAGGTCTTTTTTTTGTTTACTTAAAATTCTCTTATCTGTCCAAAGAAATATGAGAAGGAAGAATTGTGTGGATGTTAAAAATAAGTATTAAAATTCTCCTTTAAAATCTGAAATATTTGTTAAAAACTATTGACAAGTTTACTTGGCATATGTTACAATATAAATACCAAGTAAACTTGTCAAAATAAAAAAGGAGGATATATATGAACAGAGATGAAATTTTAGCAAGAAGTCGTCAAGAGTATAAACATAACGATGAGATGATGCTTGACGTTTTTAAAAAAGCAGGTGAAGTTTCTAGCCAAATCGGATTGGCTGTTGCTGCCATACTATTCGGAATTGAAGCTTTTTTCTACAATTCTTATAATTATGGAATACTATGTATTTATTTTAGTATTGAGGCATCGAAAAATCTTGTAATGTATGCAAAATTAAAAGAGAAAAAGCAATTGTTAATGGGATTGCTTATGTCAATTGTAGGAATTGCCTTATTTGTAGCTAAGCTTATAACATTGAAGTAGTGATGCATTATGGATGATAAACTAGTTTTAAAAAATTATTTAAAAGAAGTTAGAAAAGAAAAAGGTTATTCGCAGCAGCAGTTAGCTGACGAAGTTGGTGTTTCAAGAAATACTATTAGCTCAATTGAAACTGGTCAATTTTGTCCAACTGCTAAGTTAGCTTTGATACTTTGCATTGCTTTAGAAAAGAAATTTGAAGATCTTTTCTATTTTTAAAAAATGTAGTAAAATTAAAAATCTCCCTATAGTAGACTTTATAGTTTATTGTAGGGAGATTTTGCATTAAGTGTTAGAGAGTATTTATGGGTATATAGTTAATATAATATTATGAATTATATTGACTACGAGGGAGGATATATGATAGATATTTTGAAAAAATCGTTGCTATTTAAAGGCATGAAAAGTGAAGATATTGAAGATTACCTAAACTTCGCAAAGGCCAGCGTTAAAAATTTTAAGCGTGGCGAGAGCATTTTCATGGCTGGTGATTATGCAAAGGAGCTTTATATCTTGCTATCTGGTGAGGTTAATGTTGAGAACATCACTCAGAGCGGTAAAAAAACTATAGTCAATGTATTTGATAAGCCTGGCACTGTATTTGCTGAGGTGTATCTTTTTGTAGATGAACCTTTGCATCACTATGCTAGCGCTACTAAAGACACTTCGCTTCTTATTATAAAGAAAGATTTTATTGTAAATCAAGAAGATAATTATAAGATGATAATAAATAATATCATTAGCATACTTGCAAACAAAGCCTACTACCTAAACAAGAAGCTTATGATATGCACGGCTAAGTCTATTCGTAACAAGATTATCAATTACCTTCTAATTAATGACGAGGGAGACTTTATTAAGATGCCATTTACAAAGACTGCTTTTGCAGAATTTTTAAGTGTACCCAGGCCGTCTCTATCAAGAGAGCTGTCGCAGATGAAGGTTGAGGGGCTTATCGAAGAGAGGGATAATAAAATATATTTTTCTAGAACAAAGCTAGAAGACCTATTATAGAAAAAAACCATTGAACAGAGTTTATCTGAACAATGGTTTTCTTTTTGTTAAATATTCTTATGCGAAGAACTTTGCTAGATCTTCATCAACACTTGAGTTTGGAGCTATGCCAAATTTTTCTACTAATATATTAACTACATTGTCGCTTAAGAAAGCTGGTAGTGTTGGTCCAAGGTGTATATTCTTTACGCCAAGTGAAAGCAGTGCAAGTAAGACTATGACAGCTTTTTGTTCGTACCATGCGATATTGTAGATTATAGGTAAGTCATTGATATCATCAAGGCCAAAGGCGTCCTTAAGTGCTAGCGCTATCATTGCTAAGCTGTAAGAGTCGTTACATTGACCGGCATCCAATACTCTTGGTATACCTGCTATGTCTCCGAGATTAAGCTTGTTGTAGCGATATTTTGCGCAGCCAGCAGTTAGTATTACAGTATCTTTTGGAAGTTTTTCTGCAAATTCTGTGTAGTAGCTTCTTCCTTTTTGTCTTCCATCGCAGCCGCCCATGACAACAAATCTTTTGATTGCGCCTGATTTAACTGCATCTACAACTTTGTCTTTAAGTGCAAGAACTTGATTGTGCGCAAAGCCACCTACTAGCTCGCCTTCTTCGATTTGAACAGGCGCATTGCATTTTTTAGCGTGCTCAATGATTTCTGTAAAGTCTTTGTGACCGTTTTCGTCAGCTTCGATGTGTTTACATCCTGGGAAGCCAGCGGCTCCTGTTGTGTATATCCTATCTATATAATCAGTTTTTGGTGGCACTATGCAGTTAGTCGTAAATAGTACTGGTCCGTTAAACTTTTCAAACTCTTCTTTTTGCATCCACCAGCTATTGCCATAATTACCTATGAAGTGCTTGTACTTTTTAAACTTCGGATAGTAGTGCGCAGGTAGCATCTCGGAGTGAGTGTAAACATCAACACCACTGCCTTCTGTTTGTTCAAGCAGCATCTCAATATCCTTTAAGTCGTGGCCAGATATAAGTATACCAGGCTTATCACTAACGCCGATATTAACTTTTGTGATCTCTGGGTTACCATAAGTTTCAGTGTTTGCCTTATCAAGCAGAGCCATGGCCTTAACGCCATATTCACCAGTTTTTAATACTGTTTCATATAGCTCATCAATTGGAATTTCTACATCTATGAATCTTGCAAGTGTTTCTTGAATAAAGATATCAATACTTTCATCGTCATAGTTAAGTGTGTTAGCGTGCTTCATATATGCACTCATACCCTTGATACCGTATGTTGCTAGCTCCTTAAGTGATCTTTGATCTTCATCTTTAGTTACTAAAACACCGACTATTTCAGCCAAAGCCATAAGCTTATCTTTGTCCTTGTCAGAGTAAAGACTTAGCTTGCGTAGCTTAGATTTATCATTTAATTTAGCTAGTAGCTCATCCTTAGCTTCAATAGTTTTTACGACTTGATCTAGTATCATGTCTAAGTCAAAATTTGCATTGGTAATTGTGATGAACATGTTGTAAGTAACCATGTGATTGTACTTTTTATCTATAGTGTAGTTTTCACCTCTAAGATTATTTAAAACATCACACAGTAATTTAGTAGTATAAACAAGTAGATCTTGCGCGCTGGCAACATCCGTCTTTTTACCGCAGACACCAGCCTTAGTGCAGCCTTTGTTGTTTAAAGTTTCTTGACATTGGTAACAAAACATAATTTTCCTCCTTTAATTTTTCATTTTCTATTTTCTATCTTGTCTATATTGTATACTTAAGGAAGTCTTCTTTCTGTAACATATCTTACACTATAAAAAACTTTTATAATAATACTTATAAAATATTAACATCTTTTTGTGCTTGAATATTTTCTGCTAATTATTTATTAAAACTAAAAATTGATTTCGAGAAAACTATGTAATTGGTTTGAATCGGATCAAAACTAACTTTTGCACATCGAAAAGTGTTTTCCTTCGCTTGCTCGTCTACAAAAACTGATAATTTCTAAGCTCGCTCACCTGTGAGCCCATATCCGTTCGCTTCGCTCAGCTAGATGGATTCAACGGCCGTCACTGCGCCAAATTTGCATTAAATCAAGCCCTTTTGCTAGTTTCGCATTATTTTGTCGCTGCGGAGTGCGATTGCACACCTCACTCCAAAAAATTCTGTACAACGCAAAATCATCTTGATTTTTTTGCAAATTACGAAATTAAAACAGTTTTTTCCGAATGCTACACTCGTGAAAATCACTGTTCTCACTATTGATTAGAACGAACGCGAAAGTTCTAATTATTGACAATCAACACATCTTGTGATAATATTATTGTGAGGTGTAATATGCTATTCATCGATCAACTCGACCGTATAACAAGTGAATATCCTGACAAGGTAGCCATCGTTGACAAGGAGAAGTCCATCACATTTAGTGAGCTTCGCGCGAGGGCTATGAGTCTTGCAAGTGAGATACATAAAATTCATCCACAAACGAAGCGTCCCATCATGGTTGAGACTGACAGGCTACTTGAGACTATAATCTCTTTCTTCGCGGTTCTTTACAGCGGCAACTTTTACGTGCCCATCGATGCGGCCATGCCTCGTGAGAGGATTGAGACTATCAAAAAGCGTCTTGAGAGCACTTTAGGCATTTATCATACGAAGAATATTTTCGAAGATTATGCTCTTCAATATGACTATGACCATGTTTATGGTAGTGACGAGGCGGCTCTTGAAAGAATCAGAGCAAAAATGATAGACGCAGATCCTGTTTATGTTTTATTCACATCTGGCACAACTGGTGAGCCAAAGGGCGTTGTTATCAGTAATTTCATGCTCGTGGACTTACAAGATTGGCTTCATAATACGCTTAAGATAAACGAAAACGATAGGCTTGCAAATCAAACGCCGCTCTTCTTTGATGCGTCGCTTAAGGAGCTTTGCCTATTTACCAAGACTGGAGCGACTTTATACTTAATGGATCCTAAGGACTTTTTATTTCCAGTTAAGGTAGTTGAATACTTAAACGAAAATAAAATTACGGCTATACTATGGTCGGTGTCGGCGCTTAATATACTTGCAAATTCAAATGTTTTTGATATAGATAAGCCAAAGTACTTAAGGCTAGTTACTTTTGCTGGCGAGCAAATGAGCGCACAAAAGTTAAATATCTGGTGCAAAGCTGTAGAGGCTGAGTACTTTAACCTATATGGACCGACTGAGGCGACTTGCGATTGTTGCTATTACAAGGTGGACAGGGACTTCCAAGATGACGAGATCATCCCCATAGGCAAGGCTTGTGAGAATATGGAGGTCATGATACTTGATGGCGACAAAGAAGCTGACGAGGGCGAGCTTGTTATCAGGGGTAGAGGCGTTTCATATGGCTACTACAACAAGCTTGATCAAACTGAGAAGGCTTTCGTGCAAAACCCGATAAACAAGGCATATAGAGAGATTGTCTACAGGAGCGGCGACTTTGTTAGAAGAAACAAGTTTGGCGAGATAGAGTTTTTGGCAAGGAAGGACAATCAGGTCAAGGTTTTTGGCCACAGAATCGAGCTAGACGAGATAGAAAGACAGGTCTACGCCATGGGCATACATGAGGCGAGCGCTGTTTTTGATAAAGAAAATGAAATTATAATTTTGTTTTACTCTGGAAAAGAATTTTCGAGGAAGGACTTTAAGGACTTTATCCTTGAAAGGCTGCCAAAGTACATGCTTCCGTCGAAGTTTGTGCACATGGACGCTCTTCCTAAGACGCAAAACACTAAGATTGATAAGAAGAGGCTTTTAGAAATTTATGAGAGTGGAGAAGTTTAATAGAGTAGAGGAGCTTGAGATTTTAAAAAATTACGAGGGCTCAATCACAAACGATTACATGAATACTTCGCTATATGAAGCCAATATAGCTAGGCTCTACTACATAAAAGGCGAAGCGAATTTCTATATCTTAGTCAAGAGAGAGGGTTACTACAAGCTTTATTATTATATAAATGATATCAATGAAAAATTTGATGCGCAAGGCACTTTTGTGAGCGAAGTCGTTTCTAAGGAAATGGATGAGACGCTTGAAAACATGGGTTTTGAGCTATACAAGACAAGAGTGAGACTGCGCTTAAATCATAAGGAGCCTTATGAATCAAAGCGAGTTAAATACATTGACGACGCAGAATTTATTTATGATGCGCTTCAAAGCTTTGACGAGTACTCAGGCGAGAGGCTCGACTTAGATGAGATCAAGGAGCGCATAGCGAAAAAACTTTTCATAGGGATTGATGGCGCTGGCTTTATCGAGTTTAGCACGGATATGTTTAAGGACAGTATCGAGCACTTCTACATAGACCCAGCTAAGAGGGGCGAGGGCCTCGGCAGCGAGATCTTACGCCATTATCTTGGATGCGTTTCAAAGAAAAAACGCGTCAATGTGTGGACTGATGAAGGCTCGAGAGCGATAAAACTATACCATAAACATGGATTTAAAGAGGACGGACTTAAGTCCTACGTATATATTTGGAGGGAAGACCAATGAAAGAAAAAATAAAAGAAATCATCGAAGACGTCACTGGAGAAGCAGTTGAGGACACAACCGAAATCATCGAAGAGGGCATACTTGACTCCTTCGACATAGTGACTTTAGTTATAGAATTAAACGACGCTTTTGGCGTTAAAATACAAGTTTCCGAGCTATTGCCAGAAAATTTCGCAAATGTTTTGGCGATAGAGAAACTAATTAAATCATTGCAATGAGTTTTACAAGCTTCACTTTCATAGTATTTTTACTATGTTCCTTTATTGTGTTTAAGATTGCTAAGTACAAGTGGCAGGTGCTTTTGCTTATCTCTTTAGCTTATTACGCAAGCTTTAGTGTAAAGGCCTTTGTCTACTTAATCTTTGTAATTTTAAGCACTTATTTTTCTGCCATTTATCTAGAAAAGCATAAGAATAAGCTAGTTTTGGCTATCACAATCATCTTGAACTTCGGCATGCTAAGTCTAGTTAAGTTCACGAAGGTCAATATCTTTGAAAACTTTATTCCGCTTGGCATTTCATTTTACACATTCATGGCGAGTGGCTACGTGATCGATGTTTACAGGGGCAAGTACGAAGCGCAAAAGAACATTTTCAAGTACTCGCTCTTCGCTTCATTCTTCCCGCAAATGATGCAAGGACCTATCTCTCGCTACGACGATATTTCCCAAGGCCTTTATCATGATGATAGTAGTCTAAGCGATATATCATATGGTCTTATGCTAATACTTTACGGCTTCTTTAAAAAGCTTGTCATTGCCGATAGGGCAGCGGTTTTTGTGAACAAAGTTTTTACTGAGCCAGATTTATATTCGGGCATCTTCGTTTTTATAGCAATTATATTTTATTCAATTCAAATCTACTGTGACTTCTCAGGCGGCATCGACGTCGCAAGAGGTGCGGCTTATTTATTTGGCGTGAAGCTTGACCGAAACTTCAAAAGGCCATTCTTTGCGAAAAGCCTTGCAGACTTTTGGAGACGCTGGCACACAAGCCTTGGCTCGTGGATGAAGGACTACGTTTTCTACAGTTTATCGCTATCAAAGGCTTTTGTGTTTATAAATAAATGGTCAAGAAAGCATTTCGGACGCAAGTTTGGTAAGTACCTAACACTAAGTATAGCAAGCTTTGTTGTTTACTTCATCATAGGTATATGGCATGGCGCTGGTCTAAACTTTTTGGCCTTCGGTCTATATAATGGTACTATAATCAGCTTGGGGCTTATATTTGAAGATAGCTTTAAAGCCTTCAGAGAAAAAATCGGCTTAAAAGATACTTCACTTACTTATAGAGTATTAAAAATATTTTCAACGCTACTCATAGTCTTTATAGGCAGGTACTTTACAAGATCAGCTGGATTAAGGACAGCTCTTCACATGATGAAGAAGACCCTTGTCGATAGGAGCTTCAGATACGCAGCGACTGGTCTAAGTAAGCTTGATTACGCCGTTATACTTATTTCGCTTATCCTTGTCTTCATCGTTTCACTTGCTGAAGAAAAAGAAATCGATGTGAAAGAAAAAGTTCTTAAGATTAAGCCAATCTATTTATTCCTTGGGCTACTTATATTTATGGCCTTCGTCGCATACTTTGGTGTATTTGCGAGCGGCTTTACAAAAGTAGACTTTATCTATAGAAATTATTAGGTGATTATATGAAAGAGAAAAAATTCATCAGAATATTTTTTGCGTGTATCTTAATTCTTGCTTTAGTAGTAGCTATCTTAAATGTGGTGGCTGACCCATTTAACGTCTTTGGCGATAGATTTACTAAGTGGTATACTTATGATTTTACACAAAACCCAAGGACAGCCAAGATTGAGTACATCAAGGGAAAAGATTATAAAAACTTCATCTTGGGCGCAAGTGGCGCCTCATCCATTCCCACAGCTGAGCTTGAGAAATACACTGGCAAAAAGTATTTTAATCTATTTTCTTATGGCGCGGACCTTTATGTTGTTGAGAAGAATTTAGATTATATTTTGAAAAATTATGAGGTGGAGTCAGTTATACTGCCACTTTCGATACCATCGGCGCTTAGGTACAACGGCGAGAGGACTTCACTAAACTACTACATGAATCCGGATGTTTCTGGCGAGAGCAAAATTTTTTTTTATTTGAGATATCTTTTTGCTAATCCGAGAAATGCGATTGAAAAATTTAGGGCCATGGGAAAGAGGTCACTTGTTCAAGAGAGCTTCGACGTCTTCAGCCTTGATGGTTCTTACGACAAGAGCCAAAGGGACATCGAGTACATCGGTAGCGAAGAGGATTACAAGGCAGAAAAAGGCTTTAACAAGGACTACACAAAGCTTGAGATGGCTCATGCAAATGATGCACTTGAGGCAATTCGCCGCATGAAAAAAGCCTGCGACGATGCTGGAGTAGAGCTAACCATGCTTTTATGCCCAATGTATAAGGACGAGACTGCTCGCTATGACAAGGCCGAGGTTGAGAGCTACTACAAGGGACTCGCAGAGATCAGCCCTTTCTGGGACTTTACAGGAACTGAGTATGAGAACGATCCTAGGTTTTTCTACGACCCAGCTCATTTCAGAAACGCCCTTGGCAAGATGATGCTTGAGACCATTTACGCAGGTCGTAAGGACTTTGGCCGCTACGTAGACAAGGCCGAGGCGCCTCTATATACAGAGGCAAAGCCCGATGCGAGAGAGTTTTACATCTTCGAGCTGCATCACATAGACGAAGACCCCAAAAACACTTACATCATCACAAAAGAAAAGTTCGAGAGCGTTTTAAAATATTTAAAAGAAAATAATATCGAAACAGTTTCATTCAAAGATATATATGACTATGTTAATGGCGATGCGGATCTCCCAGAAAAGTTCTGCGTATTAACCTTTGACGATGGTTATAGATCAAATTATACAGATGCCTATCCATTACTAAAGAAATATGGCGCAAAGGCGACGATATTCCCAGTTGGCAAGACCATGGGACTAAATAAGTATCCAGATACAGATAAAGATATCTACGAGCACTTCAGCGCTGCCGAAGCTAAGGAGATGGCTGGCGTGATTGAGTTTGGCTCACACACATACTGGATGCACCAAGCTTATCCGAGCGAAAAATATACATTCAGAAAGACTGCTAAGAGACTTCCGGGCGAGAGCGAAGAGACTTACGTCAAAGCCTTTAAAGAGGACACTGCCAAGTTCAAGGCGCTTTACAAGGACTTTGCGGATGGCGAGCCACTTGTCTTTGCTTATCCAGAGGGCGACCTAGACGGCCTAAGCGAGTTAATCTCTGAAGAAGAAGGCTACAAAGTCACTCTTGGCGTTAAGCCTGGCAAAAATTACATCGTAAAGGGACTTCCTGAAACGCTTAAAAAGCTTAAGAGAATCAATATAGATGAAAAGACCGATATCAGTGAATATGAGTAAAAAACCCATGATAATGGAAGTCACTTCGCCAATAGATTTAAGCAAAGTAAATTTAGCTGAGAGGGTAATTTTTAAATTGCCAATGGCCTTGCAAAACGAAAGTGATTTTCTAAAGCATATAGATTTAGCAAACAAGGCAAAACTAGATGAGATTAGCAGCGCAGAAGATAAACTTCGCTTCATAAAGACGAGAGGCCTAGTAAATATACTTTTTTTGCGAGATAATGGCGGCGCAAATCCTATATGGAAGCTAAATAGCTATGGCAAGCCATATATAGAAGGCTGGGACAAAGACTTTAGCATCTCCCATACTAGAGACATTTCAGTCGTGGCAGTCGCAAGTGAAGCAATTGGAGTAGATATAGAAGACAATAGCCGTGATATAGATTTAGAAAAGTTTAAAAGAACAGAATTTTTGAACTTCGATGAGGACGCTTATAATAATAAAGAAGAATTTCTTATGCGCTTCACAGCTCTTGAAGCCTATCTAAAATACCTTGGCAAGGGCTTTCATAAAGATGCGAGGACCATTAGCGTAAGGAAAGTTAATGACGGCATAGTGATTGATGATGGCAAAGTAATCAAAGCAGAAACGATTAAGAATGGTGGCTATACCATAAGCATAGTTATTGGGTAAATAATAAAACCTCTCGAAATCGATAGGTTTAGAAAAAAATTTAACCGTGTGTAATTCGACACGTTTAGATAAAAAACAATAAAAAGAAGGTAAAATTATGGACAGAGAAAAAGTAAAAGCATTATTTGATAAATACACAAAAAAATTGCGCATAGTGCCTGAGTGGGACATAAGGCTTGAATTTGTTGAAGATCCCGACTGGAAAAAGACGGGCGATTTCAAAATAGACCCTACAGACAAGAAGGCGGTGCTTATGCTAAACGCAGTAAATCCAAAGGATGAGAACATCGAAGAGACCATAGTCCACGAGCTAATGCACATAAAGATGTATCCACTCGACCAAGTTTGTGAATCGATGATCATAAATATGTTTGACGAGGGAAGCAAGGCACAAAACTTTGCTTATCAAGAGTTTTTCACGACACTTGAAGTGACAGTCGAAGAGCTCGCAAAGTGCTTTTTGTACGAGTTTGGCGAGAACAAAGAGCTTTCATACGGAAGGATGAGTAAGATTAAATCCTTTAATGAGCTTTATGATGGACTAAATAGTATTGAATAAAATCAATTCGCTCTTTACTTTACGGTAGAGAGCTTTTTCTTTGCCTTGAAAATTATTATCTCTAGTGATATAATTAGTTAAAGAGGTGGACTATGGCGGATATTATGGAGTTCAAGGGCAAAATTGAACTAAAGGACGATATAAAGGCGCTTAGAGAGGAACTTGTAAGGCTCGTTGAGGAGCGCGACAATTTAATATACACTGTTTGCCCAAACATTAAGATGAGGTATATGGTCAAAGTGGGCTATCTTGAGTATAAGCTTTATGAATTAAGCCTTAAGTATCAAAGGCTCAAGAGAAAGAAGGAGCTCATTCAAGCAAAGGTATATAGATCAGAAAAAGTCATCCTTATAGATATAGAAGAACTTCTTGATAAAGAGTTTGAAGAGTATAAGAAAGAGCTTGAGGAAAAGCTTCATGAGTTGAATGCGTCAATAAAGAGGAGCGAAGGTAAATTTTTATCTGAGGTAGAGAGCGAAGACCTTAAGGATATGTACAGAAAAGTTGTTAAAAAACTGCACCCAGACCTTAATCCAGAACTCACTGAGGCGGAAAAAGAGCTTTTTGTAAGAGCGGTCGAAGCGTATAAAAGTGGTGACGTCGCTAGCATGAAGCTTATCTACATAGTTTCTGGTGCAGATGAAGAGACAACAGATGATGATACTAAGTTAAAAACAGTCTTGGATATGGCTGAAGAGAAGGCTCGTCTTGAACAGCTTATTGAAAATATTAAAAATAACATGGATGAAATCAAAAGCTGCTTCCCATATACACTTAAGGTTTATCTTGATGATGATAGTCTTATGAAGAAAAAGCAGGATGAGCTTAGTGAATCGATAAAAGATTATGAAAATGCAATAAAAGATTTAGATGAGGCTATAGCAAAACTACTGGAGGAGAAAGATGAGTGATTCAAGAAATATCTTTGGAGGTAAATTTTGGAACTAAAAGAATATTTAGGAGAAACAAATTTATACGATAAAAAAGAAAAGTTAGAAGTAAATAAAGCAAAATCTTGGTTGAAGTCTGTATCAGCTTTTGCTAATGGTTTAGGTGGAAAGCTTATTTTTGGTGTCAAAGAAGATAATACTATACTTGGTTTAAAAAATTACAAAGAGGATTCTGAGAGTATAAGTGAATTAATAAAGACAAAAATGGACCCCGTACCTGAAATTGATATAGAGTTATTAGATTTTAGTGGAAAAGTTATTTTAATATTAACAGTTTTTCAAGGAAAAAACACTCCATACTTTGTTGTTGATTCTGGATCAAGAACTGCATATAAGAGAATCGGAAATCAAAGTGTAACTGCCACTAGATTAGATTTATTTAATTTATCTTTAAAAGGAGAGCATATAACTTATGATTCTTTAGAATCAAAGAAAAGTCTAAAAGAAGTAACTTTTAAAGAACTTTCTATAGAGTATAAAGAAAGAACAGGAAAAGAACTTCAAGAGAAAGATTTAAAATCATTTGGTCTTGTAAATGACGAAGGCAAATTAAGCATAGCAGGAGCTTTATTTGCTGACGGCTATCAAGTTTATCAGTCGAGAGTATTTTGTACGAGATGGAACGGATTAAATAAGGCAAATGGATTAATGGATGCGCTAGATGATCAAGAGTTTGAGGGCAACATCATCTACCTTTTAAAAGCTTCCATGGATTTTATAAAAAGAAATACTAAAAAAATGTGGAAAAAAGGAGCAATGTATAGAGTTGAATATCCAGAATATCCTGAGAGAGCTGTACAAGAGGCCTTAGTAAATGCGCTGATTCATAGAGATTATTCTGTGATAGGGAGTGAAGTACATGTAGATATATATGATGATAGATTAGAAATATATTCTCCGGGTGGTATGTTTGATGGCACTTTTGTTCAGGATATAAATCCATATGAAGTTTACTCAAGAAGGAGAAATCCTATAATAGCTGATTTATTCGCAAGAATGAATTTGATGGAAAGAAGAGGTTCGGGACTTAGGAAAATCATTGAAGCATACGAGGCAGAAGAAAATTATAAAGCTGATTTAATGCCTGAATTTAAGTCTACAGAGAGTTCATTTTTTGTACTTATGAAAAATATGAACTATGACACTCAAATTGACACTCAAAATGACACCGAAAATGACACTCAAAATGAAGGTAAAAATGAGGGTCAAAAATTAACTGCTCACGACAGAAGAGTTAAAATTCTTGACTGTATGACGCATAGGCCAAGTATTACTGCAAGTGAGTTATCAAAGTTATTATTTGTATCTCTTAGTACTGTTAAAAGAGATTTAAAAAAGTTAAGTGATGATAGTGCTATAGAATATATAGGAAGCTCTAAAAATGGATATTGGAAAGTCAGAAAGTAATATAGCAAAACTACTGGAGGAGAAAGATGAGTGATTTAGTTAAAAAAGATGATGGCGGCCTTTTAGGTGTTTTACATGGCACTGGTGGTCTTGTGGTGCCAAAGCCATTCGAGCGCGAGATATATCTATTTACAACGCATGTTGCAGGAACAACGCATGTTGACAATATTTTCGATATAGAAAAGCATTTAAATATTGATGATAAATTATTATTCTTTAGAGAAGACAATCCTCACGATGAAAAGGCTATACGCGTAGAAACGCTTCGAAAAGAAAAAGTTGGTTATGTACCAAGAGGCGATAACGCAGTATTTTCAAGGCTTATGGACGCAGGCAAGGAGCTCTACGCAAGAATCAAGGACAAAGAGACTGTTGACGAATGGCTTAGGATAGAGATGGACATTTATTTAAAAGACTAGTGCAGATAAAGACTTATGAAAAATAAAATGTTTGATAAAGTAATTAGAGAAGCAAAGTACATTGATTTAGGGGAGCATCTGCGCATTGCACTCAGCTATGAATTAAATTTTGAGCCGAGTGATTCCAAAAAGTGCTTTGTATATAATGATAATATGAAAAAGAAGTCTCCAGTTTATAAAGCGGCTCGAAAGCTGTATGACAAAGGCTATACAGAATATTATATATATGGTAAATATGCTGATAGATGGAAGGATAATTTAGATAAAATCAATAAAAATAGGCGTGAAATACAGCTAGTTGTACACAATAAAGGCGCTATGGACATGAGCCTAGATATAGCAGCGACAATACAAGCAAATCCAGAAGAAAATATATTTGTGCTTACTGATTATGAATACGTTTCATGGCTTATTAAGAACTTTTTGAGTGATATTTTAGCTGGCAAAAGAAATGTTCGCGTTGATGACTGGCTTAAGTTTAGAAAGGGATACGAATTCATATATCAAGGTAAAGATGCCATAGTAGTGGCTGGTTTAAAAAAGTGTTATGGAGGGTTTTTAAACAATTTATATAGCTACGATAGCTTTGGAGATTTTTACTATGAGAAGATATTTAATGGCAGAGACTTTGAGCAAATTTGGAGCGAAATTCGCCATGAAGTAGATATAAAAGAAAAGGAAAATATAAAAAAGATAAAATAATCCCTGATACGATGTATCAGGGATTTCGTATTTAAATTATTTATCCTTTTTAATCAATTCTTTTGTGTCTAAATTGTATTCGTACTCAATGTCTTTGCCATTTGCATTTTTCACTTCGATATCGATCTTTGTGATGCTGCTACTATCTTCCACGTCTATGCTGTATGAGTCTAAATAAAAGCCTTCGCCTGCATCAGTTTTTGCGCTTTCTATTAGCTCTTTGGCGTTGCCAAGTAAAGCAAGGTCTATCGCCTTATCATCAGGACCTCTGTCCTTTTCGCTCTTGTCCTTGATTATGCTTCTGTCTGCTGCGTTTATCTCCATCTCATATTCATTAGCATCGTCAAAGCCATTGATCTCGTAAACATAGCTTCCTTTTTCCATTTCAAAGCTAATGTCATCAATCTCTGCATCAGCATATTTATCAGTGAATATCTTTACTGCGTCCTCTGCGGATAATGTCACCGCATTTAAAGCCTCAGCTGCGTCCTTTGCTTTGTCGGCGCCGTTTTGGCAGCCCACAAGTGCAAGTGAAAGCACTAAGGCAAGTATTAAAATTGTTTTCTTCATTTAATCATCCTTTCTCAATAACACTTATACCCAAAATTGATGAGATACAAACAAGCCCCAATGCTAAGTGCATCGGGGCTCTGTCTTATTTTGTTCTTATCTAAAAATTGTCATAGTAAATTTTGTCTTCAGGCACGCCCACTTCCTTAAGTGCTGCCGTTAATGACTCTATCATCCTTGGCGAGCCGCATAGGTAGGCGGAGCTGTTCTTGCCAGTTTCAGTGCAATACTTTCTGATTGCGTCGTCCGCGTGTCCTGTGTCGCCCTCCCAATTCATTTCAGGCGTTGTTCTTGATAGAACTGGTATAAATTTGAAGTCATACAAAGTCTCTTCGAAGTCCTTTAGCTCATCAAGTAAGAATAAGTCGTCAGGCGTTCTCGCGCCGAAGTAAAATCTCGCCTTTCTCTTGATGTCGTGGTCCTTCATGTGATTTAGTATCGAGCGTATCGGAGCAAAACCAGTTCCTGCCGCTCCTAAAATTATCTCTCTATCATCATCATGATAATAGAAGTCGCCGTATGGTCCGTTGATAGTGACCTTGTCGCCTTCCTTCAAGATCTTGTGGCAGTAGGTAGTACATATACCCTTAGTAAAACCGATAAGAAGCTCGATGTGCTTTGTATCGTTAATACTCGAGGCGATGGAGTAGGCTCTGAACACTTCTTCGTCTGATCCTTCGTAGTCATCGCCCTTTGGATAAGCCTCAGCCTTTAGCTGAACGTATTGACCAGGCTTGAAGCTGATAGTTTCGCCCTCAGGTAGCTCAAATCTAAATTTCGTGATTCTATCAGTAAGTGGAAGCTTCTCAACTAAAGTAGTTTCGTACTCTTTAACGTTGAATAGCTCTTCAGGTATCTCGATAGAAATATCATTCTTGACCTTGATTTGACAAGATAGTCTCACATTAGTCTTAAGCTCTTCTTCGCTAAGCTGCGGTTTTTCAGTCGCAAGCACTGGGCTTGCGCCGCTTAAAACCTTGACCTTGCAGTAGCCGCATGAGCCTTTGCCGCCGCAAGCCGATGGTATGAAGACCTTTTGATTTCTAAGTGTTAACAAAAGGCTCTCGCCGCCATCAACAGTATATTCTTTTTCATTGTTAATAGTTAGTTTCACTTGGCCATAGTCCGCGATGTATTTGTCCGCTATTGACAATAGTAGGGCAAATATCCCGCATAGACCAGCTACGACTAAAGTAGTAATAATTATTATTTGTCCCATAGCCGTCACCTACGATATTTGCACTATGCCCGAGAAGCCGATGAAGGCCATCGCCATAATCCCAGTGATAATCAGTGTGATAGGGAAGCCTCTAAGACCTTCAGGTATAGAATTTTCCTTGATCTTCGATCTAATTCCAGCCATTGACACGATGGCAAGCATCCAGCCAAGACCACTGCCTATAGCGAAGCCAACAGTTTGTAGGAAATTGTATTCTCTGATAACCATGAATAAGCTCACACCTAGTATCGCGCAGTTAACAGTGATTAGCGGAAGAAATATGCCAAGAGCGTAATAAAGGTTTGGCACGTACTTTTCCAAAATCATTTCCAAAACTTGAACGAAGGCCGCTATGGATATGATAAATATTATATATCTTAGATATTCTATGTTAAACATCACTACGAGCTTGTATAAAAAGTAGTTGATAACCGTTGTTATCGTTAGAACGAATGTTACCGCGATGCCTAGACCCGTTGCAGTCTCTATCTTCTTGCTGACAGCAATGAAGGAGCACATGCCTAGGAAGTTCGAGAATATCATGTTCGATGTAAAAATCGATGCGAAAAATATTACTAAAGGATGTATACTCATTACTTAGCATCTCCTTTCTTTTTTAAACGATTGTTGGCGATCCACATAAGTATTGGAAGTATGAAGAATGCCGCAGGTGGCATAACCATCATAGTCCAAGGCACGAAGCCCTCAGGCATTACTCTAAAGCCAAAGATGCTTCCAAAGCCCAACAGCTCTCTGATTATGGCGATAGCGACAAGTACACAAGTGTATCCAAGTCCAGACGCCACGCCATCTACAAAGCTTGAGATAGGATCGTTACTGATGGCAAAAGCTTCAGCGCGTCCCATAATTATACAGTTAGTTATGATTAAACCGACATATGGTCCTAAAGTTTTGCTCATATCAGGCATATAAGCCTTTAAGAATATATCAACGATGATAACAAAAAACGAGATGATAAAGACTTGAACCATCATACGTATGTGCTTAGGCGTTACCTTTCTTAAGAGACTGATCAAAAACGATGAACAGCCAGTAACAAAGGCAAGAGCAAGACCCATAACGAGCGAGTTCAAACATAGGTTAGTAACAGCTAGAGTCGAGCAGATACCGATGACTTGAACCAAAACCGGATTGTCATCAAGCACGCCGTTCTTAAGTAGTTTAGTGTATTTATTAGACATAGTTACTTAACCCCCTTCTTAATAAATTCGTCTAGGTCCTCGTTTATCATGTTCACAACGAAAGTCGATGTTTGAGTCGCACCGCTTATCGCGTCAATGTTGCCGCCACTTGCGGGTCTGTTGATAACGATGTTTTTATCAGTGTAATTACTTATGTCAAGGCCGCGGAACTGATTCTTGTAAGCGTCCTCAGTGATACGTCCGCCAAGACCAGGAGTTTCATCTTGCTTGATAAATTCAAGACCAGTCGTCTTAGTCAAGTCCTCACTTACACCGATGTAGCCACTAATCGAGCCCCATAGACCTGGTCCGTTTATAGGAACCGCATAAGCAAGAGTCTCCTCACCATTCTTATAAATATATAAATTCTTTCCTTCGTAATCTTCACTCACTACATTATCCTTAAAAACCTTGTCAATAGTAGTCGCATCAGCGTCCGCAGGCAAGATGTCAAAAACATTCAAGATCTTCTTCTTAAGCTCAATGTCTTGATTAAACTCAACCACAGGAGTCGTTACCTCATTTAGAAAAGCTAGAGCAAGGGTCAATATTAGTGCTAGAGCGAACATAAAAACTACAGGATAAACTATAGATTTCTTTTTCTTAGCCATTCGCACGCGCCTCCTTCTTCCTAGCCTTCGCCGCATTGATGGCGTAGTCTATGATAGGAGCAAAAGTGTTGCCAATCAAAATCGCAAACATAACCCCGCCAGCGAATAGAGCAAAGCCTCTGATGATAACAGTCACAACGCCGATGATGACGCCATAAATCCATTTGCCAAGAGTAGTCTTAGCAGCAGATATTGGGTCAGTCGCCATAAAGACAGTACCAAATAAGAAACCGCCCATCAAGATGCCGCTGATAGGGTCAGGCACAGTAGTCACGCCCGTAGCACGAAGAATCAAACTAAGAGCAACGAAGCCCAAAGTGCTTCCAGCCATAATCTCCCAGCTAGCAACCTTCTTTACAATTAGGTATATAGCCGCGATGATGATTAAGACCTTAGAAGTTTCTCCAATAACACCAGGTATATTACCTAAAAGCATCGAATTTACTGATTCAAGAGAGCCGTCAAGCTTAAACATCGTCATAGGCGTCGCCTCAGATAGAGAGTCAAGACCCCTAGTTAAGAAAGTTCCAAAGCCACCAGGTAGGCCATTTGCAGCCTCATTCCAGTAAATAGTCATAAATTGTGGGAAATTAACATAGATAAATACACGGCCAACCAAAGCAGGATTAAAAATATTCTTGCCGAAGCCGCCAAAAACCATTTTCCCAAAGAAAATTCCAAAAGCCATGCCCACAGCCGAGATCCAAAACGGGATCGATGCAGGCAGCGTCATAGTGTAGAGACAGGCAGTAACTAAAGCCGCCTCAGAAACCTTTTCGAGCTTAAAAATCTTCTTGTTCGATAAGTACTCAACAAAGAGAGCGACGAGCACGTTCGTGATTAAGAGAGCCAAAACCCTTAGACCGTAGAAATACGTTGCCACTAAGGCGATAGGGATCATGGAGTAAATCACAGGATGCATCATCTTTTGCTTCATAAAGTACTTTTTGTAAAACTCTTTCAATGCGCTCACTCCTTTATAGATAAATTTCTTTTGTATATAAATTATATACTAAAACAGAAAAATAAACAAGAGAGAGGGGGGGATATTAATGCATAAGCATCATTAGTATAAAATAAATGTACTAAATGATACAAATATATTGACAAAAATACATTTATATAGTACAATTAAGATAAATAAGAGGTGAAGAGATGAGCGAACATTACAATACAGATTATACAAGAGAGCAAATAGAAGAGATACTTAATAAGATAAAAGCTTATGTACAAGAAAATAAATATACCATTGCACTTAATGATAAGAGACAAGAAAATATTGATTTTATTAGAGAGTATAATATACACAATGCAAAGCAAAAAAGAATTTTACTTGATATAAAAACAGAAGATTTTTGCTACTCATTACGCAATAAGAATACTGGATATGAATATGAAATTTTGTATGTTTTCGCACCAATTGTTACACTGTATGATTCAGGTGGAGAAGAGGAAGAACTTAGTATGTATGTCAAGTTTAATATAATAAATACTAATACGTCGGATTTTGTAGTAGTAATATCGTTTCATAGATTAAACGAGGAGATAATATATTTATTTAAATAATAATTTTTTAGGAGGTAATATTATGAGAAAGGAGAAAGCATTCTGCATCGAGTGTAGAGATTACAGAGATTATGATATAAAAGAAAAGACGATTAAGGCTAAACTCAAAGATAAAGAGTATGAATTTCATGGGAAAGAAGCTATTTGTAAAACTTGTGGCAGCGAAATATATACAGCTGAAATTAATGACTATAACTTAAAAGCATTATATGACGAATATAGAAAAGAGAATAATATCATTTCACAGGAAAGTATCGAGGAACTTACAAAGCTTTACAGCATAGGCAAAAGACCCTTATCAACAGTACTTGGTCTAGGCGAGCAAACACTTAGCCGCTACATTGCTGGAGATGTACCTACAAAGCAGTATTCAGATTATTTGCAAAAAGTGTGTGAAGATCCAGTTTATTATGGCGAGATACTAGAGAAAAATAAAGAAAAAATAAGCGATGTGGCTTATAAAAAGAGTAAAGAAGCAGTCGATAAACTTTTAAACGACATAGTTAATGATTACAGTACAATTAATTTAGCAGCGCAGTATTTTATAAGTGTCATTGGTGACATAACACCACTAGCTTTGCAAAAGTCATTGTATTATTCACAAGGTTTTTTTGCTGCGTTTAATGGAGATTTTCTTTTTAAAGAAAATTGTGAGTCGTGGGCACACGGACCAGTGTATAGAAAAATGTATGATAAATACAAAGATTATAAATTCAATCCAATAAAGCCAGTAGATGATTTTGATGTAAGTGTGTTCACATCAGCAGAACTTGCGATTTTAGAGAGCGTTGCAAAATATGCAGCATGCTATAGCGGAAAGGTTTTAGAGGAAATTACACATTTAGAAGCGCCATGGCTTAATGCTAGAAAAGATAAAAAAGCCTTAGAGCCATCAGATGAAATAATTAAAAAAGAAGATATAAAAGAATACTTTATAGCAGTAAAAGAAAAAAATCACATGACAACGCCAGCAGATATAAAAGAGTATTTTGATTCTATGGTGATAAAAATTTAAAGGAGGTGATTTTGTGTCGAGATTATCGCACCATGTGGTGCACTCCAAAAATGGAGGTTGGGATGTAAAACGTAGCGGGGCCAAAAGAGCTAGTGCTCATTCCACTACAAAAAAAGAAGCCGAGAAAATCGGTAGAACTATCAGTAAGAATCAAGGTTTTGAATTAGTTATACATGGTTTGGATGGCCGAATTCAACGCTCAGATAGTCATGGTAACGATCCATGTCCACCTAGAGATAATTAGTTAAGAAGTAGATGCTAAACTATAAAAGTAGTTGGCATCTATTTTTTATAAGTTATAAAGAGTATAATGTGATATAATATTGATAATAAAAGGAGGTTATATCAATTATGAACGCATTAATTGTATTAGATGTACAAAAAGGAATTTTAAAGAAAAAAGATTTCTCAAACACTTTAAAGAATATTAGCATGCTAATAAATGATTTTAAGAGCAAAGGCGATATCGTGATGTTAACACAACACTTTTCGGACGACAACGACAGTCCGTTTTATAAAGACTCAAGCGATGTAGAATTGCTAGATGAATTTAGAGAAGCTGCTGATTATGTTATACCAAAATCATCATGTAATCCATTTCATAATACAAATCTTCAAGAAATATTAAGCGGAAATAAAGTATCAAAAGTATATATCTGTGGTTTTAACACAGAATATTGCTGCTTGTTTAGTAGCATCTTATCCTCCGATAAAGGTTATGAAACCGTATTTATAGAGGATGCCTGCGGAACTTTTGGAGATGAGGAAATATATGAAATGCCAGGACTAGATGTAAATGATTTTATTGGTTCTATTCTTAATTGGTCAGGTGAAGTAGAAGTATTATATACAGATGAATACTTCAATGGCCTAAGCAATGAATAAATTTACACTAATTAACTATCTTCAAAGAATTAAAGATAGTTGGTATTAGGAGTAATTACAATGAAAATTAAAAATTTTTTATTTAAAATAGTCTTATTAATATATTTAACAGTAGCTTTTAGCAAAAGCTCATACGCAGTAAGCAATATAAGTTTAAATCAAAAGGAAATAGATGCGATTGTATCAGAGCTTGAAAAAGCGCCTAAACTAGTTCTTGGCTACCACTTTGAATACGGCTCACACAATATATCTTTCGACAAAACCAAAGATCAATATGCCATCGTTTACATTTCAAATGACAATGCAAGTGGCTTTGTCGGCGTGATAGACACTAAAGCGAGAAGCGTCACAATACCATTTAAGTATAAAGACATATACTTTTTACCAGAGAATAAAATTCTCTTAGCAGAAAAAGATAAGTCCGATACAGATCAAAAGTATTATATTTCAGATATGAGTGGAAATTTAACGCCAGCACATTTCGATGGCATGGTAAGCGGAGTAGATGAGGCTGGATACATTACCCTTTCTAGATATTTAAAAGTAAATGCAAAAAACGAACAAAACGTATTAAATGAAAAAAGCGAGGCAATTAAAGAAACACTTGTTCCTAAACTAGCCTTACTTGATGATAAGCAAAATATGGTTCTAGATTTTATTATAGATGAAGTTTGGCCATCGGGAATAGTTTTTGAAGATGACTACGCCGTAGTTAAAAGCAAGGCAAATGAATGGTACGCTGGCTCTCAGTCAACTACAAATAATGCAAAAAGCGGCGCGATCGATAGAAGCGGAAAAGTGCTTGTAGCATTTGACTATGATAGGATAGAATATCTTGGCAAAGGCAAGTTCGAAGCATACAAAAACAATAAAAAATGTAGCATCGATTTGAACAAAAGCAAAGAGCAAAAAGCTTGGCAAAAGCCATCCGCTTGGGCAGAAAAAGAGATTACGAGAGCCATAGACGAAAGACTAGTTCCTGCAATACTTCAAAATAATTATAGGGACGATATAACAAGAGGCGAGTTTTGCAGCATCGCCGTAAACCTTTACGAGAGCATGACAAAAAAGAAAATTTCAGGCAGAGTTAAATTTGATGACAACGCTTTGCTCTCAGTCGAAAAATTAGCCTACGAAGGCATAGTACATGGCCTTGGTAATAATAAATTCAATCCAAACGGCAAAATAAAAAGAGAAGAAGCCGCAGTGATCTTGTCAAAGCTAAGCGAAAAGCTTGGGATGAATTTAGTTTCAGGCGATATTAGCTTTACAGATAGCAAAAGCATCTCCACTTGGGCAATAGACGACGTCAAAAAAGTTTATACAGCAAAAATTATGCAAGGAGTAAGCGAGAGAAGATTTTCACCGAAGAGCCATTACACAAAAGAGCAGGCAATAGCGACGTTGATAAGGATAAAAGATAAATAGAGGCATGATAGATGTTAAGCGATAAAAGTACTTGGCATCTATTTTTATGGGTTAAAAAGAATATTATGTGATATAATATAAGTAATAAGGCATTAATGTTAGAACGACAAAATTAGCATATTTTTGATAAAGAGAGAAAATGTTATTAGGGGATGGAACAATGGAAATAGCTTTAAACAAATTAAATATATTTGATACTGATATTATTGATTTGGTTAAAAAGACTTGCTTTATATTTGGAAATAATGGAACAGGCAAAAGTACATTTGCGAGTCATTTAAAAAATAATTTAGATGATTATGATGTTAGGGTATTTCAAGGATTTGACAGCGTTGTAAATAGTAATGATGAATTGAACGCTGTTGTGTTAGGAGAAGAAAATGTTGAAATTGACAATAAAATAGCCAATATTAAATTAAAGATTGAAGAAATAAATGCAAATATAAAAGATAAAGAAGAGCTAGTTGATGAAAATAATTCAGATGAGAATAATCTATATTCTAAAATGAAAGCTGCAGAGAAAAAATTTAAAGAATTAGATGATGAAATAGAAAACTTTTATTCTAAAAAAGCATCTAAAATTAAAAAGCAAGAGCCTAGAATCGCATCAGTGTCTTATAATAAAAATGATTTTAAAACGGATATCGAGATTGCGAATTTGCTATCAAATGAAGATCAAAATAAATATAATGAGATATTAAGATATGATATTAAAAATGCTAAGAAAATTGATTTTGAAAATGTTAGCTTTACAAATGAATTAAATAAAGTTAATGAATTGTTGACAACAAGTGTACAAGAAGCGACTAAAATACAGAGATTAGATAACAGTGATGAAAAACGAGAGTTTGCTAAAAAAGGATTAAAAATACATAAAGAAGGTGAAGTATGTAGTTTTTGTGGAAATTTAATATCACATGAGTGTTTCTACGAATTGAAACAGTATTTTTCTGGAGAGGATATAAAAAAGTTTGAAAATCAACTTCATGAAGAGGAAAAAATATTAAATCAGAATAGAGAAAATATAAATAAAATCAATCTAGATAGTGAAAATTTTTACGTTCAATATTACGAGGAAGTTATAAATTTAGAGAAGAGTTTTTTAAAATTAAAAAAAGAAATTCTGGAGTTTTATGAGAAATTAATAGAAGTTATTTCAAATAAACAAAGAAAACTATTTGAACCTATGGAACAATTAAATTTAAAAGCGCCTGATAGTTTAGAGAAAATATTGAATGATTATAACGAACTGTGTGATCTGAATAACAATACAAGTTTAAAAGAGCAAAAAGAAGATGCTGGAAATAAGTTAAGACTACACATTGTAAAAAATAGCTTGTCAGAATTTAATCACACTGAAAAGCTATTCGAATTAAATAGACTTGAAGTTGATTTTGAAGCATCAAAAAGAAATTTTGACGCAGCTAAACAAGAAATTGAAAAACTAAATGCTGAAAAATTATACCTGAATCAAGAAATACTAGAGCTTAAAGCAAGTAGTAAAAATGAGGAAAAGCTAGCAACTGAAATAAATAAACTTTTAGGCATTTACGTTAATTTTAACTTGTTTCATTGCAAAGATGGACAAAGCGGATGCTATAGAATACAGAATAAATACAATGGTGAAATTAGAGATGTGAAACAGTTATCAACAGGAGAAAAGAATATTATAGCATTTTTATATTTTTTAGAAAAATTAGAAGAACTAGATTCTGATCTATCTACAAAGAAAAAAATAATAATTTTTGATGATCCAATGAATTCTAATGATATAAACATGCAATATATCATAATTAATGAACTAAATAAATTGATAGAAAAAGTAAATAAAAATGATAGTATAGAAAAATTGATAATAATGACTCATAATCATCACTTTTATATTAACTTAGCTGGATTTCCAAAGAAGAGATATGATGATTGTCAACATTTGCGTTTTGTATCAAACGGAATAAATACTAGCGTGCTAACTATTGCTAATAAAAATGAAGATTTCAAATCAAGTTATGATTCATTATGGCAAGATTTAAGGTTTGTTTATAGGTCTAAAGATGGAAGTGCTGGGCTATTGTGTAATATTGCTAGAAGAATAATAGATTCGTTTATTAATTTTAATTCTATGACAAAAAATGATTTTTATAAAGATAATGGTGACGCAAAAAAATTGTTCGATGTAAATTCGCATGAACTATATGATTTTGATGCTGATTTTTTTGGACTAGATAAAAAAACGATTATCAAAAGTCTATATAAATGTTTTGAAGGCAATAATGCAAAAGAGCATTTTAAAAACTATTTAATTATAGATGATATCGAGGAAATTATTAATAATTAAGATTTAAATAATTAGATAAATATAAAGTAACTTTAAATGACTTAATACTTTGGGGAGGAAATATATGATAGGTAAAAACTTACAAGATAATCTTGATATTAAAGTTAACAGTAAAAAGATGGAGAAACTTAAAGATGATTTTCCTGAATTTTTCACAAAAGATGGAGATTTTAAGCTTGACTCATTTAAAGACTTTTTAAAAGAGGAAGAAGTGGAGCTAACGAAAGAAGCTTACGAACTAGACTTCTTAGGCAAATCTTATGCTAAATATGAAAGCTCACTAAACACTGAAACATATATTTCGCCAGACGTTGAGCACAATGAAAAGCCTGAGAACAAAGACAGTGAAAACGTTTATATAGTTGGTGACAATATAGATGCACTAAAACATTTATTGGGTTCATACTCAGGAAAAATCAAATGTATCTATATAGATCCACCATACAATACGGGCTCTGACGGCTTTGTTTATCCTGATAATTTTAAATTCACAGCAGATGAACTTGCTGAAAAAATAGGTATAACAGAAGAAGAAGCAGATAGAATTTTAAATCTTGAAGGGAAAAGTTCCCACGCTTCATGGCTAACATTTATGTATCCTAGATTATTATTAGCAAGAGATTTATTAGCTGACGATGGTGCAATTTTTATCAGCATTGATAATAACGAGCAAGCAAATTTATTGTTAATGTGTAATGAGATTTTTGGTGAAGAAAATTTTGTGGAAACAATAATTTGGGATAAAAAAGCCGCTGCCAAAGGCGTGCCACCTAAAAATATGATGGTTAACGTTCATGAATATATAGTTGTATATCAAAAAACTAATAGTTTTAGTTTTTTAGGTGAGGAAAGAAACATTAGTGATGGATTTAAAAATCCCGATAATGACCCTAGAGGACCTTGGAGAGAATCCAATATTAAGAGCACTATTAAGTCGTATGATAAAGCATTTACAATTACAGATCCAAATACCGGAAAAACATATACAAATACTTGGGCTTTTTCAGAAAAAACTTTATTAGAAATGATTAAAGAAAATAGAATTTTATGGAAAGATACACTTCCTAAACAAAAAGAGTATTTATACGAAATGACGAATCTAAACAAAGCAATTAAAAGTAATTGGGGTATATTTGATCCGCAAAGCACTACTGTTAGTCTAAAGAAATTAGTACCAGAAGTTCAATTTGACAATCCGAAACCAATGGCATTAATGCAATATTTATTTGAAGTTGCTGCTAAAGAAAATCAAATTGTCTTAGATTTTTTCTCTGGATCAGGTACTACTGCGGAGGCTATACTGAAAGCAAACGCTAATGATACTGGTAAAAGAAAATTTATATGCGTACAGCTTCCTGAGCAAATACCAGAAAACAAAAAAGTCGAGCCAAGTGATATGCAAACAATTGCAGATTTTGGAATGACGAGGATAGAAAGAGCAGCTGTAAAGATAAAAGAAGAAATAAAAGCAGATATCGACTATGGATATAAACTATTTTACTTAGAAAAACCAAGTGAAAAAACATTATTATATCTAGAAGAGTTCAAGCCAGAAATAAAACTAGTATCAGACGATATGATATCAGTTTTTGATAACAAACATGCTAGTGGCAAAGAAAATATTTTAGCTACATGGCTTAATGAAGACGGATATGGTTTGACAAAAGAAGCAATAGATTACAAACTAGAAAATTATATAGCACAACTAATTGAAAAAACACTTTACATTATTGACGAAGGACTAGAGTCAGACGATGTAATGAAGCTAATTAAGCAAATTGAAGATGATTCACTAAATATAACAAGACTGGTTATATATTCATATTCAGTAAAATTCTCTGTTTTAAACGAACTAAGAAAGAATATAAAAGTTTTGAAGAACAACAAGAACGTGACTTTGATTGAAAGGTTTTAATTATGATAGAGTTAACAATATTGCCACATCAAAATGATTTTTTGACGGCTATAAAAAAAGCTTTTGACGGAGTATCTATTGAAAAATCAAACGATGTGTACGCGAATCCAATTATTGATTTGCAGGATGAAAAAATAAATAATAATATTAATGAGTTATGGAACGGATATGAAGAACTTCCTAACATTCCTCAAGCGTGGAGAAAAAGTGACGGAAATGATTATCTAGGCTTAGACATAAAGATGGAGACAGGAACAGGAAAAACATATTGCTATACAAGAATGATGTATGAACTAAATCAATTATATGGTTTTCATAAGTTTATTATACTTGTTCCTACAACTGCAATTAGAGAAGGATCTAAGAGCTTTTTAACTGCTGATTATGCTAAGAGGCATTTTGCTGACCTTTACCCAAATAAAAAGTTATTCTTAACAAGTTTAGAGGCTCAAAAAAATCCTAAAGGCAGAAAACTTTTTCCAGCAGCTGTAGCTGAGTTTGTAAGAGGAACAAGTTTAGAGAAAAATAAGTTTTCAGTATTGCTTATGAATTCTGGTATGCTTTTATCAAAAAGCACTATGGCTACTGATTATGATCAAACTGTTATTGGTACATTTACTAAACCATATAAGGCTCTTGAAGCAACAAGACCAGTCGTTATCATTGATGAACCACATAGATTTAAAAAATCTAATTCAGCATACAAAACACTTCTTAAGGAAATCAATCCTCAATGTATAATTAGGTTTGGTGCGACATTCCCAGAGATTAAAAACAATGAGATTGATTATAATAATTTAATTTTTAATCTAAATTCAGTCCAAGCGTTTAATCAAAACCTTGTAAAAGGTGTAGAGACATATATGATAGATGCTGAAAAAGAGAATGAAAGCAAACTAAAACTGATGGATTTTAAGAAAAACCCTAAAGTATGTACATTTAGAGATGAGATAAACAAGAAAACTATTGAATTCAAAAAAGGCGAGTCTCTAGCTTCTTTTGGTAATGACTTTTCAGGACTAAGTGTTGATGAAATAGGAAAGCTTGGAGACGATGGGATTAAGAGCGGCGTTAGATTATCAAATGGTCAAGTTCTTTCTAAGTCTGATATTATATATGGTGGCATATATACAGATACTTATCAAGAGCTCATGCTTAAACAAGCCTTAGTGAATCATTTTGAATCTGAAAAAGAAAATTTTATGAGAAGTAAAAAAATAAAAACGCTTAGTTTATTTTTTATAGACTCTGTTAGTTCATATAGAGATGAAGATGGGGGTAAAGGTAGTTTAAGACTAAAGTTTGAAGATTTACTTAAAAAGCATATAAAACATGAAATAAATAATATTGATAAAGAACTAGATACTAGACAAGATGAAAAATTATTAGAGTACAAAGAATACTTAGAAAGTTCTTTAGAAGATATTAGCAAAACTAATGGCGGATATTTTAGTCAGGACAATGCATCTTCTGATAAGGAAATTCAGGAAGAAATTGATAAAATTCTTAAAGATAAAGATTATTTACTAAATTTTAAGGATGATAAAGGCAAATGGAACACAATGAGATTTATTTTTTCAAAGTGGACTTTAAAAGAAGGCTGGGACAATCCTAATGTCTTTCAAATTGTAAAGCTAAGGTCTTCTGGCTCTGAAATTAGCAAACTTCAAGAAGTAGGCAGAGGACTAAGGCTACCAGTTGATGAAAAGGGTCAAAGAATTTCTGATGAACAATTTTATTTAAAGTATTTGATTGATTATTCTGAAAAAGATTTTGCAAGCAAACTTTTAGATGAAATAAATTCAGACCAAGCCAATAAGCTAATGAACGTTAAAACTATATTGCCTAAGTTGTCGACTATTATGAGCAAAGACAAAGATGATATTTTCCTTGATATGCTGAGCAAAAAGTATATTGATATGGATGGCAATATAAAAACAGAAAAGCTTGATGACTTGTATCAAGACTATCCTGAAGCAATCAATAACTTAAAACCAAGTAAAGTTATTGATGGAAGAAAAAAGAAAAACGTTGTTAATATTAGAAAAGATAAATTTACTTCTATTAGAAAACTTTGGGAAAAAGTAAATCAAAAATACTATATGAAGTTTGAAAGCATTTCAGATCAAGAACTTGTTGATGCCTTATATAAAATATTGAGTTCAGATGTATATAAAGACACTAATATATTGACAAAAACATCAAGACTTCAATCAGAAAATGGTGCGGTAGTTTTAAAAGATAGAGTAAGTAATTTCTTCACGGTTGATGAAAAATTGACATATTCTGAATTTTTAAAGCAAATGAATAAACAAATTGCGGTACCTGTAAATTTAATTCATCAAGCGCTTTGCAAGTACTATCACGATTATGAACGTATAGATGATAGACTATTTACTAAGGAAAGCATACAAGCTGTTGTAAGTGAGTTTAATACTTGGCTAGATGAAGAACTTATAAAGAAGTTTTCATATAAAGCTCTAGATGTAAATATAAAAGAAACTAGTTTAACTAACTATAAAGGCGAAGTGGTAGACAGTATATCTCAAGGACTATTAGGCTTATATAGAGATGATAATTGTGCCGTGCCTAAAAAATTCATTTATGATGCTGTAGTATACGATAGTCCAAAAGAAAAAGAAACTTTAGTAAAAAGCGATATTGCAGATGTAGTTGTTTTTGGTAAAATACCTCGTAGATCTATACAGATACCACTATTTACTGGAGGGACAACAAGTCCAGATTTTATGTATGTAATAAACAAAAAAGATGGCGAGTCACAAATTAATTTTATTGTAGAGACAAAGGACATGAAAGATGAAAAGTCTCTTAGAAGCGAAGAAGATTTAAGAATAAGATCAGCTGAAAAGTTCTTTGAGACTATGAAAGAGGATGGAGTAAACGTTGTATTTAAGAAGCAATTAAAAAATGATGATATTGTTTCTATGATTAGTAGTATAGTTAAAGAAAATTAAATAAACCACACAAAAAAGGCTACCTTCACGGCAGCCTTTTCCTTATCTCTTATCCATTTATCCCTTATCTATTTAACATCTTCCAATAATATCTTTTCCAATTTAAGTGGTTCTACGTACTCGTCTCCTTTATATGCACGCATGTTGCCGCCTGATATTTCATCTATTAGAGCAACCTTACCATCGACCATGCCGAACTCGAATTTTATGTCGTATAGCTCAAGGTCTTTCTTTGCAAGTTCATCTTTTACGAACTCGCCGATGTTTTTAGCAAGGCCAACTAGTTCTTCGTACTCAGCCCCTGTCATGATGCCTAGTATCTCTAGTGCGTCTTTTGTAATTAGTGGGTCGTTTCTGTCGTCGTCTTTTAGTGTGATTTCAACGTAGGCTGGCAGTTTCATGCCGCTTTCTGCGTATTGGCCGTAGCGTCTGATGAAGGAGCCAACTGCTCTGTATCTCACGATGACTTCTACGCCGTTACCAAATACTTTTGCTTTTCTAACTACTGCTTCGTTTTTCTCTGGATCTGCTGAAACGAAGTGTGTGTTTAGTCCTTTTGCGTTTAGTTTTTCATAGAAGAACTTTGTTAGTAGGCATGCGCTGTGTCCTGCGCCTTCCATTGTTAGGCCGACTTGGTTTTGGCCTGGATCGAAAACGCCGTCTTTGCCTGTTACGTCGTCTTTAAATTTTAATAATACTTCTTTGTCGTTTAGTTCGTAAACGTCTTTTGTTTTTCCTTGGTATAACTTTTTCAAAACTATTCCCCCAATCTATGTTTATTATACTCCATTTATTTTTAAATGTAAAGCTATTGCATCCATTTTTCACCATGTTTATGGTTTTGCCACTTCGTATATTTTCTATTTTAATTGAATTTACATGTATTTTACAAATATTTTACTCTATATTAATGGTTTTTGTGTTATAATTATATTGTATACAGCAAAGGAGGTAATTATGGATACTGTTATAGAGGTAAGGGGTCTTGTAAAGAAGTACAAGGAGCTCACTGCTGTTGACAATTTAGATTTGGACGTGAAGAAGGGCGAGATCTTGGGTCTACTTGGGCCCAATGGTAGTGGTAAGTCGACGACTATAAACTGCATTTTATCTCTTCTTAAGAAGGATGCGGGCACTGTGAAGATATTTGGTGAGCCTATGTCGCCTGATGCTTATGACATTAAAAGAAGGATTGGTGTTGTTTTTCAAGACGTTGGCGTTTATGACGAGCTAAGTGTTTACGAGAACATCGACTACTTCTGCGGCCTATACATAAGTGATAAGGCTAAGAGGAAGGAGCTTGTTCAAAGGGCGATAGACCTTGTTAGCTTAAATGATTTTGTTAAATTTAAACCGAAAAAATTATCTGGCGGTCTACTAAGAAGGCTTAATATTGCTTGCGGCATTGCTCATAGACCTGAGATTATCATTCTTGACGAGCCGACTGTGGCTGTTGACCCTCAATCGAGAAACAGTATTTTGGAAGGGATCAAAAAGCTTAACGATGAGGGCTCGACCATCATCTACACATCGCACTACATGGACGAGGTTGACTTTCTTTGTGACGATATAGTCATCATTGACAAGGGTAAGGTCATTGCAAAGGGTACTTCTGAAGAGCTTAAGGACATGATCACTATGAATGAAAAGATCTCTTTTACTTCGAAAAATCTAAGTGATGATGTAATTGATAAGATTAAGGCGCTTGAGCACTTACTTAGCTATGAGAACAAGGACGGCTCTATCAAGCTTAGCTTTGACCATGGCGATGGCTACTTAATGAATTTAATCAAGCTTCTTGATGACCACGGTATTCGTTACAGCTCTTTAAATGTTGAAAAGCCTAGTCTTAACGACGTCTTCTTGGAGCTAACTGGCAAGGATTTGAGGGATTAGTATGTTTTTGCATTCATTTAAAAATACATTCAAATACCTTCTAAGGCAGAGGGACATGCTCTTTTGGGCGTTAGTCTTTCCCATAGTCCTAGGGATATTCTTCAAGCTTGCCTTTGGCGGCATTAGTGATAACTGGAAGTTCAAGACCATAGACGTGGCGGTGAACGAGAGCCTTATGGAGGATGAGAACTTTAGCAGTTTTATGAAGGAAATGGAGGACGAAGGCTACTTCAAAGTGACTCGTGCAAAGGACAAGGATGTTTTGGACGAAAAAGATGCTCCTAAGGCCTATATCGAGTCAATGGACAAGATTTATACTAAGGGCTCTGGCATATCTGAGACTATAGTCGAGACGATCATGAATGTGTATTCACAAAAGTCTTCGATGATATCTAGGATCATGCAGAAGGATCCGACTACTGATTTAAGCAAAATTTTGGATGTGGATAATCATATAAAAGATCTTTCTAGAAAAAATATGGATCCAGTCAATGCGTTTTTCTACACGCTTCTTGGTATGACGACTATATACGGCTACATGTGGGGCATGTATGTAATTTACCAATACGAAGCAAATCTTTCGGTTAACGCTAAAAGGAATGCAATATCGCCTGTTAAAAAGAGTGTAAGCCTTGGAGCAGCGGTGCTTGCGAGCTGGATTATTAATTTTGCAATAACTTTATTTTTCATATTTTATCTAAAAAAGGGTTTAGGAGTAGGATTTGGTGACAGAGCTCTTCCGCTTGTAGCTTTGTCGGCGCTATCGTCACTAACGGGCGTTGCTTTTGGCATTTTGCTAGGCGTATCAAATAAGGCAACGATCGACACTAAGATAGGTCTGGGTATCGCCATCACCATGACGATGTCGTTTTTGGCAGGTATGATGAAGAGCGATATGAAGGTAATCATAGCTGAGAAGGCGCCTATCATCAACAAGATTAATCCTGTTGCCATCGTGACTGATGCGGTCTACTCGCTATACTACTACGATTCGATGGATAGGTTTATGCAAAACATGATTTACTTAGGCATCGTTACCGCTATTTTCATTATAGTATCGCTATGTTTCATGAGGGGTAAAGAATATGAAAGTCTTTAAAAATTATTTCAAAATAGTATGGGCGCACAGGACAGCCATAATTCTATATACAGTTATATTTGCGGCTTTACTTGTATTTTCAACAAAAAGTGAGAACAAAGAGGCTTACAAGAGCGTCGGGGTTGATATATACTTAAACGATAAGGCAGGGACGGAGCTTTCGAAGGCTCTCAGCCGTTACTTAGCAAAAAACGACAAGATTGTGGACATGGATGAGTCTTTGGTAGAGGATAAATTGTTCTACGAGGTCATAAGCGCGGCGCTTGAGATACCTGAGGACTTTGACAATTCGAGGGAAGTTTTGTATAGGTCGGCGCCTAACGATATCTACGCGATGAATGTTAAAGAGAAGGTCAATATCTACTTAAGCCAAGTGGCTGCCTATGAGAAGGCCGGCTTTGATCTAAGTGATGCGATTAAGTATAGTGACGAGGACTTAGAAAAGAAATTTGATATAGCCATCAAAGGTGGAAGCGCTGTTAAAACTGACGAAGACGCGAGATTTTTCTTTAACTTCCTAAACTATCTACTTCTTTCGCAAATTATACTTATCGTATCAATCATTGTCAAAGTTTACAAGAGAAAGAAGATTGCCATGAGAAATTTGGCCTCGCCTGTGCCAAGTAAAAAGATGAATCTATATCTAACGCTTGGACACATCGCAAACGCGCTAATCGTGTGGTTTTTGTATATGCTTTTGTATGTGATTTTGTATAAGTATGATTTTTCAAAATTACATGTAAACCTAATGATGCTGAACTCACTTGTCTTTACTACTGCTATAGTGCCTATGGCGCTGATGATATCAAGCCTAATTAAGAACGACAACGCCGTTGGAGGCGTAACGAATGTAGTCTCGCTCGGCTCGTCATTTTTGTGCGGTGCCTTTGTTCCGCAAGAGTTTTTAGGCGAAACAGCTTTAAAGATAGGAAAGATATTCCCAAGCTACTACTATATACAGAATAATGACGTTTTAGCCTCAAATCCAAGTTTTGACGCAATAAAAACGAATTTACTTATTATGCTTGGCTTTGCAGCTTTGTTTATAGTGATAACGGTTGTGGCGAAACCAAAAACAAATGACAATATCAATTAATTTTGAAAATATTTTATTATAGCGTTCACTTTATGTCGTGGACGCTATAATTTTGTGATATAATTATCTTCATAGAGGTGATTTTTATGAAGCTAGTAGAAATAGACGAAAGCTATTTATCACAAATAAAGGCTCTTTATGAAGAATCTGGTTGGAGTGCCTATTTAGCTGATGACGATAAGCTTAGTAGGGCGATAAAAAATTCTTTATTAACGCTTGGATATATGGATGGAGATGAGCTCCTAGGCTTTGTAAGATGCGTAGGCGACGCTGAGCACGTAGTCTTAGTGCAAGACCTGATTGTTAAGAAAAATTATAGACGTAATGGCTTAGCTAAAAAGCTTATGAATGAAGTTTTTGAAAAATACAAGGATGTTCGCTGGATACAAGTTAATACCGATAGCGAAAACGAAGTAGCAAATGCCTTTTACAAGGCCATCGGTATGAAAGAGATAAGTGAAGCGGGCACAGTGAGCTTTTTTAAATAGGAGGGCAAAATGATAATCATAGAAATTTTATACTTTTTAATAATGTTTTCAATTAAAAGAGGTTCCGCTCCAGACTCTATGTTATTTTTTACTACGCCATTGATAGTTTTTAGCATCTTTGGCCTAGCAGAATTTATTGTGTGGGCAAATAAAAAATTTGATAAGAACAGCAAATCAAGCAAAATAAAATTGGTTTTTTATCTTTCAGCGACTATGCTTATGATATTTATTAATGTAACATTAGTCGCAATGAGCCTAAATCCAAGGGCTTAGATGAATACAAAAAGAAGGAGCGGACAATTTGTCCGCTCCTTTCGTATGCGTAAAATTATTTATACATTGACTTTAATACTAGTGATAAGCCGCCATCTACAAGTAGATCAGTGCCTGTGATGAAGCTTGCCTTGTCACTTGCTAGGAATTTTACTGCATTTGCAATGTCTTCTGGCTCGCCAGTTCTTTGCGCTGGAGTATTTTCTACCATCTTCTTCATTATATCTGCATTTTCGCTTTGCGCATTTTTAGCCATCTCTGTCATGATGATGCCTGGAGATACGGACAGGATACGAAGTCCTTTTTTGCCGAACTTCATTGCGTTTGCCTTAACCATCTCAATAACGCCAAGCTTAGCAAAGTTATATGCGTTATCGCTATTGCCATTAACAATGCCAGCGATTTTTTCTATAGCGCCATCTTTGTCTGGCTCAATTAGCTCGTTGATGTACGCATCACTCACGGGTACGATGTGGCCCATCATTGACGCGATGTTTATAAGGACGCCGCCATTTGCAAGGTAGTCGTAAGCAGCATCAGTGATGAACTTAGTGCCCTTTAGGTCAACGTTCAAAACGGCTTCTACACTTGCTCCGACGCCTGAAACGCCAGCCGAGTTGACTACTGTCATCAAATCGCCCTTCTCTGAAGCAAATTCTAGTAGCTCTTTAACGCTTTTCTTATCAGAGACGTCACAAGTCTTGTACGCGTACTTCGCTTTGCCAGTTTTGCCTAGCTCCTCGCACGCCTTTTTTAGCTTTTCCTCAGTTCTTCCAGTAATGATAACAAGACCATCGTCAAATGCCTTTGCGATTTCAAGGCCTATACCACTACCGCCGCCTGTAATTACATGTACTTTCATTATATATCATCCCCCTTTATTTATATATACCCAATTTGTGTTTTTGGGTATATATATTTAGAGGTGATACTATGAAGAACTATGCTCCACCATTTACAATGAATGAAACGATAGCTAAATTAGTAGATTCAATTGAAGCCGAATTAGATAGAGTAAATATAAAGCCGGGCAAAATTAATCCGAAGCTTAGAAAAGAAAATAGGATCAAGACCATACACTCATCGCTTGCGATTGAAGCGAACACTCTTTCGCTTGAGCAGGTGACAAGCATAATCGCTGGTAAGAGGGTCCTTGGCAATCCAAACGAGATTAGAGAAGTGAAAAACGCTTACGACGCTTATGAGCTAATGCTTGAGATGAAGCCAGGCTCTATAGACGACCTTCTTCGAGCACACAGACTTATGATGCAAGGGCTTATTAAGGAGAATGGCAGGTTCAGGAGCGAAGGCGTTGGCATCTTTGATGGGGAGAGGCTTATACATATGGCGCCGCCAGCCGATCTCGTAGCTGAAGAAGTAAGTGATTTATTTAAGTGGTATGAGGACTCGGACCTTCATCCGCTTGTTAAAAGCAGCATCTTTCATTATGAGTTTGAGTTTATTCACCCGTTTCAAGATGGCAATGGCCGAATGGGAAGGCTTTGGCACACAGTTTTATTAGGCGCGTATAATGAAGTGTTTTACTGGCTTCCTGTTGAAGAACTGATACAGTCAAGACAGAAGGACTATTACGACGCTCTTGCTACTTCAGATAAAAATGTTGATGCGGCGTACTTTGTAGAGCTAATTTTGGAATTGATATTGGAAGCGCTGGAACAGCTAGAAAAGTAAATATATTATATTTAGGCATGCTTTTTTTGGCATGTCTTTTTTATTAGCATCATTATTTTTCACAAACAAGTTAAATATTTTTTATTATATCAGAAGAAAATTTATATAGAAAATTTCAATATAAAAGCCTGAAACTATTGAAAAATCTTATTTGTAATGAAGTAATCGTTGTGATATACTTAAGACGATAGCGATATCGATATAAACACGAAAGGGAGGGTTTATTATGAATTCATTTGAAAGAGCAAGGGAATTTGCTAAAAAGTACATTGATCCCGTTGCAAAACAATTAGACGAAGAAGCAAAATTTCCTAAGGAAATTTTTGACAAACTAGGCGAAGAAGGTTTCTTTAAGGTGATGATACCTAAGGAAATGGGCGGTGAAGGCGGTACTATTAAGGACCACTCACAAATCTGTATGGCTCTAGCTGAAAGCTGCGCATCTGTTGGTCTATGCTACATGATGCATAACGTAGCACTTATGTGTATCTTAGCTAATGGTAATGATGAGCTTAAAAACAAGATTGTTAAAGAAATCCTTGAAGAAAGAAAATTATGTGCACTTGCATATAGTGAATTCGGTACAGGAACTCACTTCTACATCCCAGAAATGGGCATTGAACACAAAGATGGTTCTTGCGTATTAAACGGCTCTAAGTCAATGGTTACTTCAGCTGAATACGCTAGCTACTACTTAGTATTAGTACCTTCTAAGAAAGAAGGAGAAATCGATAACTGGGTAGTTCCTATAGACAAAGAAGGCGTTCATTTCGAAATGCAAGCTTGGCAAGGTATGGGTATGAGAAGCAATGCATCTTGCCCAATGGTTCTTAAGGACGTTGAACTTGAAGATATGTACAGAATTGGCGAATGGGGAAGCGGTCAAGCACAAGTATTCTCAGTTGTTGCACCATACTTCATCTTAGGTCTAGCAAGTGTTTACTCAGGTCTAGGCAAAGCCATCTCTACAGCAGCTAATGAACACGCTATGAAGAGAAAATATCCTACAGGGCAATCTCTATCAAATATTGAAACAGTTCAAATACACTTAGCTAAGATTTACAACAGAACTCACGCAGCAGAAGCATTTACAAAGCTTGCAGCTGAAAAGGCTGAAAGAGGCGACGCTGATGCAGTTGTTGACATCATCGCAGCTAGAGTTAACGCAAGTGAAGCAGCTATCGAAACATCTATCGATGCAATGAGAGTTGCTGGCGGTAAGGGCTATAACAAACAAAACCCTATAGAAAAATACATGAGAGACGCATATGCAAGTCAAATCATGGCACCATCAGTAGATGTGCTTACAATTTGGCTTGGTAAATTGATCACAGATCAACCAATACCATAGGAGGAAAGATGACTGATAAGATAAAAGTTGGAGCAGTTCTTTATGATCCAAAGGTTAGTATCATCTGGGACATGATCCACAAATTTTTTGAAGAGAGAGGCATGGAAGTTGAAGGGGTTTACTTCAAGGACTATGACTTACAAGTAGATGCTGTTGTTAACGGCGATATAGACATCGCTTGGAACTCACCATTAGCTTGGTTACAAACTCAAATCAGGACTGACGGCAAAAGCGAAAATGGTCCTATGAGAGACACAGATAGAGACAGAAAGACTATCTGCCTAGTTAAAAAAGACTCGGGCATTAAGTCTTTTGAAGATCTTAAGGGCAAGAAGATAGGCTTCGGCGCATTTGACAGCCCTCAAGCAAGACTTATCCCTATCTATTATCTAAAGACTAAAGGCTTAGAATATGGCAAAGATTACGAAGAAGTTCGTTTTGACAAGGGTGTTGGCCTTAACGGAGACCACGTTGGCGGTGAACTTGACGCTGTGAAAGCACTTGAAGCAGGAGATGTTGACTGCGCTTTCACTATTGACCTAAACTTCAACGCTTGGTCAAAGGACGGCACTATCGATGCTAACCAATTAGAAGTTTTAGGCGAAACACCTCACTTCGATCACTGTATATTCTCAGCTCGCGTAGGCTTCCCATCAGAAGACTTCAAAGCTTGGTCTAAGATACTTCTTCAAATGGATTACAACGATCCAGAACACAAGAAGATCATGGACCTTGAAGGCCTAACAGAATGGGTTGAAGGCAGAACTACTGGTTTCGAACAAATCACTAACGCCGATAAGTATTTAGACTTCTTCGGCAAATACCGTGACTAGGGCATTCTCCACTTCACTTATAGGAAGCATGCCAAGAAATGAAGATATATTAAGGGCCCTTAGAAAGAGATCTAAGGGCTCTCTAAGTGAAGAGGATTTTATTAAATTAATAGATGCTGAGGAAGAAGCCGTTGTTCGCATGCAAGAAAAACACGGCATCAGCTATGTCACATCAGGCGAATTATCAAGAGATAACTACGTTTCATTTATATCGACAAAGTTAAATGGCGTTAAAATGATGTCCATGTCTGAGATGCTTGAGTATATCGATGACAAAAAAGCCTTCGAGCAAATACTTTCTATACTTGACGTTCCAGCCATAAGCATAAAAAACGCTATATGTACAGGAAAAGTTTCTCGTAAGACCAATATCGTTTGCGACGAGCTAAAGAGATTAAAGGCAAGAACTGATCATAAGGTCAAGATCACTTTGCCAGGACCCTATCTAGTAACTCGTTCAATGTGGCTATATAACTTATCTAGCAAGGCTTATGGCTCTAAGGAAGAGCTTGGCGAAGACGTTATCAAAATCTATAAGGAAGAGATAGAAGAGCTTCAAAAGATAGGTGTCGACATAATTCAATTTGACGAACCAGTTTTAACTGAAGTCGTATTTACCGAAGGAAAGCCACGTACCTTCATGTGTGCAGCACTTTCTGAAAAGAAGGATCCGACAGAGGAGCTAAAGTTTGCGACTCACCTAATCAAGTCATGCATGAGCCATATCGACAGGACTAAGTCGATGCGCGCACTTCACGTCTGCCGTGGCAACTGGTCTAAGGACGAAAGCATCTTACTAGAAGGACCATATACACCACTAATCAAATTATTTGAAGACATAGATACAGACGCGCTATTCCTTGAATTTTCAACAAAGAGAGCGGGCGAGTTAAAGAGTTTATTTGCCTCAGACAAAATTAGAGAAAATTACATTCTAGGCCTTGGCGTTATAAACCCAAGAACAGATGAGATTGAATCGCATGTGGATATGGTAGCGAGAGCTGAAGAAGCACTTGGCTACATTGACAAGGAAAGATTATTCTTAAATCCAGATTGTGGCTTTGCTACTTTTGCTAATAGACCTGTATCAACACTTGAAATAATTGACAAAAAATTAGCAGAGCTTGAAACAGCAGTTAAAGAATTGAAGGAAAAACATGAGTAGCTACGGTAATTTTAATAGCACTGAAGAGATGAGCCGCTTTGATTTTACTATGAGAGCGACATCGAATGACATCAAAACCGTTAACAGCTACGGCGACATGGCCTTTATATCGACAGACCAAGAGCTGCCATACGATAACGAGAAAAAAGAATTATCGTCGGTGGAGATATTTTTGGCAGGCATTTTGGAGTCGATGATGCTCACACTCATTAGAGAAGCAAAAATCAAGAAGCTTTCACTAGATGAGATAGAAGCAAAGGCAGAAGTAAAGACCACAAACCCACTTCGCACGCTAAAAGTAGTGGGCGTCGACGATGCGCCGCGCATAGAAGAGATAAAGATCAAAGTTTATTACTATATAGACGATATTACAAGAGAAGAAGCAGATAAGTTTATGCACGATGCTTTGGAGATGGATATGGTTTATAGCGGAGTGAAAAAGGGATTTAACATAAGTATAGACTTTGAATATGAATTATAAAATGTAAATAGACATGCTTTTACCACGGCATGTCTATTTTTTTAAATCAGATGTATACAAGACTATTGATTTTACTTATAATACACGGCAAAACTATAAATATATTCAATGTCATAGCCATTTGCGAATGGGTAACATATAATTGGAAGATATTTCAAAGAATAAAGGGAGGTAATATTATGGATTACAAAAAAGAAAGAGAATTAAATGGTGCTATGAACAAAGAGATAATCAATTCATCACCAGAAATCATGAAAGCCTTTGGTGATTTACACGCAGTTTACACAAAAGAAAGCGCAGCAACACTTATCGAAAAAGAAATGGTTGCCCTAGGCATCTCAATCACTATCAAGTGCATCCCATGTATGCTAGCTCACATCACAAGCTTCAAAAAAGCAGGCGGCACAAGAGAACAACTTATCGACGTTATCAAAACTTGTATCTTGATGAATGGCGGTCCGGGAACTGCGTATGGAGCGAAGGCACTGGCAATGTATGACGATTTAGATTAATTTTCCGTACTTTCGCATTCAGTTTGCGCCTGGAACTCGTTCGTTTTTTGCAATGCTCGAGTATGCTAAATACGCTCCGCTTGCCAAAAAAACTCCACTTCGTCCCACCCATCAAACTGCTCTGCGAAATTACTGTAAAATTTATTCGCGAAATTACTGTATAGTGAATAAATTAAATTAGTTCTTATAAAATATAGGCACAAGTCTTGTGGCAAGTCCATAAGACTTTTTCTTTTGCAAAAATATTTTATCTACTTAGCACTTTTACTTCATAATATAGTGAATTTATTGCAAGTAAAGTAATTGTATATTGCATATACATGATTAATACCATTAGTTTGAAGTATATTTTAAATAAATTTGCAAATTTTTATAAAAATATTTCAAAAATACTTGCCTTTTAAAGTGATAGGTGCTATAATATATAAAAGAGCTTCCACTTGATAAAGTGAAACATAGCTATCGTGAACTTTAAGAATACTGCTAAGCTATTCAAGCTAAGAGGGTTGTCTCACGAGATTAGGCTCTTTGAATTATAACTTAAGATCCGTTGAAATTATCTTAAGCTAAGAGGACATTAAAGTACGAGGAGGTTTTATGATGAAAAGAGTACTTGCGATGTTAATCGCGCTAATTATGATGTTTTCTCTAGTAGCATGTAACAAAAACGATGCACCTGCTACTGACGCAAACAAGACTGAAGGCGAAAAAACTACTGAAGCTACTGATGGCGAAGCTAAAGATGGCGAAGCTACTGAAGCTAGTGATTTCCACATCGGTGTTGTAACTGGTACTGTATCACAATCTGAAGACGAACAACGTGGTTGTGAAGGCATGATAGCTAAATATGGAGATGCTAAGGATGGCGGACTTATAGTTCACAAAAACTACCCTGACAGCTTCTCATCAGAACAAGAAACAACTATCCAACAAATAGTTTCACTTGCTGACGACCCTAAGCTAAAAGTTATCGTTGTTAACCAAGGTGTACCTGGTACTGCAGCAGCATTTAAGCAAGTTAAGGAAAGACGTCCTGACATTTTCTGTTTCGTATCTAACTCTCAAGAAGACCCTAACCTTATCGAAAGCGCAGCTGACCTAGTTATCGACCCAGATAACGTTACTCGTGGATATTTAATCCCACTAGCTGCTCAAAAGATGGGCGCTAAGAAATTCGTTCACGTTTCTTTCCCAAGACATATGTCCATCGAACTATTGTCTTTAAGAAAAGATATAATGGAAGCAACTTGTGATAAGATCGGTATGGAATTTGCTATGGAAACTGCACCAGACCCAACAAGTGATATCGGTATCCCAGGCGCACAAAACTTTATTTTGGAACAAATGCCAGCTTGGGTACAAAAATATGGTAAAGATACTGCATTCTTTGCAACAAACGATTCTCATACTGAACCAATGCTACTAAAAGTTTCTGAATTAGGAGCACTTTTCGTAGAACAAGACTTACCATCTCCAATACTTGGATATCCAGGAGCTCTAGGACTTGACCTTAAAGAAGCTGCTGGTGATTTCAACAAGATAGTTGAAAAAGAAGAAGAAGTATTATCTGAAAAGAACCCTGGTAGAATGGGTACTTGGAAATATTCATATGGTTTCTCAACTACTCAAGCTCTAATCGAACTTGGTAAGAGAATGGTTGAATCTGGTAAAGATATGATGAATACAGATGATGTTAAGACTGTATTAGGCGACATGACTCCAGGTGCTGCATGGAACGTTTCAACTTATGTTGACAGAACAAACATGGAAGAAAGAAAGAACCATATACTAGTACTACAAGATACTTATGTATTTGGTAAAGGTTTCTTAAAGATGACTGATGAAGAAGTTCCTGATATTTACAAGATGCTAGAAGATTATCAATCTAAGAAATAGACATATTTGATTAATGGACGGAGCGGCCTCATTGCTGCTCCGTTTAAATTATTGAAGGCGAGGTTTTTTATGGGCGAGATATTAGAGTTTAGAAATGTAGGAAAAAGCTTCTCCGGTAACCACGTTTTAAAAGATGTTTCATTCAAACTTAAAGAAGGAGAGATCTTAGGACTTGTAGGAGAAAATGGTGCTGGTAAATCGACCATGATGAACATACTCTTTGGCATGTCTTTCATTAGAGAGACTGGCGGCTATGAAGGAGATGTTCTTATCGATGGTGAAAAGGTAAACTTTAAAAATCCTATCGACGCACTTGAGGCCGGCATAGGCATGGTGCATCAAGAGTTTTCATTGATACCAGAGTTTACTGCAACAGAAAACATATTATTAAATCGTGAAATCACTAAGAAGAATCCAATCTCTACTGTATTTGGCAAACAATTGGATACTTTGGAAAGATCTACGATGGAAGAGAAAGCAAAGGAAGCTATTGAAAAGCTTGGCGTTGACATAAACACAAAAACTTTAGCAAAGGATATGCCAGTTGGCCACAAACAATTTTTGGAGATAGCTAGAGAGCTTTCTAAAGATAAGGTAAAAATCATTATCATGGATGAGCCGACTGCGGTACTAACTGAGTCGGAAGCCGATATACTTATTGATGCGATGAAGAGACTTGCAAAAAAAGGGATAGCCATCATCTTCATCTCACACAGACTTCGTGAAATAATCGATGTTTGTGATCAAGTTATTGTTCTTCGTGACGGAGAAATTATTAAAGATACTGAAAATAAAGATCTTAATATCATGGAGATAGCAAGTTGGATGGTTGGCCGTGATATGTCAAAGAAGGAAAATGCAAAAGAATTAAGAGAAATAAGCGACGAAACTGTAATGAAGGTTGAAAACCTTTATGTAGATATGCCAGGTGAGTCGGTTAGAGATGTTTCCTTTGAAGTTAAAAAAGGCGAGATACTTGGCGTATGCGGTTTAGCAGGTCAAGGTAAATTAGGTATTCCAAACGGTATTATGGGTTTGTACCCATCTGGCGGAACCGTTACTTATGAAGGAGAGCCTCTAGATATAACTCATACAAAGGAAGTTTTGAAAAAGAACTTAGCCTTTGTTTCTGAAGACAGACGTGGCGTTGGCTTACTTCTTGATGAAGGCATTGACTGGAACATAGCATTCGATGCTATGATGGTTAATGATAGATTCATAAAAAAGGTGGGTCCATTCAAGTTTAGAGATGATAAGGCGATGAAAGAAGAAGCTCTTAAATACATTGACGAACTTGAAATAAGGACTCAAGGCCCTAGTGAAAAGGCAAAGAACTTATCAGGTGGTAATCAACAAAAGGTATGCTTGGCAAAGGCATTTGCACTTGAGCCAAAATTCTTATTTGTATCAGAACCAACTCGTGGTATAGATATCGGTGCGAAATCACTTGTACTTGAAGCACTTAGAAAGTATAACAGAGAGCATGAAACATCCATAGTCATCATATCAAGTGAACTTGAAGAGTTAAGAAGCATAGCTGACAGAATACTTGTTATCTTCGAAGGCAAAGTATTTGGCGAGCTATTACCTACAGATCCGGTAGAGTACTTTGGACTAATGATGGCCGGAACAAAACCGGAGGAGGTGTAGAATATGAGAGAAGAAAATTTAGTTAAAAGAATCGGACTTCCTAGAGTAATCATTTTCTTTTTCATAGTAGGACTTTTCATAGTTGGAGGTTTTATAGGCGTTGACTTAAAAAGATCATTCATAGACGTTTTAACACGTTTTGGTATGAACGCCATACTAGTTTTATCGATGATACCTATGATACAAGCAGGATGCGGACTTAACTTTGGTTTGCCAGTTGGCCTTATAGGCGGTATGTTAGGAGCAGTTTTATCGCTAGAATTAAGACTGACAGGTATTGGCGGTGTAACATTCGCACTTGCAATAGGCATGATATTCGGAGCGATATTTGGCTGGTTATACGGTCTTATATTAAACAGAGTAAAAGGCGACGAAATGATTATTGCGACATACGTTGGGTTCTCATTCATCGCGTTAATGAATATTTTTTGGGTTGTACTTCCATTTAAAAATCCAGAATCAGTTATGGGTTTCAGTGGTGAAGGTTTAAGAACAACTATATCTTTAAAAGCATATTGGGAGAAAGCCTTTTCTCGTATACTTGGAATAGAGCTAGAAACGGCAAGCGAATTAGGCGATAAACTACTTATACCGACAGGTATGTTTATAGTTTTTGCGATATTTGCATATTTAGTTTATCTTTTCTTTAAATCTAAAAAAGGTACAACAATGACAGCTGTAGGCTCAAACGAAAATTATGCAAGAGCCGCAGGTGCTAACATAAACAAAACTAGGATGCTAGCAGTAATATTGTCATGCGCACTAGGCGCAGCTGGTATGGTTATCTACGAACAAAGTTATGGCTTCGTTCAAATGTATAACGCACCACAATTCTTCGCTTTCCCAAGTGTTGCAGCTATACTACTTGGTGGCGCATCCATTAAGAAAGCTAATATTAAGAACGTTTTGATAGGTACATTACTTTTCCAAGGTATATTAACAATGACACCAACAGTTATTAATACAGCTATAAAGGTTGATATTTCAGACGTTTTAAGACTTATCATATCAAACGGACTTATACTATTTGCCTTGACACGTAAGGAGGGTGGAAAATAATGAAAAAGCGTAATAAATTATTTACAGTAAATGAATACACCGTTCCAGTGATGTTCATCATCATTTGTGCGATAGGCATAATATTTAGTAGATTCTCACCACAATTCTTGGTTTCACAAGTAATAATAAGATTTGCGAGAAACGCCTTTTTGGTACTTTCACTACTTATACCTATAGTTGCAGGTCTAGGCATTAATTTTGGTATGGTATTAGGCGCCATGGCTGGTCAAGTTGCCTTAATCTTCGTTGAAAACTGGGGAATAACAGGGCTTCCAGCTATACTTATCGCGTCATTGGTTTCAATACCAATCTCTGTAGTACTAGGTTTATTCGCAGGTGGTGTACTAAACAAAGCAAAGTCAAGAGAAATGATCACATCCATGATACTTGGCTATTTTATGACAGGTGTTTACCAATTCTTTGTACTTTATATCTTTGGTGGAGTTATTCCATTTAAGAACAAAGACCTAATACTATCACGTGGCTATGGCGTTAGAAATGCTATTGACCTACAAAGTCAAAAGGGTCTTGATAAATTAGTGGACAGAATTATTGGCCAAGACATATCAGTTTTAGGTGTTCAATTACCTATAGCAACCTTTATCGTCATCGCCCTAGCATGTTTATTCATAGTTTGGTTTAGAAAGACTAAACTAGGTCAAGACATGAGAGCCGTTGGAGCCGATATGAGAATAGCTGAAGATGCCGGCATAAATGTAGATAAGACAAGACTTAAAGCCGTAGTCATCTCTACAGTTATGGCAGCCTTCGGACAAATAATCTATCTACAAAACATTGGTAACTTAAACACATATAATGGCGCAGATCAAGCAGCACTATATGCAGCAGCAGCCTTACTAATAGGTGGAGCGAGCGTATCAAAGGCGACAATCAAAAACGCTCTTGTTGGTACAGTACTTTTCCACTTGATGTTTATAGTAATGCCTACAGCAGGCGCTAACATCACAGGCAACTCAATGATAGGTGAGTACCTAAGAACATTCATTTCATATGCAGTCGTTACTGTTACACTTATACTACACTCTATAAGAAGAAAGAGTGAGGCCATTGAAGAGATGGAAAAATTAAAAGCTGATAGTGATAAAAAATAAATTTCTTCTTTAAAACTATTACAAGATAGAGCAGTCGCATTAAATTTGTGATTGCTCTTTCTTTGTACAAAATACCCAGCCAAGATAATAGTTTTAATGATTTTATAAATTTGCGATACTTAATTAAGGACAAAAATAAAAAATATAATATAATCTATAAATAAAAAACACTTGACATATCACTTATCATATGCTAATATATCATCAAGGAGTTAGACATGCCTAACTAATCTGATTGAAAGGAAGAGTGTCATGTGCGAAGTGAGGTTTGAGTCCATCTTGGCAAATCACTGTGCCCCTGTTCTTATGGGGACTAAATTATCAAATTTAATATCTCTATCAAAGGCGAAGCTATCTTATGACGAGGAGCTTCTTGAGAAGTACAAGGGCATCTTTAAGGTTTATGGCATTGCGATTGAAAAGCTTTGTGAGTGTGAATCAAGTATGCTTCTACTAATCTACAACGAAGAGAGGCTCTCTAGGTACATTCAAAAGCCTAGGGTAAGAGCGTTTTTAAAGGACTACGGCTACGAGACAATTGAGCTCGATGCGTGCCTATTGACTCTTAAGGCTAAGCTAAGGCACTTTGAGTTCCCGCACGAGATTGGGATTTTCCTTGGCTTTCCCATTGACGATGTTATTGGTTTTATCGAGAATGAGGGACAAAATTATGTCTATTGCCGTTACTGGAAGGTCTACGCAAGACCTGAGAGCACTAAGCGTACCTTTGATTTGTATGATGGCCTAAGGAGCTTCGTCAAGACTAAGCTTATGGAAGGCTACACGATTGAGAGGCTTATGCACGAGGTATACCAAGGCAAAGAGGCTTTGCACAGCTTAATAAATGCAGCGTGATATGTATCTGTATATATATTTAAGCGCTTTTGCCACCCTATGATTAAAAAATCTCATGAGCCCAGCTCATGAGATTCATATACATATTAATAATCGCCATTAAGTGGCAAGACATAAGGTCTATCGTTTCTGATTATAATTTCTGAATCAACTTCGTAGACTTTTTTTATGTTTTCTTCTGTTAATACTTCTTTTGCTGTGCCGACAGATATTATCTGTCCTTTTTTCATTAGTACAATCTTGTCAGCGAAGGTGCCAGCTAGGTTTAGGTCGTGAAGTACTATTGCGTAGCTTATATCGCTTTTTTTCACTATATTCATAAGGTGAAATTCTTGTTTTATATCCATCGCACTGACTGGCTCATCCATGAGCATAAGTCTTGGCTCTTGCGCAAATGTTTTCGCTGCCATGACGCGGGCCTTTTCTCCGCCTGATATCTTTAGTATGGACTTTTCTCTAAGCTCATCTAAGTTCATTAGTTTTATTGATCTATCGACGATTACTTTATCGTCTTTACTTAGTTTTGCGTCCCAAGGCAGGTACGGGTAGCGGCCCATCTCAACAACTTCCTGTACTTTAAAATCAAATGATGATTTGCTTTCTTGATGCATCATGGCAAGTATTTTTGCTTTTTCTTTTGCCTTATATTCATCAAGCTTTTTTCCTTCGAGCAAAATTTCACCCGCATCAGGCTTTAGATAGCCAGAAATTATTCTAAGTAATGTTGTCTTGCCACAGCCATTTGGCCCTATGATTATAACTTTTTCACCATAATCAATCTTAAAGCTTATATTGTCTAAAACTTTTTTATCTCCATAGGAGAATGATATATTTTTTATTTCTAGTATATTCATCTTAAACTTCTCCTATAACGCACAAGTAGTATTAAGAATAGCGGTCCGCCTATGAGCGAGGTGATGATGCCGACAGGTACTTCGAAGCCGTCTATAAGTGATCGAGCGATTGTGTCTGAAAGAAGCATAAATATCGCGCCAAAAACGAAAGACGCCTTTAGTAAAAATTTATGCTCGCTTCCGAAGATTAGTCTTATGAAGTGCGGCACTATAAGGCCAACGAAGCCTATGATACCGCTGACTGATACGGCGATGGATGTTAGAAGCGCACAAATAAGTAGCATGTTTCTTTTTAATCTCTTAGTGTCTAGACCCATAGTCATCGCTTCTTCTTCGCCCATAACAAGGACGTTTAAGTCTTTGCCGTGATATATTGTGAAGAATATGCCAATGACTGTCGGTATAAGTATTGTTAATACATGGTTCCAGCTTTTTGCGTTGAATGAGCCCATGGTCCAAGTCATAATCTTCATTGCTTCGTCTTGGTGGGCGAGCATCATTAACGAGATAAAGCTAGAAAGCACTGTACTTATTACTACTCCTGTTAGCAATAGCGAGAATGTATCTACGCCTCTTTTTGTTTTTGAGATGAAGTATACTAGTATGCTTGTAAGTATGGCGCAGGCAAAGGCTGCCAAGCTTACTATGGAGTTACCAAGTAGCATCATTGGCGGCAAGAATATGATGGCGATGGTTGCACCAAAGGCCGCACCTGATGATATACCTATTACGTATGGATCTGCCATGGGATTTTGAAATATTGCTTGATAAACTGCTCCAGCTATTGACAGAAGGCTGCCTGTAAGTACAGCGAGTATTATTCTTGGTAGTCTCACTTCAAAGATAATAAAACGGATGGAGTCATCACAAGTGACCCCATCCATCCCACATTTTATCCATTCTAGTATTGATCTAAGTATTAGTTCAGGCTCTATATATACCGAGCCTAAAGTTACTGCATAGACCATAAGTGCAAGGAGCACTACGCAAGATAAAGATAAAAATAGATTTTTCTTCATTAAAATTCTAAGTCTTTAATTACTTCTGGATGAGCTATCTTTAGAAGTTCCTTTAAGCCTTCTGTAACGACTCTGTTTGATGCTCTTGAGAAGATATCGTCATTGATTTGAACAACTTTTCCGTTTTTAACAGCACTTAGACCTTTGTAGGCAGCTCCAGTCTTAACAGTTTCTGTAGCCCAGCCTGGTGTTAATAGATATGTCGGATTCTTCTTTATAAGCTTTTCAAGAGTATATTTAAAGCCATCTGCATCTGCGCCAGCATTAGTATAGCCGCAGATATTTAAGATTTCATTCATAAATGAAGTTTTGCCGTGAGTGTATTCGCCGCCTTCGCCTGTGCCTACAACGATGTATACGCTTGGCTTATTAAGCTTCTTTGTCTTAAGAGATACTTGAGCTAATTTACCCTTCATAGTTGAGATAAGAGCTCTTCCTTCATAGTTTTTGTCAACTATAGTAGCGATGGTTTTGATTGCTTCATAAGTTTCTTCCATAGAGTTTGGTGTCTTCATAGCCATAACTTCCATACCAGCCTTTTTAAGTTGATTTAATACGTCTTCTTTGAAATGTGTTTGAGCGATGACTACTGTTGGCTTTTGAGCGATAACTTTTTCAATCGATGGCTCAAACATTGTTCCAACTGAAGTAATTTTGGCAGCTGCTACAGGGTAATTGCAGTAGTCTGTTCTTGTCACTAGCATTGATCCAGCGCCTAGGTCAAACATAATTTCTGTAACGCTTGGAGCAAGAGATGCTACTTTTTTATGAGTTTTTGTTACAGTGTAAGTATCTTCTTTAACTGGAAGGGTATTTTCTTTGTTCTTTTCAAGCTTTAAGCCCTTTGTCTTTTGATCATATACAACATTGTAGTTTAAAGTTTCGAATAAAGTTCTTAATGGAATTAAAAATTCATTTCCTTTAATTTTAGTCTTTGTGTCCATGGCAAATTTTGTTCCATTGACAGTGAACTCATTAGTGTTTTTCTTGAAGACCAAGCTTGCCTTGCCATCACTTACAACGTAGGCGCCGTCCTTCATTTCAGTTTTAAGACCGTAGTCTTTTAATGATGAAAACTCAATATATGTTCTTGAGCTTTCCTTTACTAAATCTTTTGCGTTCAATGATACAGGTGCTGCATAGCAAACATTAAATAACATTAGAACGACAAATAGAAGAGATAAAAATCTTTTCTTCATAATAAAGCCTCCTGTAAAAAATTTACATACACATCGTATGCATTAAGCGATAAAAAAAGGATTAATCAAAAATTAATCCCCTATGATTAGCATGCAAAATAAGAGTACTGCTACTCTTAACAAACTAATATTAATATCGCCTCTCCAAAATTATTTTACAATAGATTATAATAATTGTCAAGTATCGATTCATATAAAATTGTTTGGCTAAATTGAATATAGCTTAGGCTATCCACTTTTTTCTTGCTATTATCCCCAATTCATTATATAATTAACTTGAGGTGTTCTTATGATATTAATAGTTGAAGACGATAAAGACATAAACAATTTAATCAAGGAGCTCTTAAGTGAGCGCGGTTTTGAGACGAAGCAAGTGTTTGACGGGGCGGAAGCGGTTGACTACCTAAAGAATAACGAGGTGGATCTAATGCTTCTTGACCTTATGATGCCAAAACTAATGGGTGAGGACGTGATTAATTACGCTAGGTCCAGAGATATGAAGATGCCTATCATAGTCCTATCAGCTAAGATTGACAAGGCGACTAGACTTGGCTGCCTTGACCTAGGCTGCGATGACTTCATCATGAAGCCTTTTGATAATGACGAGCTTATCAGCCGTGTTAGGGCACAGCTCAGACGCTCCAACGCATACAATAGGCTTGGCGAGAAGGCTGTGCGCTTCGAGGACTTCTACCTTGATAACGACAACAATGTTATCAGCTTTAAAGAAGTGCCACTTAATTTAACACGGATGGAGTATAAATTACTTAGGCTTTTAATCGAGAATCCGAAAAAAGTTTTCACCAAGGAAAATCTATACAGATCTGTTTGGGAGGACGACATCTACTCTGATAACACCATCAACGTACACATATCAAACCTCAGAAATAAGCTAAAGGAGATTGACCCGGACCATAAGTACATAAAAACTGTTTGGTCCATAGGTTATATATTGAAATGATAAATTATTTTAAAAAATCAAGCGAGATACTTGAAAGCCTTTACGGCGTGACTAAGCACAAGCGCGATATGACTAGCAATGAGAATATGAAGAGGCTCATAGAAATATTTGAGCTTGACATATCGAATTTAAATGTGATTCACGTCGCAGGAACTGTTGGCAAGGGCTCGTTTTGCATCATACTTGACAATATTTTAAGAAAGGCAAATCTTAAGACTGGCCTCTTCGTTGGCCCTTCGATTGAAGGGATGAACGACAGGATACGTATAAACGGCGACTTCATTCCGCCTGAGCGCTTTTATCACTACTTAAAAACTATAGTCGATAAGATTAATGAGCTTGAGATAAACTGCATCTACTTCGAAATAGTGACTCTCATCGCTCTTATGTACTTTGCCGATGAAGGCGTGGATTTCGCCATCTTCGAAGTGGGCGTTGGCGGCCTATATGACTCGACTAACTGCTTTACACAAAAGGCGGCTGATGTCATTATGAAAGTTGATTATGACCATCAAAATGTACTTGGAGACACTTTAGAAGAGATTGCCTTTAACAAAGCAGGCATCATTATGCCATTTGACACGGTTTACGTCTACCCTCAAGGGGAGAATGTTATAAACGTAATTAAAGACGAAGCAGAAAAGGTCGATGCTAAGGTAAAAGTTTTGGATGGCAAGGCCATAAGCATAGGGAAAACTGATACAGAAACTGAATTTACTTACGATGGCGAGGCCTATAGCATAAGTCTAGCGGGCGAGTTTCAAGCGAAAAACGCAGCCATGGCAGTTTGGGTAGCTAATGACCTTGCAAATAGATTTAGGCTCGATATAAGTGAAGACGCTATTAAAAAAGGTCTAAGCGAAGTTAAGTGGCCATGCCGCATAGAGACTGTTAAGGAAAATCCATACATCATCATCGACGGGGCACACAACGAGGCGAGTGCTGCTGAATTAAAGAAATATTTGCTTGGTCTTGATAAAAAAGTCATCATGATCACATCGTTTTTGAAGGATAAGGATTATAAAAAAGTTTTCGAGACTTTCGATGGGCTTGATGCGGACTTTATCGTGACTAGCCTTGTCTACAAGGGCAGGGATTTTGAGTTTGAAAAGCTGGCTGAGGCCATCGGCGAAAGGAGAGGCATCTACTTCATTAAAGATAACAAAGAAGCTTACAAGAAGGCACTTGAGCTATATACAGACGATGCTGTCATAGTTGTCGCGGGCTCACTTTACCTTGCAAGCGTCTTCAGAGACTTAATTTTGGGACTAAAGCATTATAATTAAGATTTTTGGGTATATAGTTTAGAGGGAGTGATGAAATGAAATTAGTATTTTTAATTGGCTCACAAAGAGAGGGCTCACTGAATAAACTATTAGCAAAGGAAATAGAAAAAGAATTTGCTGATTACGATATCGTAGAATATTATCCAAATGATTTTAAGATATTTAACCAAGATCTTGAACATCCTGAAGAAGCTTGGATCAAGAAGATTAGGGAAGATATTAGAGAGGCAGATGGCGTCATCATTGCTTCACCTGAGTACAACTACTCAGTTCCAGGCACTGTCAAGAACATGATTGACTGGTTATCAAGACCAAACGATGAAGAAAAGTACCTAATCGGCGGCAAGAATTTTGCTGTAGTTGGCGTAACACAAGGACTTGACGGAACAAGACTTGCACAAAAAGAACTTATATCAGTACTTCATCAATTAAGAGCAAATATAGATCCAATGAACACAATAAGCATTCCATTTGCGGATGAAGAAGCGGGGTTCATAGCTGATAATAAAGAAAGAATCAAGGACTTCGCTGATAAGTTTAAAAAATTTATAGAAAAATAAATTCACATTATATAGGGCTGCTTAGGCGGCTCTATTTTTATGCCAAGAGCCTTAGTAAAAACATTATTAAAAGCATGTAAAATGTGATATAATGAAAAATGGAAGAAGGCGAAGGCTTTGAAAAAGATAAGAGCTGGCATAGTAACAGGCATCGTATTTATAATCAATATATTATTCTATTATAAAAATTTTATTTATAAACTAGCTTTGGATCAAAGGCCAAGGCTTATTTTATTGACACTTGCAATCATACTAACATCGGCGATAGAGCTAGCAGTTTTACTTGCCTTTACTTCAAGGGTATATAGGGCAGCCGTCATAGCCATAGCAGGCCTTGCCAAGATAGTCGCAAGCGTTTTTTATGCGGAATTTGCTAACTTCAATCTTTTATCAAGATTAGGCCAAGCGAAAGAGCTTAAGGGCACGGGACCAGTTATCATTGAGAATATCAGTACATTTTTAATCGCGATTATAATACTTTCACTAATAAATATTGTCATAGTCATGACGAGCGAAAAAAAGAATAGCAGTGCAAAGAACACAGCCATTGGCCTAGGCTTAGCAGCACTATTAATAATCGCGCCGCAATACCTTTATGGAAGCATCTTTGGTACAGAGCTTTACTCGACCATTGCCATGAGCAAAGTAAAGAGAATTGTAGACGAAAGAGCAATGCAAGACGAGACCATGGAGATGGACGCCCGAAGAGAGTTTAGCGAGAGAAAATTTACTTCGAATGACTTCACTGGGCTTGCCAAGGGCAAAAACATCATCGTAATTCAGTGCGAAAGCCTTCAAAATACTTTTGTGAAGAAAGAGTACAACGGCCAGGAGATCACTCCATTTATGAACAGCCTCATAGGGGACGAGGGCAGCATCTACTTTGATAACTACTTTGAACTTTTGGGCATGGGTAATACATCGGACGCGGAGTTTGTCTCGCTTAACGGACTTTATCCTTCACTTAAGGGGCAGGCCTACAAGCTTTATGAGGGCTGCGACAACTACGGTCTCTTCACATCGGCAAAGGACCACGGCTACAGGACCATGGCCTTTCATGGCAACACTGGTAAGTTCTACGACAGAAGGCATTTTTACGAAGAGCTTGGCGTGGATGACATCATGCTTGGCGAAGAATTTACTCAAGATGAAATCATCAACATGGGTCTATCTGATAAATCATTTTTCAAGCAGTCCATGGCGAAGTATAAGGACGCTGCGCAAAATGGTGATAAGTTCTTTTCCTTCATGATTACGCTTACAACGCATACGCCATTCATCTTGCCAGAGGATCTAGCAAGCATTAAGCCGCTTCCTGGCGATGAAGATGATTATGTATATAGATACGCCAAGTGCGCGAGATATACCGACGAAGCCATAGAGAGCTTCTTCAAAGATTTGGATGAGTTAGGTCTTTTAGACGACACGGTCATAGTGATTTATGGTGACCATCATGCGATGACAGTTAAAAATGCTGAGCGCCAAGAATCGATTAAGAAGTGGCTCGGCAAGGAGCTTGACTACGATGAAATGATGAACATACCGCTAGTAATCAGAATTCCCGGCTACAAAGGAAACGCGCGAAGGCACAATATAGGTAGCCAGCTAGATTTATACGCGACACTTATCAATTTACTTGATTGGGACAAGACAAAGTACCCAAACATGGGCGTCGACCTACTTGACGACGAAGCGAGCAAGGACAACATCGTCTTTCCGCTAACCCATCTTGACAAAGGCAGCTTCATCACAGACGAAACGCTTTTTGTCTATCCGAGAGACAGAATTTTTGAGCACGGACGCTACATCGACCGCAAAACGCGTAAGGAACTCCCTATAGCCGAGGCGAAAGAGCTTTCTAAGAGAGCAGTCATCACCACAAACTATGGATATGGCCTTGCCACTACGAACAAACTTTTGGATTTAGTAGAAAAAACTTCCGAAGAAGACAAAAGTGCTAGATGATCTTAGGCATATTGCCTTAAAGAGAGTGAATAAAACGTGTAAAATTAATTAGAGTGACAGCGAAGCCATTCTCAAAGATAAAAAGGAATTAACAAAATAGTAACAAATTTATGAACTCTATTGAAAAATTCTTCACCATGTATTATAATATGAGAAGTAAAAGGAGTTTGATTATGAAAAAGAAATTTGTAATATCTTTTATAGTCGCGTTTCTAGCATTTGGCTTTGTGTTTTACAGGGCGCAAAAGAGGATCAATAACGGCGAATTAAAAGGTGATAATAATATAGAAGAAAATCAAGTTGAGGAAGAGGCTCAAGAAGAGGAAGAAACAGAAGAGGAGCTAAATCCGATATTCCCAGATGACCAAAAGGTTTTGAAGGAAGAGCACGGTAACGAGCTTTGTTTCTTGCTTATGGGTATAGACAAGAGAGACGCCGGCCAAAAGGAAATGAAAGGACAAAGATCAGACACAATGATGCTTTGCAAAGTAAACTTTGACGACGGCTCAATCAAGATGCTAAGCCTTCCTCGTGATAGTATAGTAAAGATTAAAGGCGCAAATGATAAATTAACACACGCTCACTCATACGGCGGACCAGCGCTATCTCTAAAGACTGTTAGAGACTGGCTAAAGCTTGATGTGCGCTACTACGTAAGAGTTGACTACAAGGCGGTTGAAGAGCTAGTGGATATAGTTGGTGGCGTAGAATTTGACGTGCCAATCGACATGAATTACCATGACACAACAAAGGGTAATGAACTACACATCAATATTAAAAAAGGTAAGCAAACAATTACTAAGGATAACGTTATAGGTCTATTAAGATTTAGAAAAGGTTATAAAGACTCCAGCTACGGTGTAGCAGATTATGGTAGACAAAAGACACAACAAGATTTTATAAAGGCACTTGCTAAAAAAGTCCTAAGACCTGAAAATATATTAAAGATAGGTTCAATTTGGAACACAATCAATAAAAACGTTAAGACAAATATCCCGGGAGGCACAATCGCTACATCCATCTTGCAAGTTGGTATAGGTAGAGTCCACTCAGATAAGTTGGAGACAGCTTCACTAGTAGGTAAGAATGCCAACATTGGCGCACTAAGTGCACTTAGTATACCTAAGAAGGAGATTGAGGAGAAGGTGTATCCGTGGTTTGGAGATTATAAGTTCAGATAATACTAAAGAAGGCAATTGCCTTCTTTTTTTATGCCTATCGCATAATGATACAGCTATTTAACTTACGAAAATATATGAACAAATCTTAATAATTTAATCCAAATTTACTATTGATAATCGCCACTATATGTAGTATAATAATATTTGCGAAGAGGAGAAGCAATCAAAATATTGTGGAGGTATGAGATGTATATATTCAAGAGAAGCGGCGAAAAAGTGCCATTTGACGAATCTAAAATTGTTGTAGCTATTAAAAAGGCGATGAATTCTTCAACAGGGGTATATGAAGAAGGTCTTGCTGAAAAGATAGCTGACGAGATCAAGAGGGAAGCTGTTGTAGCTGAAAGACCTCTTTCGATTTATGATATCGAAGACAAGGTTTACTACAAGCTTATCGAGAACAAAAATCCGGCTACTGCCAGAAGTTATGAGAACTACAAGGCTGTTCAAGCTTTCAAGAGAAAGATCAATACTACTGACGAGAGCATTATCGGTCTTCTTGACAGAAAAAACAGTGACTTAATGAAGGAAAACTCTAATAAAAACGCTCACATCGCATCTACTCAAAGGGATTTGATTGCTGGTGAAGTATCTAAGGACATTGCTAGAAGGCTAATGATTGACGATGACCTTCTTCAAGCGCACGATGAAGGCTCCATCCATTTGCACGATATGGATTACATCATTCAACCTATGTTTAACTGCTGCCTTGTTAATATGAAGGACATGCTTGACAACGGCACTGTGGTTAATGGCAAATTGATCGAAAGCCCAAGATCGTTCCAAGTTGCCTGCAATGTCATGACGCAAATCATTGCACAAATCGCATCAAACCAATATGGTGGCCAATCCATTGACATAAAATGTCTTGCGAAGTACTTAAGACGCAGCTACGAAAAGAATTTAAAGCTTGCTAAGGAAATGTTTGATGACGAGGCAAAGCAAGACGAATTAGCAAGAAAACTTACTCAAAGGGATCTTGAAAGCGGCATACAAACTATACAATATCAAATAAATACACTTATGACTTCGAATGGTCAAGCGCCTTTCGTTACTCTATTCATGCACATGGAAGATGATTTTGAGTATGCGGACGAGCTTGCAATGATCATCGAAGAGATTTTGAAGCAAAGAATTCAAGGTATTAAGAACGAATGTGGTGTTTATGTGACACCAGCTTTTCCGAAGCTTGTTTATGTGCTTGATGAAAATAACGTTCACAAGGACTCGAAGTACTATTACTTAACTCAAACTGCTATCAAATGTACTGCGAAGAGAATGTACCCTGACTATATCTCTGCTAAAAAGATGAGAGAAAATTACGAAGGCAACGTTTTTGCGCCTATGGGCTGCAGAGCCTTTCTATCGCCATGGAAGGACAAGGACGGCAACTACAAGTTTGACGGCAGATTCAACATGGGAGTTGTTTCTCTAAACTTACCACAAATAGCTATCGTTAGCGGCGGCGACGAAGAGAAATTCTTTGAAATTCTTGACAAGAGACTTGACCTATGTAGAAAGGCATGTCTACTTAGATACGATATCTTAAAGAACGTTACAAGCGATTCATCTCCAATTCACTGGAGACACGGCGCTATCGCAAGACTTAACGAGCACGAGCCAATCAGACCACTTCTTGAAGGTGGTTACGCTACAGTAACTTTGGGCTACATTGGTCTATATGAAGCGACTTATCTAGTTCGCCACACGCCTCACACTGATGAGCACGCAACTGATTTTGCGCTTAAGGTAATGAGAAAAATGAACGAAAAACTACAAGCTTGGAAGAAGGAAGATGGCCTTGGCTATGCGCTTTACGGCACTCCTGCTGAAAGCCTTTGCTATAGATTTGCTAAGAAGGACCTTGAAAGATTTGGCGAGATTAAAAACGTTACTGACAAAGGTTATTACACAAACTCTTTCCACGTTGATGTTAGAGAACACATATCTGTATTTGACAAGTTCAAGTTTGAAGCTCAATTCCAAGCACTATCAAAGGGCGGCTGCATCAGTTACGCTGAAATACCTAACATGGGCCATAACTTAGAAGCGCTTGAAACCATAGTTGATTACATTTATGACAATATTCAATATGCAGAATTCAATACAAAATCAGACTATTGCCACGTTTGCGGCTATGATGGCGAGATTATAATCAATGATCATAACGAATGGGAATGTCCACAATGCCATAACAAAGATCAAGCTAAGATGAATGTTACAAGAAGGACATGCGGCTACCTTGGCGAAAACTTCTGGAATGAAGGAAAAACTAAGGAGATAAAGCAAAGGGTACTTCACATATAATGAATTACGCGCAAATTAGGAAGTATGACATAGCGAACGGCCCAGGCGTTAGAACGACTATATTCTTAACGGGCTGCACTTTGAATTGCAAAAACTGTTTCAATAAAGAGTACCAAAACTTTAACTTCGGAACTGTCTTTGATGAAAAAGCTTTCTCTGAGCTTATGGACTCATTAAACGATGATAATATCCGCGGTCTATCGGTTTTAGGAGGCGAGCCCTTTGATAACCTTGAAGGACTTAAGGATTTAATCGCAAATGTAAGATCAAAGACTGAAAAAGACATTTGGGTCTACTCCGGCTACACATTTGAAGAGCTAGTTCAAAAAGACGGGGCTATGGACGTGTTGAAGAATATAGATGTTTTGGTCGACGGACGCTTCGTAGAAGACTTAAAGGACTTGAAGCTAAAGTTCAGAGGCTCCTCTAATCAAAGAATCATCGATATGAAGAGGACGCTTGAAGAAGGTAAAATTTTACTCATGGATAAATATATGAAGGAAGATTGATTATTCAGTCTTCTTTTTTTTATGCTTAATTTTACAAGGTGGCAAATCTATTAACATAGAATAGATAGATAGAAATTTATTTTTATAAAAAATTCTTGACAAAGAGGGGAATTTATTGTATACTTACAAGGTAACCTTGCTCTTTATTTATTAAAGAGCCATAAGTCCAAAAGGAGGTGGAAAGATGAAAAAATATGAAGCAATGTATGTTTTTTATCCTGAAACAAGTGAGGAAGCTAGAAATAAATTCCTTGATAGGGTAAAATCAATAATCGAAGCTGAAGAAGGTAAAGTAAGTAACACTGATGATTGGGGTCTAAGAAAATTAGCGTACCAAATCAAATTTAAAACAGAAGGCTACTACTTCTTAATGAACTTTGAAGCAGAAGAAGACACTATTCTAGAACTTACTAGAGTAGCAAGAATCACTGACGTTTTGCTACGTCACATGATAGTAACAGACGAAGATAAATAAGAGGTGAAGAGATGAACGTATGTAGTTTAATCGGAAGATTAACAAGAGATCCTGAGCTTAGATACACACCTAACACAAATCAAGCAGTTATCACATTTACTATAGCTGTTGATAAGGGTCTATCTAGAGAAAAAAGAGAAGAAATGGAAGCAAAGGGCATGCCAACAGCAGACTTTATTTCCATCGTAGCTTGGGGAAGAACTGCAGAGAATATCAGTAATTATGTTTCAAAGGGCAACATGGTTGGAGTAACAGGTCGTATTCAATCTAGAACCTACGAAGCTAAAGACGGTACAAAAAGGTACGTAACAGAAGTCATAGCTTCATCCGTAGAATTCCTAGAAAGAAAGAACATCACATCACAAGCTCCAAATCAATCACATGAAGATTACTTCAATTCAGACGAAGATTTTTCAAACATTGACGACGGCTTTGCTCCTGGAAGCAATAGGGATATTCCATTTTAATTAAAGGAGGGAATATAATGCAAAGAAGATTCAGACCTAGAAAAAAAGTATGTGCTTTCTGCCAAGAAAAGAATGAACACATCGACTATAAAGATGTAGCAAAACTAAGAAAATACATCACAGAAAAGGGTAAAATCTTACCAAGAAGAATAACAGGCACTTGCGCTAAACACCAAAGAGAAATCACAAGAGCTATCAAGAGAGCAAGACAAGTGGCGCTATTACCATATACACAAGACTAGTGCACTTTTGCATTAAAATCGCGGTCTTTGCTAGTTTCGAATTTTTTGTCGCTGCGGAGTGCAGTTCGCACACCTCACTCCAAAAAATTCTGTACAACGCAAATCCCATCGATTTTCTTTGCAAAATTGCGGTATAGCGAAATAAATAAATTTTGAATATAGAATTTTCATTAAGCTCCATGCAAGTGGAGCTTTTTTGATGCAAAACGCAAATCCATCGTAGCGTAAATTTTGTTAAGCCCATGCACCAAGAGAACGAATGAAACGAAGATTGGTTAGAAAAAAAATACTTTTAAGTTATACTATACATTTTGTTTACATGCTGTCTGGGTGGCTAAATTATTAGTGAATTTATAAAATATATATAGTATAATAATTATATACAAAAACACGGAGGGCGATATATGAGATTTTATGAAAGTAAGGTAGAAGAAAAAATGATAAAGAAAACTTTTCACACTTCGAGGATAAATAAATTATGCTTATGAATTATAATCCAATATCATTAAAAAAACGAATGAAAGAATTATTTTTTGATTATTTAATTATTCTTTTGTATTTAGCATTTTTATTTGGAGTAAGCATGGCAGTTTATCATCTATTTTTTAAAGGAATCCCAAAAATGAATGAACTACAATCACAATTAATTGCGTTACTAACATCTGTTATTCCAATTATTTTGATTTTTTCTTATTTGGATTATTCAAAAGATGGCAGTATTGGTAAACGAAAAGCGGGGTTAAAACTTGTTTATAAACATAAATCTTTAAAAGCAAGCTTTATAAGAAACATAATTAAATTTTTACCATGGCAAATAGGACATATGAGTACGATTCATGGAATTTATACTGATTTTGATGTATGGGCTATCGTGTTGTTTTTTATAGGCATCGGATTTGCAGTGCTGCTGTTATTAATGGGTCTTATACGTAATGATAAAAGACATTTGGGTGATTTGTTGGCAAATACCCAAGTGCAAAATCAATAGAAGGTAGTTAGTAAGATAAGAGTTTGAACTTTATAAAGAAGATAAAATATAAGTTAAAAAAAACAAGGGATAGACCTTAGATGTAAAGACTTTTTTGCATGCTATATTACATATCTATTAAATATCGAGAAATTACTTTTATTTTCACTTGTTTAGGTATATTATATATATAAGTAAAGTAATAAATAGTGATAAAAGGAGGTTTATTATGAAAAAGTTTTTATCATTTATTTTAGTGTTTGTACTAGTTTTGTCTATGACTGTGAACATTTCTATGGCAAAGCTTGACGAGACTGGTGCGAAGGAAATTAGTTTTGGAACTGACAGGGGACCTGAAGATGCCATTATACGTATAGCTGACAAAACTTATCCTGTTAAGAATGGCACTGTTTTATTTATAAACGGTGAAGTAGTCCCTGAAGCCGAAGTCATTATGGATGCGGGCAAGGCCATGCTACCACTAAGGCTTATTGCTGAAAAGCTTGGATACGAACTTGGCTGGAACGGTGCTGAGAAAAAGGTTACGCTTAAAAAAGCTGATAAGAGCATTGACATTACTATAGCTAAAAATGAAATGTCTAAGCTTATCAAGAATACTACTTATGTAAGTCCAGATTTTGTAGAAAAGAATCTTGCTGAAAGCGCTATAGTGACTGAAAGACTTGGCAAGGACTTCGAAAAATTCTATGAAACACAGATGCCAATAACTCAAGATAAGACTATTGAAAGAAGCCTTAGAAATGTTATTATTGACGAAAAACATGAGTACAAGGACAATATTAGCTCGGATGAGGCCATGAAACTAGTTAAGGAAAAATGTCTTGAAGGCCTAAAGAATTTTGAAAAAGTAATGAAGGAAAAAGCAAAGGACGAGCCAAATAGATTTGACGAGGACATAAAATTAATCGAAAAAGATATCAATAGAATGATCTACATTGGCGAAGTATCTAAGTTTTATAGATACACAATAGGACCTTATGATGTTTTATATGACAGGACAGATGGCAAAATCTACTTCCAAATATATCAAGCAGAGACTAGAATTAAGGAAGTGGATGTGAATGATGAAAATCTGTATTTAAACATCTTTATCATTGGTTAAAAATATTAAAAGCTTTCACTTTGGTGGGAGCTTTTTGATGTACAACGCAAATCTCTAAAATTTTATCTACGAAATCGCGGTATGACTAAATAAATTTTTGTGTTTTATTTTAATTTTAAGGTAGGTAATGAGACATGAAGAGGAAAATAATCGTAAGAGGTATGTTGATACTTGCTATGCTTCTAGTATTTGTTTTTTTGCTTAAGAATAATATGCAAATGCAAGGTGTATCGATATCGGAAATAATTATTCGTGATGTGTCTTTATCAGAGCAGAAATTTACACTTAGTGGAAGTTTCGTTTCTAGCGGAAAAAGTTTTCGAAATTACACATATACTATTGATGGAGATAGTCTCTATATTGTTATAAGTGGCAGTTTTGTCACAAAAAAATATCCACAAGGAGATTTTTCTATCAAGATTGAAGATGTAAATTTGAAAAATGTTAGCAAAGTATTTCTAAAACATGGGAAAGTCAATGATCGAATAATTATAAAGTAATATGAGCAACTACACAATTTGCAAAAATGATTTTTTAGTATTATAATATTAGTAAGCTTATTAGGGGGGGGTCAAAATGACGGAACTTAATAAAACAAAGTCAAAAAGCAAAGTAAGTAAGATATATAACTACACAGTTTTAGGCATATATGCTGCAGTTTTGCTAGCGTATGTAATTTTTAGACTTATGGGGAATGATGTAAAAGCAGCTAATATCTTTCTTAATGGTGTATTTCTGAGCTTATTATTTGCGTTAGTGGGACTAATTTTTATCCCGAAAAATACTCTTACATGGATAAACATTATCTTGTCTGTGGTAATCAATCTACCATACTTCTTATGTCTTATAGCAGTTACGCGTGGTTTGGATTGGCTCGGTGTTATATCTTACTACTTTGAGAGGGTAATTACTTCGCCAATAAATTTAATAAAGGCGTTTTTCTAAATTACGCATAAAAATGCAGCTACATCATCATGTAGCTGCATTAATTTTTATCTATTTACATCTTTGGATCGGCTTCGTAATGTGTGTGTAGTAATTCGTGTGCTAATTCTCCGCCAACTTCGCCAAGGTATTCATCATACAATTGTTTGATTTTTGGATTGGCGTGTGACTTTCTAATTGTTTTATGCTCGTCTATATTGTATATAGCTTCGGCTCTCTTCTTAAGTGTTGAGATTTTGCCGTTGTGGAACGGTTGTCCACCTCCACCTATGCAGCCGCCTGGGCATGCCATAACTTCTATAGCGTCGTATTCTTTTTCGCCTGATTTAACCATGTTTAGAAGTTTTCTTGTATTACCAAGGCCATTGGCAACGGCGATTCTAACTTTTCTTCCATCTATATCTATGCTTGCTTCCTTGATGCCGTTAAGCCCTCTAAGTGCAGTGAACTCAATCTCTTCAAGCTCTTTACCTGTGATTGTTTCGTAAGCTGTTCTGCATGTTGCTTCGATAACGCCGCCTGTTGCGCCAAAGATTGCGCCTGCGCCTGTTGATTCGCCCATCGGGTCGTCGAAGTCTTCATCTTTAAGATCTTTAAAACTTAGTCCCGCTTCTTTAATCATGGCGCCTAGCTCTCTTGTTGTGATTACTATATCAACATCGCTGTGGCCCTTGTTTTTAAGCTCATCTCTTGCTGATTCATACTTTTTCGCAAGGCAAGGCATGATTGATACGACTACCATATCCTTAGGATCTACATTAAGCTTTTCAGCAAGATAAGTCTTTGCAACGGCTCCGAACATTTCGTGAGGGCTCTTGCATGAAGACGGTATATCTATCATATCTGAGAATTGTTGCTCCATAAAGTTTACCCAACCAGGGCAGCAGCTTGTAAGTATCGGCATCTTGCCGCCTTTTGTAAGTCTTTCAACAAATTCGTGTGCTTCTTCGACTATAGTTAGGTCGGCTGCGAAGTTTGTGTCGAAAACTTTGTCAAAGCCAAGTTTTCTAAGTGCGCTAACCATCTTACCTGTAACTATAGTTCCTGGTTCCATGCCAAATAGCTCGCCTAGAGCAACTCTAACTGCTGGAGCTGTTTGAACAACAACGTATTTCTTTGGATCTGAAAGTGCTTTCCACACTTCTCTTATATAGTTCATGCCGTGAAGTGCGCCTGTAGGGCAGACTGTAACGCATTGACCACAGAAAGTACATGTTGTTTCGAACATGCTTCTGTTAAACGTTGAGCCGACGTGGCAGTCAAAACCACGGCCAACCTCAGCAAGTGCGCCAACTGTTTGCACTTCGTTACACATTGTCTCGCATCTTCTGCAAAGTATACACTTTTCTGGTTCTCTAACCATTGAAAGGCTTCTGTCATCTATAGGTATATGTCTTCTTTCTCCTTGATATGGAATATCTCTGATGCCTAGGTCTTGTGCTAGCTTTTGTAATTGACAGTTTAGGTTCTTAGCACAAGTAAGGCAGCTATTTGGATGGTCAGATAAAAGCAGTTCAACTATAGTTCTTCTCGCGTTTATGGCAAGAGGCGACTCAGTCTTTATGTCCATTCCTTCTTTGACAGGTGTCGCGCAGGCTGGAAGCAGCTTGCCGCTTTTAACATCTTCAACCATACAAACCCTGCATGAAGCAAGTTTATTTACAAATTTTATATCATGTAAGTCCATGTGGCAAAGTGTAGGTATCTTTACGCCAATGGTTTTAGCAGCGTCAAGTATTGAAGTTCTCTCTGCAACAGAGACATCAACGCCGTTAATTTTTAAATTTATCATCTTAGCCATAAGTACCTCCTAAACCAATTCTACTGCCTTAACCGGGCAGACGTTCATGCAATTGCCGCACTTGATACACTTAGCAGTGTCAATCACGTGTTTTTCCTTGACCTTACCTTCGATGCAGTTAACAGGACAGTTCCTAGCACATTTTGTGCAGCCTATACACTTATCTGTGATGTGGTAGTTAAGTAGGTTTTTGCACTTCTTAGCTGGACAAGTCTTGTTTTCACTAACGTGCGCCATGTACTCGTCTCTAAAATATGTTAATGTTGATAGTATCGGGTTTGGAGACGATTGACCAAGACCGCAAAGTGATGCTTTGCTCACGATGATGGATAGATCTTCTAGTTTATCTATATCTTCTTCACTACCATTTCCTGAAGTGATCTTTTCAAGTAGCTCTAAAAGCCTCTTGTTACCTATTCTACAAGGCGTACACTTACCGCATGATTCGTCAACGGAAAATTCTAGGAAGAATCTCGAAACGTCTACCATGCAGTCGTCTTCGTCCATGACAACCATACCTCCGGAGCCCATGATTGAGCCGATGGCCTTAAGGGACGCAAAGTCAACCTTTGTATCGAATAGTCTTTCAGGTATACAGCCGCCTGATGGTCCGCCTGTTTGAACAGCTTTGGCCTTTTTGTCATCTTGAATGCCGCCACCTATTGCAAAAACTATGTCCCTGATTGTCGTACCCATAGGTACTTCAACTAGGCCAGAGTTTTTAACCTTACCAACAAGTGAGAAAACCTTAGTTCCCGGCGAGTCTTCAGTGCCGATGGATGTGAACCAGTCTGCGCCATGATCAATGATTTGAGCGATGTTAGCAAATGTTTCAACGTTATTGATAACAGTTGGTTTGCCCCATAGACCACGTTCAGTAGTTCTGTACTCTTTATTTCTTGGCATACCACGCTTTCCTTCGATAGACTCCATCAGAGCAGTACCTTCGCCGCATACGAAAGCGCCTGCGCCTAGACGAAGCTCGATTTGGAAGGAAAAGTCTGTTCCTAAAATATTATCTCCTAATAAATTATTTTCATTTGCCTTTTTAATGGCAACTTTTAGGCTCTCAACAGCCTTTGGATACTCAGCTCTAACGTAGATGAAGCCCTTTTGCGCACCAATAGCGTAGGCACAAATCGCCATGCCTTCTAAAACGCTGTGTGGATCCTTTTCAAGAACGGATCTGTCCATGAAAGCACCTGGGTCACCTTCGTCAGCGTTACAAATTATATACTTAATGCCTTCTGGCTGATTAAAAGCAGCTTCCCACTTTCTTCCAGTAGGGAAACCCGCGCCACCACGGCCCCTAAGGCCAGAAGCCTTTACTTCATTTATTATATCTTCTCTTTTCATTTTAAGCGCCTTCTCTAAAGAGAAGTATCCGCCTAAAGCTATGTATTCATCTAAGGACGATGAGTCGATTATGTCACAGTTCTTTAGAACGATACGTTTTTGCTTTTCGAAAAACTCACCCTTTTTAGTAATTTTGTCACCGTCAATATTAAAAGAGCCGTCCTTTTTAAGTCTGTCAAGAAGAAGATCTTTAGTTTTCTTTTGAATTTCTAATAGATTTTCCTTATTCATATGCTACTCCTTATACTTATTAATAATTTCAGTGACTTGACTCTCTTTGACATGGTCGTAGACGTCATCACCAACAGTTACAACAGGTGCCAAAGCGCATTCACCAACACATCTAGTCTCAACTATAGAGAAAAGTCCGTCCGCAGTTGCTTCGCCCTTAGCCACATTTAATTCCTTTAAGAAATCATCTAAAAGCTTGTCAGCTCCCTTAACGTAGCAGGCAGTACCTAGGCAGATGCATATAGAGTGCTTTCCTCTAGGTTTAAAAGTGAATTGACTGTAGAACGATGCAACGCCGTAAATTTCGCTGCTTGGCTTATTTAATTTAAGAGCCATAAAGTCTACAATCTCTTCAGGTATGTATCCAAAGAGTCTTTGTGCTTCTTGAAGAACAGGCATGACAGCCCCTTTGTCATTCTTCTTTTCTTCTACAAATTGTAAGAACTCGTCGAATTTCGCACGATCTTTATTAAAACAAAAAGCCATAATTTACCTCCTTTGTATTTTTATACTCACAAGTCTATTTTATTATATAAAGGCCCCTTTGTCAATTAGTAAATATTTATATCAGAGAGAGTTTATACTATAAAAATCAATACATATTTCTTTCTTCAGCAAATAGCAAAATCGATTTACGCGCGAATCGATATTTGTCTTTGACAAATTACGTGCATATATAATAGGAAGTTTTGTTTATATTATCTATGCCATATATATGGCAAAAATATATCGCTATATATATAAAAAATATAATGCTATATATATAAAGGAAGAGAAAAAAATTAAAAAAAGTAAAAATATTTTAAAAAAAGCCTTGACATAGAGATGCTAATTATGTATAATAGATGAGTGCTTAAATCAAATGGCTATGACTAAGAAAGGTTGCGCATCATGTTTTTTGTTGCGTGATGTGGTAATTTCCCTAGTTTCATGCAAGTCTACTCAAAAAAGAAGTAGGCGATTGATTGGCATATTTTATTTACACTTAGAGAAAACGCACGGATGCGTGTGTAAGAGTTGACTCTCTAAGAAGTAAAAAATATTACATGGAGGTAATTAAATGTCAAGCAAAAAACAAAAAATCAGAATCAGACTTAAAGCTTACGATCACACACTTTTAGATCAATCAGCTCAAAGAATTGTTGAAGCTGCTAAAAAGACAGGCTGTAAGGTATCAGGACCAGTTCCACTACCAACAGAAAAGCAAATCGTAACTATTTTAAGATCAGTTCACGTTAACAAAGATTCAAGAGAACAATTCGAACAAAGAACTCACAAGAGATTAATCGATATCCTTGAACCAAACGACAAAACTGTAGACGCACTTATGAAGATGAATGTGCCTGCAGGTGTAGATATAGAAATAAAACTATAATCTATAAGATTTTATTTAAAATCCGCTGTAAATTATGGAGGTGCAGTTAATGAACGGAATTTTAGCAAAGAAAATTGGAATGACACAAGTTTTCGAAGAATCAGGAGACTTAGTTCCAGTTACTGTTCTTCAAGCCGGACCTATGGTAGTTGTTCAAAAGAAAACTGTTGAAACAGACGGTTACAACGCTATAGTAGTTGGTTTTGGAGAAATCAATGAAAAGAATGTAAACAAACCTCGTAAGGGTCAATTCAAAAAAGCTAATGCTAGCTACAAAAGATACCTTAGAGAGTTTAAAGTAGACGATGTAGAAAAATACAACTTAGGTGATGAAATCACAGTTGAAATCATGGATGGCATCGAATTTGTAGATGTTATCGGAACATCAAAAGGTAAAGGTACTCAAGGTGTTATAAAGAGACACGGCTTTGGTAGAGGTAGAGAATCACACGGTTCGAAGTTCCACAGAATGCCAGGTGGTATGGGTGCTGCAACATGGCCAGGAAAAGTATTTAAGGGCCATAGAATGATGGGCCGCATGGGTAATGAAAGAACAACTGTTCAAAACCTAAAAGTAGTAAGAGTAGATAAAGAAAACGGAATTATCCTAATCAAAGGTGCTGTACCAGGACCAAAGAAAGGTTTAATTACTGTTAGAAAAGCAATCAAGAAATAGCGCTAAAGGAGGATTAAAATGCCAAGTTATAAAGTTTTAAACATGGAAGGTAAAGAACTTGAGACAATTGAATTAAATGATGACATCTTTAATCAAGAAGACAACCCTCATCTTATTTACCAAGTAGTAGTTAATCATTTAGCGAACAAACGTCAAGGAACTCAAAGCACTTTAACAAGAGCTGAAGTTAGAGGCGGTGGAAGAAAACCTTGGAAACAAAAAGGTACAGGTAGAGCAAGACAAGGAAGTACAAGAAGCCCTCAATGGAAAGGCGGCGGAGTTGTATTTGCACCAAAGCCAAGAAGCTATGGCTACAAACTTCCTAAGAAGTTAAAGAGACAAGCTTTAAAGGTAGCTCTTTCAAACAAAGTTCGTGATAATGAGCTTATTATAGTAGATGATATAAAATTACAAGAAGTTAAGACAAAATACGCTTTTGAAGCACTACAAAATCTTAACGCAAAGAAAGCATATATAGTTACTAAAGATAACGATAAAGATACACAAAGAGCTTTTAGAAATATACCATTCACAATGATTAGTGAAGCAAGAAACATAAATGTATATGACATAGTAAGACATGACAGCATGATAATTACAAAAGCTTCTTTAGAAACTATTGAGGAGGTGTTCAAATAATGCTTAATCCACATGATATAATCATAAAACCCATAGTAACAGAAAGATCTATGAGAGATATGGAGGAAGGTAAGTACACTTTCAAAGTAGACAGAAGAGTAAACAAATCTGAAATCAAAAAGGCAGTTGAAAACGTTTTTGGTGTAAAGGTTGAAAAAGTAAACACAATGAACATGCAAGGTAAGTTAAAAAGACAAGGCGCTCACGAAGGAAGAAGACCTAACTGGAAAAAGGCCATTGTTACACTTAAGGAAGATTCAAAGAGAATTGAATTCTTTGAAGGCATGGCAAATTAGTGATAGGAGGGAAATTTAATGGCTATAAAAACATATAAACCAACTACTCCGTCCAGAAGAATGATGGCATCACCTGCTTTTGAGCTTATCACAAGAGATAAACCAGAAAAGTCACTTGTAGAAAGCATTAAGAAAAACTCAGGTAGAAACAACACTGGTAGAATCACATCTCGTCACAGAGGCGGGGGAGCTAAGAAGATATACAGAATTATCGACTTTAAGAGAAATAAAATAGGCGTTGTTGGAACAGTAGCTCATATCGAGTACGATCCAAACAGAACAGCAAACATCGCACTAATTCAATACGAAGACGGCGAAAAGAGATACATCCTTCATCCAGTAGGATTAAAGGTAGGAGATAAGATCGAAGCTGGCGAACATGTCGACATCAAAGTAGGTAACGCACTTAAATTAAGAGACATCCCAGTAGGTACTTTAATCCACAACATTGAAATGAAGCCAGAAAAAGGCGGACAACTAGCAAGAAGTGCTGGTTCATACGCACAACTTATGGGTAAAGAAGGTAACTACGCACAATTAAGACTACCATCAGGCGAAATGAGAGTTGTTTTACTTGATTGTATGGCAACTATAGGCCAAGTAGGTAACCTTGACCACGAACTAGTTAACATGGGTAAAGCTGGTAAGAAGAGATTAACAGGAAGACGCCCTCATGTAAGAGGTTCAGCGATGAACCCAGTAGACCATCCACATGGTGGTGGTGAAGGTAGAGCACCAATAGGTAGACCGTCACCAATGACACCTTGGGGTAAACCTGCTCTAGGACTTAAGACTAGAAAGAAAAAGAAACATTCTGATAAGTATATAATCAGAAGAAGAAACGACAAGTAGGAGGGTTTAAATGGCAAGATCGATTAAAAAAGGACCTTTCGTAGACGAACACTTAATGAAAAAAGTTGAAGCTATGAACGAAGCCAACGATAAAAAAGTTATTAAAACATGGTCAAGACGTTCAACAATCTTCCCTGAATTCATAGGACACACAATCGCAGTATATGACGGTAGAAAACACGTTCCTGTATATATAACAGAAGATATGGTAGGACACAAACTTGGAGAGTTCGTTTTAACAAGAACTTTCAGAGGCCACGTTGATAAAGGCGACAAGAAAGCAACTGTAAAATAATAGAAGGAGGATATAAATGGAAGCAAAAGCAATAGCTAAATATATTAGAATATCTCCTAGAAAAGTACATTTTATATGTAACGAAATTAGGGGAAAAGATATAGATGAAGCTCTTTCTATTTTAAAGTTTACACCAAAGAAAGGTGCAAGAGAACTATTAGCAGTACTTGAATCTGCAATAGCAAACGCTACAAACAATTTTGATTTAGATAGAGACAAACTATATGTTAAGGATGCACAAGCAACTGATGGACCAAGAATGAAAAGATATAGACCAAAGGCTCACGGTTCAGCTTATCCAATACTAAAGAGAACTGCACACTTATCAGTTGTAGTATCAGACGAGAAATAAGGAGGTAAGAAATGGGCCAAAAAGTAAATCCACATGGACTAAGAGTCGGAATTATTAAAGATTGGAGCTCAAATTGGTATGCCGACAAGAAAAGTTTCTCTGACAATTTAGTTGAAGACTACAAGATAAGAGAATTTTTGAAAAAAGAGCTTTACCAAGCAGGAGTTTCAAAATTAAAGATTGAAAGAACAAGAAAGAAAATAAAAGTTACTATATACACAGCAAAGCCAGGTATCGTAATCGGTAGAGGCGGAGAAGGTATAGAAGCACTTAAGAAGAAAATCGAAAAACTTACTACTAAGACAGTTTTAGTAAACGTTGAAGAAGTAAGAAAACCAGATCTAGATGCTCAACTAGTAGCAGAAAACATTGCTTTCCAACTAGAAAGAAGAATTACATTTAGAAGAGCAATGAAAGGCGCTATCCAAAGAACAATGAAAGAAGGAGCTAAGGGTATCAAAACTCAAGTTTCCGGAAGACTTGGTGGAGCCGACATGGCTAGAAGCGAAGGTTATTCAGAAGGAACTATCCCTCTACAAACACTTAGAGCAGACATCGACTACGGTTTTGCAGAAGCAAACACAACATACGGAAAGATCGGTGTAAAGGTTTGGTTATACAAAGGCGAAGTACTTCCAGAAGTAACTGACGAAAGAAAGAAAAACTTTAAAAAGAGAAGTCAAGACGACAGAAAGAGAGACTTCAAAAAGAGAAGAAGAAATAACAACCAAAATACAGGCTTCAAAGACAGAAGAAACAATAACAACAGAAGAGGCTTTAAGCCAGAAGCACAAGACGCTAATAAAGAAGATTAGTAAGGAGGAAAACATACTATGTTAATGCCTAAAAGAGTAAAGCATCGTAGAGTTCATAGAGGCAGAATGAAGGGTAAAGCATACTCAGGTAACACAGTTACTTACGGCGAATACGGCCTTCAAGCACTAGAACCAACATGGATGACAGCAAACCAAATAGAAGCTGCTCGTCGTGCGATGACAAGATATATAAAAAGAGGTGGAAATGTTTGGATCAAAGTATTTCCAGACAAACCAGTAACAAAGAAACCTGCAGAAGTACGTATGGGTTCCGGTAAAGGTGCTCCTGAGTATTGGGTTGCAGTAGTAAAACCAGGAAGAGTATTATTCGAAATGGGTGGAGTTTCTGAAGATATAGCAAGAGAAGCAATCAGACTTGCAGCAATGAAACTTCCTATAAAAACTAAATTTGTAGTTCGTGAAGAAGGTGGTGAAGCTAATGAAGGTTAAAGAAATACGTGATTTAACAACTGAAGAATTAAATCAAAAAGAAAAAGAACTTAAAAAAGAACTTTTTAACCTAAGATTCCAATTAGCTACCGGACAATTAGAAAACCCAAAGACAATTTCTCAAGTTAGAAAAGACATTGCTAGAGTGAAAACAATTGTCAGAGAAAGAGAACTTTCTCAAGTAAAGGAGGCTTAAATCAATGGAAAGAAATCTTAGAAAAGTTAGAACAGGTACAGTAGTTTCTGATAAGATGGAAAAGACAATAACTGTTGCAGTTGAAACAAAAGTTAGTCATCCTATATATAAGAAGAGAGTAAACAGAACTACTAAATTTAAGGCTCACGACGAAAACAACGAAGCAAGAGTTGGCGATTTTGTAAAGATTATGGAAACAAGACCACTATCTAAGACAAAAAGATGGAGACTCGTTGAAATTATAGAAAAAGCAAAATAGTCCTTTTATAGGAAGGGAGGTTAATAAATTGATACAAGCTGAATCAAGAATGAGAGTAGCTGATAACTCCGGAGCCAGAGAGGTACTAGTAATTAAAGTCTTAGGTGGCAGTAAAAGAAAGTATGCCGGAGTGGGCGACATCGTGGTTTGCACTGTAAAGAATGCAACACCAGGAGGCGTTGTTAAAAAAGGAGAAGTTGTTAAAGCTGTTATAGTAAGAACAACTCAACCAATAAGAAGACAAGACGGATCATATATAAGATTTGATGATAACGCAGCAGTTATTGTAAAAGAAGATAAAAATCCTGTAGGTACTCGTATATTTGGACCTGTAACTAGAGAACTAAGAACTGGTGGTTATATGAAGATCATATCACTAGCTCCAGAAGTTCTTTAATGAAGGGAGGTTAAATTATGCACGTTAAAGTAGGCGACAAGGTAATTGTTATTGCCGGTAAAGATAAAGGAAAAACAGGTAAAGTTCTAAAGACATTACCTAAGAAAGACCGTGTCGTAGTTGAAGGAATAAACATTCAAACTAGACACCAAAAAGCTCGTGGACCTCAAGAACCAGGTGGTATCATTAAAGCAGAAGGAGCAATACATGTTTCTAATGTGATGGTATACAACGAATCACTTAAAAAAGGTACAAGAGTAGGCTATAAGGTTTTGGAAGACGGCAAGAAAGTTAGATACATGAAAGCCGACGGAGAAACATTAGACAAATAAGGGAGGTAGAACGGATGGCTTCCAGACTGGAAACAAGGTACAAAGAAGAAATTGTGCCTCAAATGATGGAAAAATTAGGATATGATAATATAATGCAAGTTCCTAAGCTAGACAAAGTTGTTATAAACATCGGTTTAGGACATGCGAAAGAAAATCCAAAAGTTCTTGAAAATGCCTTAAGAGAGTTAGAATTAATAACTGGACAAAAACCAGTTGTTACTCACGCTAAAAAATCTATAGCTAACTTTAAGCTAAGAGAAGGCATGAAGATTGGATGTAAAGTAACACTTAGAAGAGACAAGATGTACTACTTCTTAGACAAGTTAATGAACATCGCTCTTCCAAGAGTAAGAGACTTTAGAGGTGTTAGTAGCACTTCATTCGACGGTAGAGGAAACTATGCATTAGGTATTAAAGAACAATTGATCTTCCCTGAAATCGTATACGATGAAGTAGATGAAATCAGAGGTATGGATATAATAATTGTTACTACAGCAAATACTGATAAAGAAGCAAAAGAGTTCTTAGAGCTTCTTGGTATGCCTTTTAGAAAGTAAAAGGAGGAAGTAGATGGCTAAAAAATCAATGGTTGCTAAGCAACAAGGTAAACAAAAATATAAGGTAAGAGAGTACAATAGATGCAAGATTTGCGGAAGACCTCACGGTTACCTTAGAAAATATGGAATTTGTCGTATATGCTTCAGAAAATTAGCATATAAGGGAGAAATTCCTGGCGTAAGAAAAGCAAGCTGGTAGAAGGAGGAGTGATGTAATATGATGACGGATCCAATCGCGGATATGCTTACAAGAATCAGAAATGCTAACTCACAAAAACACGATTCAGTAGATATTCCGAAGTCAAGAATTAAACAAGAAATCGCTCAAATACTTTTAGATGAAGGATATATAAAAGGCTTTGAAGTCGTTGAAGACAACAAGCAAGGCATAATAAGAGTTGAACTAAAATACCTTCCAAACAAAGAAAGAGTAATTTCCGGTATAAAGAGAATTTCTAAACCCGGACTTAGAATATATGTAAATTCAAACGAAGTGCCTAAAGTATTAGGTGGATTAGGTATAGCAATACTTTCTACATCCCACGGTCTTATGACAGACAAAAAAGCTAGACAAGATAAAGTGGGCGGAGAAGTAATCTGCTATGTATGGTAAAATTAGCTAGGAGGAGTAATAATGTCAAGAATAGGTCTTAAACCTATTACAGTACCTCAAGGCGTAGAAATTAAAGTTAATGACGGAGTAGTTACTGTAAAAGGACCAAAGGGCGAACTAAAAGAAAACATCTCAAAAGATCTTACAATCAAAGTTGAAGATGGCATCTTAAACGTAGAACGTCCTAACGATGAAAAGAAAATTAAAGCTCTACACGGCCTAACTAGATCACTAATCCATAATATGGTTATAGGTGTAACAGAAGGTTTCTCAAAAGAACTTACTATTATAGGTACAGGTTATAGAGCACAAAAGAATGGAAAGAAATTAGCTTTAACACTTGGTTTTTCACATCCACTTGAACTAGAAGATCCAGAAGGAATCACAGTTGAAGTGCCTGAACAAGACAAGATCATTGTTAAAGGTTTAGACAAACAAAAAGTAGGACAATACGCTGCATACATCAGAACATTCAGAATGCCTGAGCCATACAAAGGAAAAGGTATTAGATACACTGATGAGTATGTAAGACGTAAAGTTGGTAAGACTGGTAAGTAGGAGGAGAATTAGATGATAAACAAAGAAGCAAAAAAAGTAAGTCGTCAAAAAAGACACTTAAGAATCAGATCTAAGATTTCCGGTACTCAAGAAAGACCAAGACTATGTGTATTTAGAAGTGATAAACATATATATGCACAACTTATAGATGACGTTAACGGTGTAACACTTGCACAAAGCTCAACACTTGATAAGTCTTTAAACTTAGAAAGAACATCAAACATTGAAGCAGCTAAAGCTGTTGGAACAAAGATTGCTGAACTTGCTAAGGAAAAAGGCATAGAAGAAGTAGTATTTGACAGAGCAGGTTACATCTACCATGGTAGGATTAAAGAACTAGCTGAAGCAGCTAGATCAGCAGGTCTTAAATTTTAACGAAGGAGGGGAATTGATGGAACACTTAATTATTGATGCAGCAACTCTTGATCTTGAAGAACAAGTTGTTTCTATAAACAGAGTTGCAAAAGTAGTAAAGGGTGGTAGAAACTTTAGATTCTCGGCCTTAGTTGTTGTTGGAGACAGACAAGGACACGTTGGTGTTGGTATGAGTAAAGCACTTGAAGTACCTGAAGCAATCAGAAAGGCAGTTCAAGACGCTAAGAAGCACCTAGTCGAAGTTCCTATAGTTGATACAACAATCCCACACGAAATAAAAGGCATTTATGGCGCAGGTAAAGTATTCTTAAAGCCAGCTCCTAAGGGATCAGGTGTTAAGGCATCAGCAGCTATCCGTGCCGTATGCGAACTTGCAGGTATTGAAAATATCTCAGCTAAACGTCTTGGATCAAACAATCCTCGTAACATTGTAAACGCTACAATCAACGGACTTACAAATTTAAAGAAAGCCGAAGATGTTGCTAAAGCAAGAGGAAAATCTGTAGAAGAAATATTAGGATAGGAGGTTTAAGTATGAACACAATTAAAATTAAACTTAAAAGAAGTTTTATAGGTAAACCTTCTGATCATATAAAGGTAGTTAAAGCTATAGGTCTTAGAAAGATAGGACAAGTAGTAGAAAAGAACGATACCCCACAAATTAGAGGGATGATACACAAAGTAGACTACATGCTTGAAATCGTAGACTAATTAAGGAGGTGTAAAGATGAAGCTAAATAATTTACAAGCTCAAGAAGGCGGAAAGATCGGTAAAAAAGCTACTCGTAGAGGTAGAGGTATTGGTTCAGGCCTAGGCAAAACTTCTGGCCGTGGTCAAAAAGGACAAAAGTCTAGATCAGGCGGTGGAGTAAGACCAGGCTTTGAAGGCGGTCAAATGCCATTATTCAGAAGATTACCTAAGAGGGGCTTTACAAATATATTCAGAAAAGAGTATGCAATAATTAACATCTCCAGCTTAAATGTCTTTGATGATGGTGAAACTGTAGATACACAAAAACTTATCGAAAGAGGCTTAGTTAAGAAAAGCTTAGCAACAGCCAATGGTGTTAAGGTTTTAGGTAACGGAGAATTAGAAAAGAAAATCAATCTTAACGTTGAAAGAATAAGTGAAAGTGCTAAAGAAAAGGTTGAGGCAAAGGGCGGAAAGGTAGAGGTGAAATAAAATGTTTAAGACTCTAAAGAACGCATGGGCAGTTAAAGAGATTAGATTAAAAATACTTTTCACACTTGCTATGCTATTCATTTATAGACTTGGAAACTTTATTCCACTTCCATTCGTAAACAGAGAAGCCCTACAAAGCTTCTTTACAGCAAACAACTCAAGCCTTTTAGGCTTTCTAGATATGATGGCCGGTGGAGCGTTATCCAGATTAAGTATATTTGCGTCAAACATCTATCCTTACATCAACGCATCCATCATCATACAACTTTTGACAGTAGCTATACCAAAGCTAGAAGAACTAGCTAAGGAAGGCGAAACAGGTAGAAGAAAAATTAACAGATATACAAGATACTTAACTATAGTATTAGCTGTAGTTCAAGGTATCGGTACAGTATTTGGACTATTAAGAGGAACAATCACTGGCGGAACTTGGGCAAAATTACTTATGGTACTTTGCTTAGTAGCTGGTACACAATTCTTAGTATTCCTAGGTGATCAAATCACTGAAAAAGGCGTTGGTAACGGTATTTCCCTTATCATCTTCCTAGGAATTATCGCAAGACTTCCTGAAACAGTAGGACAATACTTTAAATTAACAAAAGCTGGACAATATAGTCTAATTAATGTTATAGTTATGGTTATAGCTATGATAGCTATAGTTGCTTTCGTTGTATTAATACAAGAAGGCGAAAGAAGAATTGGCGTTCAATATGCCAAAAGAGTAGTTGGTAGAAAGATGTATGGCGGACAATCAACACACATCCCTATCAAAGTAAACATGGCAGGCGTTATGCCAGTTATCTTCTCAACATCATTCCTTGGAGCTTTCCAAACAATCGGAATGATTACAGGAGGTTCATTTGGTAAGTTTATGGAAACATATTTAGGATATAATTCAGTAGCATTTGCTATATTAAACATCTTACTAATTATATTCTTCACATTCTTCTATAACGAAATACAATTCAACCCAATTGAATACTCAAAGAACTTACAACAAAACGGTGGATTCATCCCTGGTATCAGACCAGGTAGACCAACAAGCGACTTCTTAGCAAAGATCGTTAGAAGAATCGGTCTTGTTGGAGCTATATCACTTGCATTACTAGCAACACTACCAATAATACTTGGATCATTATTAAATATGCAAACACACTTTACAGGTACAGGTATTATCATCGTAGTAGGTGTTGTTATTGAAACAATCAAGCAAATCGAAGCTCAAATGATGATGAGACACTACAAAGGTTTCTTAAGCTAGGAGGTTAATGATGAGATTATTAATTTTAGGACCTCCAGGAGCTGGAAAAGGAACTCAAAGTGATAAGATAGTTGAACATTATAATGTAAAACATATTTCTACAGGAGATATGTTCAGAGAAAATATTAAAGGCGGTACAGAACTAGGTAAGAAGGCAACAGAGTACATGGACAAAGGACTTTTAGTTCCAGACTCACTAGTAAACGATATGGTCATGGATAGATTATCCAAAGATGACCTTAAGGAAAACGGCTTCTTACTTGACGGTTACCCAAGAAATATAAGCCAAGCTGAAGCACTTAAAGACATGCTTACTAAGCTTGATATGCCACTAGATGCAGTTATCAACATAGAAGTACCTTCTAAATTCTTAATCGATAGAATCACTGGAAGAAGAGTGTGCCCTAAGTGCCAAAGAAGCTATCACATAGCTAACAACCCACCAAAGGAAGAAGGCATATGTGATTATGATGGCGAAGCTCTTATTACTAGAAAGGACGACAACGAAGAAACTGTTAAGAACAGAATCGATGTTTACGACAAAGAAACAAAGCCTTTAGTAGACTTCTATACAGCTGAAGGCATAATATTGAATATCGACGGAACTCTTTCTATTGATGAGACTTTTGAATCGATAAAATCAAAATTGGGTAGATAGGTGTAACGATGGAATCTACAAAAGATATTGTAGTAGGACAACTGGTTAAATCTAAATCCGGAAGAGATATGATGAGACTGTTTTTAGTATACGAAGTAGTTGACGATGAGCACGTGCTTTTAGTCGATGGAAAAGTAAGAAAGCTTGAAAAGCCTAAGCTTAAGAAGATCAAGCACTTAATCGTATATCATACAATAGTTGAAGACTTTCAAAAGAAAGTAGAAGAAAATTCAAAATTAACAAACAGTCAAATAAGAAAGTATCTAGAACCTTTCTTAATAGAAGAACATTAGGAGGACAAAATGGCTAAAAAAGACATTATAGAGCTTGAAGGAGTAGTAGTCGATGCACTACCAAACGCTATATTCAAGGTAAAACTTCAAAATGAACATATAATTACATGTCATATCTCTGGAAAGTTAAGAATGAACTATATAAGGATTTTACCCGGAGATACAGTAAATGTCGAGCTTTCTCCATATGACTTGGAGAGAGGTCGTATAACTTGGCGTAAGAAGTAAGGAGAGATAAAATGAAGGTAAGACCATCAGTTAAAAAAATTTGTGATAAATGCAAAATTATCAAAAGACACGGAAAAGTTATGGTAATTTGCGAAAATCCAAAACATAAACAAGTACAAGGTTAATAGGAGGTGTAGCTTAATGGCAAGAATTGCAGGTGTTGATATCCCTAGAGATAAAAGAGTTGAAATATCATTAACATATATCTATGGTATTGGTCTTTCAACTTCACAAAAAATATTAAGTGAATGTGGTATAGATCCAAACACAAGAGTTAAGGATCTTACAGAAGCAGAAGTAAACGAAATAAGAGACAAGATTGATCACATTAAGGTTGAAGGTGACCTAAGACGTGATGTTGCTCTAAACATAAAGAGACTTCGTGAAATAAACTCATACAGAGGAATTAGACATAAAAGAAATCTTCCAGTAAGAGGACAAAGAACAAAGACAAACGCTAGGACTAGAAAAGGCCCTAAGACAGCTAAAAAGTAAGGAGGTAGAAGTAAATGGCAGCAAATAAAGGTAGTAAAACTAAAACTAAAAGAAGAGTTAAAAAGAACATCGAAAAAGGCCAAGCTCACATTTCTTCATCATTCAACAACACAATGGTAACTATTTCCGATATGCAAGGAAATGTTTTATCTTGGGCTAGTGCTGGACAATTAGGCTTTAGAGGTTCTAGAAAGTCAACTCCATTCGCAGCACAAGAAGCAGCTGAAACAGCAGCTAAAAAAGCGATGGAACACGGTCTAAAAACTGTAGAAGTTTATGTAAAAGGACCAGGAGCTGGTAGAGAAGCAGCTATAAGAAGTCTGCAAGCAACAGGACTTGAAGTTAACATGATCAAAGATGTTACGCCTATACCTCATAACGGTTGCAGACCACCTAAGAGAAGAAGAGTATAATTTTGAATATACTTTTTTAGTCTAAGGAGGGGTTAATTGTGATTGAAATAGAAAAGCCACATGTGCAAGTACAAAGTGCTACAAGTGACGGAACTTATGTAAAGATGATTATAGAACCTCTTGAAAGAGGCTACGGAGAAACACTTGGTAACTCATTAAGAAGAGTACTTCTTTCCCTATTACCAGGTGCAGCTGTAAACAAAATCAAGATAGAAAACGTTTTACACGAATTTTCTACCATAGATGGAGTATTAGAAGACGTAAGCGAAATAATATTAAATATTAAGAGCTTAGTTTTAAAATACACAGGAGATGAGCCGCAAAAACTACTTATCGATCAAAAAGGACCGAAAGAAGTAACAGCAAAAGACATAATCGCATCACCTGAAGTTGAAGTAATAAATCCAGATCATCACATAGCAACTATAAATGAAGATGGAAAATTAAGTATTGAAATGGACCTTGTAAGAGGCAGAGGCTATGAACTAACAGATATATACAGAACTGGCGACGAAACAGAAGCAGAGATAGGCGTTATACCTATAGACGCATCCTTCTCCCCAGTAAAGAAAGTTAATATATCGATAGACAATACAAGAGTTGGACAAATAACAGACTTTGATAAATTAACACTCGAAGTATGGACTAACGGAACTATAAAAGCAGTAGAGGCTGTAAGTTACGCAGCAAAGATCATCACAGAACACATGGGACTACTTATGGAACTATCCGACGGTATCGAAGATGTTGAAGTTATGATCGACGTTCCTAACAAGAAGAAAGACAAAGCACTTGATATGCAAGTAGAAGAACTTGATCTTTCAGTTAGAAGCTACAACTGCTTGAAGAGAGCTAATATAAATACAGTTCAAGAGCTTGTTAACAAGACAGATTCAGAAATGATGAAAGTAAGAAACCTTGGAAAGAAATCACTTGAAGAGGTAAAGAATAAGCTTGCAGAACTCAACTTATTTTTAAAAGAAGAAGAATAGGAGGAAGCTTATGGCACAATACAGAAAATTAGGCCGTAGAACCGACCATAGAAATGCTATGCTTCGTAACTTGGTAACATCACTTATAAAAGAGGGAGAAATAAAGACTACAGTTACACGTGCAAAAGAAACTAAAAGAATGGTTGACAAGATGATCACTCTTGCTAAGAGAGGCGACATGCACGCAATCAGACAAGCACAAAGCTACATCTATGATAAGGAAGTAAGTAAAAAGTTATTTACAGAAATCGCGCCTAAGTACGCAGATAGACAAGGCGGCTATACAAGAATTTATAAACTTGAACCAAGAATTGGTGATGGCGCCGAAATCGCATTATTAAGATTAATATAATTAGATGTATATAAAGTGGGCTTGAGATAGTCCACTTTTTTACCGCAAAAATATAGAAATATGAAAGATTTAAATAGTAAAAGAATCGTTTCCACTTGGAAAGGCGGCAAAACAGAAGAGCTTTGCATAGTACCCGAGGACGCCTCCCTACAAGAGAGAAACTTCGACCTAAGGATATCATCCGCGACCATAGACCTAGAGCGCTCAGAGTTTTCAGACTTCACAGGCTATAGGCGCTACCTAATGAAACTCGAAGGCGATATCACACTTTTGATAGACGAGAAAAGCATCACCATAAAGGACGATGAGGCCTTTGAATTTATGGGAGACGAAAAAGTCAACTCCATAAGCAAAGAGCCTTCACGCGACTTCAACGTCATCATTAAAAAAGATAAAAAAGCAGATATATCCATAGAAGAGAATAAAAAACTTAATACAAATAAGGGAGAATATATATTCTCATTAGAAAAAGCTAAAATCAATGGCACAAATGTGGATAAATATGCATTATATGAAACAGAAGGCAATGATGAAACTATAGACCTAGAAGGCAAATTTATCTACATTAGATTACATCAATAGGAGAGCAAATATGAAAAAATATAAACAAATACTAGCGTTAGCACTAGTTTTAATGCTAACAATGACATTATTCGCATGCAATAAAGAAGACAATAAAGAAACAGAAGAAAAAACAGAAGCTATAGACAAAACAGAAAAGACAGAAGAGACAGAAACAGAAGAGACAGAAAGCGAAGCTACAGAAACAGCCAAACTTCCACAAGACGCACTAAGCGTAGAAATAAAAAAAGCAGAGGCACTAGACGAAAAATACGAAAATGCTTACGCATTACTAGATACAGCAGATGAAGCAAACAAGGCGAAGTACGATGAAATATATCCAAATGATCCGTATAAACTAGAGATAACACTAAAAGAAGCGGACCAGCCAAACAAGGCAAACTATCTAGGACTTCTAGAAAATTTAATCTATATGGACAGAAAATTAGACGAAGTTACAGAAGATAAGCCATATGATACAAACAGAAATAAAGGCGAGGCAGTTTTAACATATGTACTTTCAAACGAAGATGGCAAAGATCCAGTATTTTTCGAAAACAGAGATCTATATAATTTCTTAAAGCTTGATTTAGAAACAGGCGACAAACTAAGAATTAAAGATTGGTCACTATTAATCGATGAAGCAACACACGTAATCTTAGGATACAATCAAAAAGACAGATACGAATTAGGAAAAACATACGAAATTGACTACTTCGGCTCAAAGCTAAAAATTATGCCAGTTGGAGTAGCTAAAGAAGGCACAAGCTATGTCAATGGCAAGGGCGAAGAAATATCATTAGATAACACAATCATCGCTCCACTTAAATATGGCGACTCAAAAGAAATGCTTAACGAAGAACAATATAAAGAAATAATCGACAATGCATTGATATTATCACCAGAAGCAGATAAGGCAATGTATTTAGGTAATTATATTAGAGGCGCATACAAGGCAGTACACCTATCCGACTTAGTAAAATAAATTAATTAAGACACAAAAGCATGTGGGCTATATCTCACATGCTTTTTTATTGTCTACTACATTCTTATCATATCTCTTAGATATAGCTAATTAGCCTTTGCTCACACAATTTAGCATATTATATTGTTTTAATAATCATGGCAATGGGTAATTATACATAGGTGATTTTATGAATTTTGAATCTATTATTGATGATGCTATAAAGAATAATAAGGCGCTTCGTGGCTCTTTCTCGGGTCCTATCAAGAAGGACGGGTCCAAGGTGAAGATCAAGACCATAGTCATGAAGGGTGAGGCGCACTTACAGCTTGAAAAGTTCATTGACAAGAAGGCTTTTCACGAGAACATCGCCATGGGCGAGGCCAAGGCAAAGCTGGTCGCCTTAATGAATGAGTACAAGCAGCTCTTTATAACTATTGATGATGACTCTTATCAAGTTTTTAACAATAAAGGTAAGATCAAGGCCATAAGCACGAAGACTGAAAAAAAGGCGAAGGCGCTTAGCCATGATAATAAGAAAAACTACATAATTAACGAGGGTGACAAGGTCGACTTTCTTATCTACCTTGGGGTGATGAGCGAGGACGGCAAGGTCTATAATAAATACTTTGACAAGTTTAAGCAAATCAACAAGTATCTTGAGATTTTTGACAAGGCGCTTGACAAGATTGACACTTCGAAAAAGATACGCATCCTGGACTTCGGTTGCGGCAAGGCATATCTCACTTTTGCGGTTTATTATTACCTTAAGAATATCAGAAAAGTTGACTTTTACATCTAGGGTCTTGACCTAAAGGAAGACGTTGTTAACGATTTAAATAGGATTAAGGACGCTCTTCATTACGATGAAATAAATTTCGTATGTAAGGACATTAAGGACTACGACAAAAGTGATGACATCGACATCATGCTTACCTTGCACGCCTGTGATATAGCGACTGATATCGCTCTAAAGAAGGCGGTTGAATTAAACGCATCGCTTATACTATCTGTTCCGTGCTGCCAAAAGGAATTGTTCCCAAAAATCCATTCTGATGATTTAAATGGAGTTCTTAAGCACGGCATACTTAAGGAGAGGGTCGCAGCCATAGTCACTGACTCACTTAGAAGCCTTTACTTAGAAAAGAACGGATACAAATCAGAAATAATTGAGTTCATAGATATGGATCATACGCCAAAAAATCTTATGATAAGAGCCTTTAAAGACAAGGTAAATCCACTCGCTGAGGAAGAATACAATAAGATCAAAGATATATTCGGCTTAGAAAATATTTTCATAGAAGGTTAGAGAAATGATAGAGAAATTAATTTATTTTATAAATAGACCAAATAGAAACACGCGTGATCCGCTATTTAGAAAGAAGACAGGCTACTTCGTTTCAATCACAGGGATCATATTTAACATCTTACTGAGCGTAGCTAAGGTCATGATTGGCTTCTTCGTTCACTCCATCGCCATCATGGCGGACGCGGTAAATAACATCTTTGACACGATATCTTCGGTGGTGACTCTACTTGGCTTCAAGCTTTCGGAGAAGCCCGCGGACAGGGAGCACCCGTATGGACACGGCAGGATTGAGTACATATCAGGCCTACTCATATCCATCATCGTAATCATTATCGGTCTGCAATTTATCAAGTCATCAGTTTTAAGAATACTTAATCCGGATGTGGTTAAATTTGACAAACTTAGCTTCATCATCATGATTCTTTCAATACTTGTAAAGGTTTTCATAACCATACTGAATAAAAAAGCGGGAGAGATGATTGACTCTAAGGCGATGAAGGCAACTAGCATTGACTCGCTTGGCGACGTCTTTACGACTATGGTTGTCATAGTGCCGATGATTAGCTCCTTATTTACTGACGTTCAAATCGACGGCTACTTCGGCGTACTCGTTTCACTTATGATTATTAAGAATGGTATTGAGATGATAAAGGAAACTATTGGACCGATACTTGGTGAGGAGCCGGACAAGGACCTTATCGAAAAGATTTACAAGGACCTTGAGGCAGAACCATTGATTAAAAATGTTCACGATTTTCACGCCCATAACTATGGCCCTGACAATGTATATATCTCGCTTGATGTCGAGATGCCAGCTCACTTAACGATTGAGCAAGCGCATAATGTTATTGACAGCTGGGAGAGGACTCTTGAAGAAAAGTACAATATTAACATCATCATACACGTCGATCCATACATGGAAGAGGACGAGTGCACTGAGCTTTACAAGAAGCTTGTGAAGAGCGTTAGGGAGGACAAGAATGTCGTTGCACTACATGACTTTAGAGTACTGAATGGCAATTGCGGCAAGGACATAGTTTTACTGGATATAGTTCTTAACGATATGCACGGCAAGGACAAGGAAGCGCTTGCTGAGGCGATGAAAGAGCGTTTTGAAAGAGATGTTTCGAGTGAATATGACTATAGACTTAGAATAATACCGAATTTTACGAATATAGGGGATGAGTAAATGATACGAGACAAGATTATTGACTATATACGAAGCGGCGAGAAGGCTGAAAAGGACTTCGCTATAGGCTTTGAGATAGAAAATTTTATAGTGGACGAAAATAATAAGGCAATTACTTATTGGGATGACGGCGGTGTCAAGGACATACTTGAAGACTTAATCAAAATAGGCTACGAAGCAGTTTATGTCGATGATGTTTTGCTTGGCGCGACAAAGTGCGAGACAGCCATCAGTCTAGAGCCGGGCAGTCAATTTGAGCTATCTATAAAAAAGGCGTGGCATATAAAAGATCTTGAAGACGAGTACTTTAGACGCATGAAGGAGATAGAGGACATCGTTCAGAAGAGGGGCTACCATATTTTACAAAGAGGCTATCATGTGAAGACCAAGATAGACGAGATCAAGATACTGCCTAAGGAGCGCTACGATCTTATGTACAAGTACTTCAATGAGTCGGGCAGCATGGGCCACAATATGATGAAGGGCACAGCGGCTTCTCAATCTTCGATTGACTACAAAGACGAAGAGGACTTTAGACGCAAGATGAGAGTATGTAATGCACTCAGCCCAGTTTTCTACGCGATTTTCGAAAACGCAAACATTTTCGAGGGCGAGGCATATAAGGAAAACGGCTTAAGGATGACTATCTGGAAGAATACAGATAAGGAGCGCTGCAGCATAATCAAAGAGGCCTTTGACGATGATTTTTCTTACGCATCATATGCTGACTACATTGTAAATAGGCCTTGCATCTTCATTCATAAGGACGGCGAGGACATTTACACAGGACATACCAAGATTAAGGACATAGAAGGGATAGACGAGGAAGATAAGACCATCGTTGAACACGTTTTAAGCATGTTCTTCCCGGACACGCGCGCGAAGAAATATATCGAGATAAGGATGATGGACTCCGTTCAAATAGACTACTTACTTGGCTTAGTTGCTTTAATCAAGGCTACAAGCTATCAAAATTTGGATAAGGTCTATGAGATGATAAAGAATGTCACTTATGACGACACTCTTAAGGCGCTTGACTCCTTTAAGGAGAGCGGTATAAGAGGCAAATTAAAGGGCAGAAGCTTTTTAGATATAGCAAAAGATTTGATTTCACTTGCAAAGGCATCTTTGGGTAATGAAGCGCATTACTTAAACGCGCTAGAAGAAGTGATAGATTCAGGTAAATCGATAAGGGAGGTAAATTTTGAAAAATATGGATTATAATACCATTGGCAAAAGATACATTGACATAGTTAAAGAAGACCCTGAGAAATATTATAAAGATTATAAAAAACTATTAGATAAGGTGGCAAATTCGACGGCAAAGTACAAAGGCGAGCCGGTTCCTGCCATTTACCAGCCATTCTTCGTATCGGAAGAGGACGAAGAGACTTTTGAATACATCTCTGAGATGATGATGAGGATCTCGGACAAGGTGACTAAGGCTTACGTTGCCATATCATCTTTTAGAAATACTTTTGATTTTGATGACAAGATGAAGAGGCTCTTGATACACAAGCCGCTTCTGTCGACATTTGTGCCGATTTGCCGCTACGACATCTTTTATAAATCTTCGGGTGAATTCAAATTCTGTGAGCTAAATACTGATGGCTCCTCTGCCATGAACGAAGATAACGAGGTCGCTCCATTCATGCTTGAGCTTGAAGCGATGAAGGAGATGGAAAAGCGCTACGGCTATGAATTTTCTTACTACGAACTATTTGACTCGTGGGTAGATGAGTTTAAGGAGCTTTATACACAAACGACTGGCGAAGAAGATTTTAATCTAGCCATCGTCGATATCATGGAGAGCGCTTCGCATGAAGAGTTTGAGCGTTTTAAGAGAGCTTTCGAGAAGAAGGGTATCAAGACAATCATCTGCGACGCGAGAGATATCAAGCGCAAGGACGGCCACATATATGCAGGTGACTTCAGGATAGACGCTGTATATAGAAGGCTAGTTACTTTTGAAGCGGTGGAGCATTGGGACGAGATACAAGACTTTATTGACGGCTACCTAAACGATGAATTCGTGATGATAGGCTCATTCAAGAGTCAAGTTATGCACGACAAGAGGATATTCATCAAGCTATTCGAGGACCGCGTAAAGCGTTTCTTGTCAAAGGACGAGCTTGAATTTATTGAAAAACACATTCCATATACAGCGATGCTGACTAAAAAAACTGCGGACGAAGTGCTAAATAACAAGAACAAGTACATCATTAAACCGGTTGATAACAACGCATCAAAGGGCGTTTTCGTCGGCAAGGACCACTCGAAGAAGGACTTCGCCGCCATACTTAAGAAGTATGCTGATACTGGCTACATCTACCAAGAGTACATCGAGCCGTACAAGAGGGACGTCGTTTTATTTGACGAGGACGGAAAGCCAGTTGTGAAGAAGCTTAAGTCCATCGTCGGCCTATTTATATACAATAAAAAGTTCAAAGGGCTTTACACGCGCTATGGTGAAGAAAACATCATTTCGAGCTTGCACCAATATTATCTTGGTGTAAATATTAAGGTAAAGGAGTCTTAAGATGAAAAAGAAATTAATTTTGCTAATGACTATGCTAATGGCGGTGGCTATGCTACTTACAGGATGCAATAAAAATAAAACAGAAGAGCCAAAAGAAAATACTAGTAAAGAAAATACTAGCCAAGAAAATGGCGAAAAAGAAATGAGTGAAGAAGAGAAGAAAAATCTTGAATACGCTGAACTTGTTAAGAGGACTAAGGGCGTATCGGGCCTTGTAGAAGGGGATATTGTTACTCAATATGTAAAAATTGCTAAAGCAGAGGAAGAAGCTGATAAACTTACGCTACTACTATCATATGCCGAACTTGCTTACATCTATGAGGACCACGTTTTTACAAACACAGCTGGTATGCAAATGCCTCTAAAACTTGTTTATGAGAAGAAGGGTGATGACTACGAGCTAAAAGAAAAGATTAGCCCTGAAGATGGAGAGGGATATAATGATTCTTTACTCAAAATGGTGGACGGAGATAAAAAACTTGCTCAAGAGATTGCTAGTGATGCCATGATTGGTAGTTTTGGGGAAGTCATGAAAGACTTATACAAAAAGGCTGAAGAAGCAGGACTAAAAGATTTTACACTAGACCTTGACAATGTTCCTGGCTATCCAAAGGACGAGTCTTTATTCTTAGAAGACGTTCCAAACGTGCCTAAGAACAGCATAGTAATAGTTAATAAAGAAGAGTATGAAAAAGCAAAGAAAAACGAAGCAAATGAGAATTGGCCTCACGTAGAAGGCTTAGTCTACGATAAAGAAACAAAGATTGCGATAAAAGAAATTATTGACAACTTTACAAAATAGAATAAATATTTTAGCCTTGCCCATTGACAGGGCTAAAATATTTATTTAAAAGCTTGTATTTTTAGTGAGTTTAGGTTATAATATTAAATGAAGACAAACTAGAAAGGAAGTGCAAGATGAAAGAGTTAGAGCTACAAGTTATGAGATCAGAATCATCAAACGGCTTATACATAGAGCTTGGTCAAGGAGTTATTGACTTTACCAAGGCAATCAAGGCCAAGATATATTTATCAGTTGACGATAAAAAGGTAGAAGCAAGTATGATTAAATTCCCGAAGGATATATATGTAATACCGCTTAAAGAAAGACAGCTTAGAGTACTTAAGGTCGAAGAGGGTAAGACATATACTTTTAAAATTGAAAATAGAAGATAATAATAAATTACAAGGCAAAACTTAGATGTTTTGCCTTTTTGTTTTATATAGAAGCGTGATTTGTTTTATGCATGAATCGATTTTGGCAAAATAAAAAGGCCTCACACGCGTGAAGCCTTAGTCCAATGCTCTTATGTTTAGTTTGGTTGTGGAGCATCTACTGGACAAACGCTGTTGCATTGACCGCAGTCGATGCATTTGTCTTCGTCAATTATGTAGATATCGCCTTCTGATATAGCATCAACTGGACATTCTGGTAAACATTGTCCGCATGCTATACATTCTTCTGAAATTTTGTATGCCATTCATTATCCCTCCCTTGTATTTTTATTATAATTTATAAATATTCATTTGTCAAGTGATTAGTATCACATTATAAAGCTTTTGTAAAGATATAGCCAAATGACTGCCAGCGTCGGCATTATAGTCAGAAACTTAATCTTTTGCGTCTTATGTCTGAAGATTAGCATAGAGACTACACCTAGTGGCGCGCCGCCAATTGCTGCGAGACCCAAAAGCACCTTCTCAGGCGTTCTGTGCTTGTAATTGCCACTCGCCGCCTTGAATTTGTCGATGGCAAAGGCCAAAAAGCAAATTACGTTTATGCCGTAGAATAAATATTTAAGCATATTATCACCGCTAATTATATACCCAAAATTGTTTGTTTTTACTCAGAATAAATGATATAATACTTATAAGGAGGCTTTTATGGATCAAGTATCAGGCACAAATTTTTACATATATCAGGACAAGGACGACTTTTCTTTTGGGATAGACGCGGTCCTTTTATCTGATTTTGCTAAGGCTAAAAAGAATCACATCGACCTTTGCACTGGCAATGGCATAGTCGCTTTAAGGCTAGCATATTTATATAAAGATGCGAGTATTGTCGGAGCCGATATTGATCATAAGGCGATAGAACTTTTTAAGAAGTCCATAAGCATAAATAAGCTTGATGAAAGAGTCACAGCTATGGAAATGGATATAAGAGAAGTAGAAAAGTACTTCAAGAAAAATGCTTTTGATAGCCTCTCGGTTAATCCGCCTTATCTAAATCCCAAGGATAACATAGCCTCGGGCGATTACAAAAGGCAGGAGCTTTTACTAAACTTAGACGATATAGCAAGAGCCGCGAGCTATTTACTTAAGCCATATAGCAAAATCTACATGGTTCATAGACCAGCTAGACTTGTTGACATCATTTTGAGTTTTAAAAACTATGGCATTAACTTAAGAAGATTAAGAGCAGTAAAACCATTTGCAGAGAAAAAGGCTAATATGATTTTACTTGAGCTTGAAAAGTCTGAAAAAGTGGGCTTTGATTATATGAATGAGCTAGTCGTTTACAAAGCGGACGGCACTTACACAGAGGAAGTAAAGGAGATTTACAATGGAGCACAATAAAGGCACTTTATATATAGTCGCAACGCCCATAGGTAACTACGAGGACATCACTTTGCGTGCGCTTAACGTATTAAAGTCTGTTGACTACATTGCTTGCGAAGACACGAGGCACACGGGCGTTTTACT